>Ga0105046_10006393_pt1 | contig 18600 bp, 11 predicted proteins | sample MAT03_FD_78385 | JGI IMG/M metagenome (GOLD analysis project Ga0105046, IMG submission 78385) | Freshwater microbial communities from Lake Fryxell liftoff mats and glacier meltwater in Antarctica - MAT-03 (megahit assembly) | ecosystem: Environmental > Aquatic > Freshwater > Ice > Liftoff...
GAGCCCGTCCGCAGCGCCCGCACGATCCCCATGCCCGTGGAACCGATGATCCCGACTTCTGAACCTGTCGCCTCCCCCGTCGCACCCAATGGAAAGATCGTGTTGCCGACGATGGAAGGACTGTGCTTCGAGAAAGTCAAGCACCTCAATTATCTGGAAGCCAGCGGCAACTATACAGCGCTGCACTTTACCGACGGACGGCAAATACTCGTGTGCAAAACCCTCCGCGAAGTAGAGATGATGCTGCCGGAAGATTCGTTCGCCCGCATCCATCGCTCGCATACGGTGCACCTGAAACACTTGAAAAAATATGTGCGTGGCAAAGGGGGCCACGTCGTGCTGCAAAATGGCGTGACACTCGTGGTATCGGCCGGGCAGAAAGACTTGTTTATCAGCGCCGTCCGGCAGTTTTTCGGATGAATTGGTTTCACCCGGCGACACGATGGGATAGCGCAAATCAATTCGCCGTGTCGTCGTGTGAAACCAACGTGTTGATCCATAAAACCGAACCCCAAAAGCCCACCCCAATCAACCGGTGAAAAAACACCTTGACCATTTGATGACCCAATTCATGTAAACACAGTAAGGGTTTGGTTTGACACCGGGCGCAGCAATTTGTTGCCCGGTGTTTTTTTATTGGAGAGCTGGCAGAAATCAAAATAACACATTCTATATTTGTCCGGCTTATCGTCACAACCATCATTTCTAAATTCAAAACAACTTGTCATGTTCAAAAACACCAACCAATTTAGGAGCCGCGCTGTTCGCACTATGTGTGCTGCTCTGCTCGCCCTCTTGTTCTTCTCTCCATTTGTTTCCCTGGCCCAGAAGGGGGGGGGGGCAGAAAATGATGTCTGCCATCAGATAGAAAGCTGTTCCACAGAACTGAAGGTAGAGATCATTCGTGAATTCCCAAATGTGACCGCCAGCTGCCCTACCAGTACAGGATGTGCGGGCGTGGGGCCTTTCGCACAGATGTATTACAAGGTCTATTTGCGCTATATCCCCAACAATCCGGGGGATCTGGACAAAAATTTCAACTTAAAGTATGAAAGGCTCAATGTCAATGTAGGTCTGAACATACCGACTAATGGTTATTCCCACATTGATTGGGGCGCGACTTTCAGGTGCTGGCAATTACAACATTTGGCCAATTGGCCGGCTGATCAAGTCAGGTTCGAATTTAATAAGGACAATCAAACAGTGAGTGTTGACTTTGATAACACTTATGATCCCAATAACCCATTACCGCCTAATAATGGTTGTGGCTATGCAGGAGAGCACGTGCCTTTTGCTTTGGGCGCTCCTCCTTTGGGAACATCTTGTGCAGGACCAAACAACACTCAAACATGTGCCCATGCAGAACTTTTTACCGTAGTGGTGAATGCATTTCCCGGCGAAACCATTTCCATGAATTGCAGGACGCCTTCTGAATACAAACCATATTCTGCTGGGTCCGCCCAGGCATGCAACCCGCTCGTTGGATGTTTTAACTCAGGAAACAATAACGGTATGTTGAATGTGACGATTCCGCAGCCCGCTACATACGTTGGCACTGGCAATGCACACCTTCAACTGCAACTCGAAACCCCGGTCGTCAATACCGATGGCAGTTGCGACGTAAATGTGGTACTTCACAATAGTGGACCAACTACACGGGCTGTCACCTATCTTGAATTTTCTATGTTGGTTTCTTACTACCAAGCCGAGCAGGAATTGGAATTTATTGGTTTCAGCCCGCTCCTGCCCATTAAAGTAGGTGTAGTTCCTAATCTTAATGTCAAGACAGCCACCCTGCGATTTATGATCCCGTATGATCCCGGCACGTCTGTAGATCCCAACCGCTCCATTCCGATCGGGACGATCAGACTTAAACCACCAGCCTTAGACAATGCAGCCTATAACACCCACCTGGAGTTTATTAACCCCGAAAAAGCACGGATTATGACCAGTGGCCTCACATCCGCTTGTTCCAATCTCAATCAAGGCGCTTCCCAAAACTGTACCAGCCCGGCTGGCAAAGACCCGCGTTGCGACGATTACGGATCTGTGTTCACCTTGCAAGGGATGAATGCTACAGGCGATTGTAATTCAACCCGTGGAGTAAAAGCAGGTTTTACCAATCCCGGCACAGGCAGCTCCCAGCTTAAATTAGTTTTTTTTGAAGCCTGGATCGAGTTCGATATGCCTACAGGGCTGAATATCAATGGGGTTAATTTTACTGATTCCTGGGGGTGCCCTTCCACGCAATGTTGGGAAGTAGATGCCGGCAATTCAAAGTTGCTTAAAATTTTCATCTCTTATGCGCCCGGAAGTTTTTTGACTCTCGATATCAATCCCGATGCCTTTTTTGAAATCAGTTTTTCAGGAACCGGTTGTGTCAATGGAGCAAAAATAAAGCGATTGCAGATGACCGACATCACCTCATCCTCACCCTGTGTGCCTCCCTATACGGCCTCGTTCTCAGGCTTCCCGGTATGTCAGGTTGCCAAGGTGAGTGGGCATCTTAAAACCGAAGGTATGTTGGGCCTGGAAGGCGCAAGTGTTGCACTGACCAATACCTGTGAACTCCCCGCCTGCCCCAATACATCAATGATCTCAACAGGCAATGCCAGTAACAACCCCGGCTATTTTCTTTTTTGCACTTGTGACGATAATACTTGCGTTCAATATACAGTCACTCCCACGCACAATGAAAACCCGCTCAACGGTGTGAGTACCTACGACTTGGTGCTGATCAGTAAACATATCCTCGGGCTAGAGCCTTTGGGGTCGCTTTATAAAATGATCGCGGCGGATGCAAACAAAAGCGGGAGCATCACCACGTTTGATATTGTAGAGATCAGAAAGTTAATCCTCGGTATTTATACTGCACTTCCGAATAATCAGAGCTGGAGATTTGTGGATAAATCCCATGTTTTTCCAGATCAGAGCAATCCATTTAAATTCGCTTTTCCTGATAATATTCAAATCAACGTTTCCACTCCTCCTATTACCGATAAAGATTTCGTAGCGATCAAGGTGGGAGATGTAGATAATAGTGCGATCCCTTACTCAAAACCAGGCAACCGGCCAGTTGCCGAGCTGGATTGGGTTTCCCAGCCCGCGAAGCAGGGTACTACCCTCACAGTGCCAATTGTTTACCGGGGCTCCGTACCGCAGGATGCCATCCAAATGGGATTGCGTTTTAATCCCGCTGTGCTCAGTCTGCTTAGTCCCTCCAAAGGTGATTTGCCGGGCATGACCACCGACCATTTTGGCCTCACGCAAGCAAGCAAAGGAGAAATCCGTTTTTCCTGGCTTGGCAACCTTGCCGAAGGGCAGCAGATCGAACCGGGTGATGTATTGTTCCATCTGACGTTTCGGGTCTTGACCGATTTACCTGTTTCCGGCCTTCCGCTTTCAGTAGATGACAACGTCTTATACAATGCCGCCTGGCATTCAGACGGGACCGAATATGCCCTTCAGCAGTCAGAGGCCTCTTCAAGAACTTCCTCCTCTACGTCAGGCGCGGAGATTTCGGCTCCTTTGCTGGCCCAATGCGTACCTAATCCCACGAATGGGGAAGCCCGCCTGATCGTCCAATCGGAACAAGCGACCAAAGGCCGGATCCGGCTCTATGATGCTTACGGCCGTAATCTGGTCGTTCGCGATGTATCGCTCTCGGTCGGCAGTCAGGAGTTCGCACTACCCGAAGTGGCCGGTTTGGCCCCAGGGGTGTATCTGTGGAAAATCCACACTCCAGAAGGGAAAAAAGTCAGCGGACATTTGATCAAGGAGCAGTGCGTTTTGCGGGAATGGCTTTGCAGGTGTGGGCTTAAAAAAGGTTGTAAACCCTTTTTTAAGCCCACACCTGCAAAGCCATTTACATGAATTGATGGTCACGAAATCTCCAACCAACTATGTACATCAATCCTCTCACTCATGAAATATCTAATATTCTGCATACTGGCGGTCAGTGCGCCTGCTCTCTTATTTGCTCAAAACAACCGTATTTATGTCAAAAAGACTGCTGTTGGTGCCCAGACCGGTCTGAATTGGACTGATGCTTATCGCGATTTGCAGGCTGCGCTGCAAGGCGCAGAAAAGGGCGATACCCTTTGGATCGCCGAAGGCATCTACCGACCTACGATGGCGGCTGACCGGACAGTCTCATTCGAGCCACGCAGTGGCGTGGCGCTTTTCGGCGGGTTTGCAGGCACAGAAACCAGCCTGGGTCAGCGCAACTGGGTCTTACACCCGACTGTGCTGAGTGGCGATATCGGCACGGTGAACGACAGCACCGACAACTCCTACAACGTAGTCTATCTGCTCAATCCTGACAGCAGCACGGTACTCGATGGATTGATCATCCGGCACGGGGCAGCCACCTACGACGGGGCGGCAGGCGGCAGGGACCGCCGGGTCTCCGGCGGCGGGCTTTACATCATGGGCGAAGACTGGGAGGCTTACCCGGATATTCGCCACTGCCGCTTCGAGCACAACACCGCCCTGCGCTTTGGCGGTGGGGTCATGGTCAACGGGGAAGACGACGGCTCTGCAGCGCCCAGGTTCCTGGATTGCACTTTTGCTGACAACCATTCTCTGACCAATGGCGGCGGACTGGCCAATCTGGGCGGGAGCATTTTGGAGCGGGGCTATGACTTCTCAGGGTGCCAGTTCTTGGGCAACTATAGTAGGCAAAGAGGTGGCGGAGCTTACTATGCTGTGTCACATGGGCGAAACCAGCCCTTATTTCTGAATACTGACTTCGAGGCAAACACAGCACAAAATCAGGGCGGAGGTATCATGGTCTACACAGGAGGGGACGTGACTGCTTCATTTGCTTTAATTGGCTGCCAGTTTCTAGAAAATGAAGCAGGGCAAGGAGCAGGTCTTATGCTTTTTCCAGGCACATTTGCTACTTTTGATAGTATTGTAGTTATGCAATGCACATTTAAAAAAAATAAATCTGATAGTTCCTCTATAGTATCTCCGTCTAGTATCATATTTATAGATCAAATAGGCTCTACTCAATCTGTTTTTAAAATAAATGCAGTTGATTTTTCTGAAAATATTAGCTATGGATATTTAATTTCTATAAATAATAGTGAACAAGGGTATTTTTACATGGAACAAGTAAATATAAAGAGCAATATTGGTTGTAATAATATTATTTCAGGCTTTAAAAACACTACAATAAAAAAAACTTCATATAAAAATAACATTAGTTTTGGGTTTATGTTTTATGTATCCTTATCGAAAAAGGTATTATTTTATAATTTTATTGCAACAGAAAATATAAGTGGCCGAATAGATCAAATTTCGGGAGGGTTAGTCGAGACGCCAGATACAAAAGATAAGTTTATCGTGAATTCGATTATTAAGGACAACATCTTTTTAGGTAAAATTTCCCAATCCGGCCCGGCTCCAGATACCACTTTTATCATCAACTCCATATCCATTGGCCAACGCAACCTCCCCCTTGATTTTGGAAACACCAACATAAAAGTTTTCCAGCATTGCTACTTTGATTCCCTTGACTGTACGGCGTTGCCTAAAAATTTCATCTGTGGTCCGGGGCTGATCATCGGAGGGGACCCCCAGTTTGTGCAGCCCGACAGCGGCAACTACCGGCTGTCCGCTTGCTCGCCTTTGGTAGACGCCGGCATCAATGCGCCTGTTCTGGGCATCGCAGAGGACTTCGACGGACATCCGCGCATACAGGGCGGCACGGTGGACATCGGCCCGTATGAAACGGGTGTTTTTGGTTTTTCAGCGACTGCGCAGGTGCAGCCTGCGTGCGCGGGCGTTTCTTCGGGCGCCGCAACATTCGACCTGACCAACGGTTGTCCGCCCTATACCTATGCATGGAAATCAGGCAACCAGCAAGGCTTTGGCACGACAGGACTAGCCCCCGGGGAATACGTTTTTACAGTCAGCGACCACCGCAACAAGATTGCTTTGGATACCCTTGTCGTGACAGAAGTAGCCGCTCCTTTACTTACGCCCATCGCCGTACCGGTACAATGTGGCAGTACGTTGGGCGGTTCGGCGAGCGTGAAAGTAAAGGACAATGATCCTCCTTTTGCATATTTGTGGAGCAATGCTGCCAAAGATAGCCTTGTTCAGAATCTGGCTCCCGGTACTTACTCCGTGACAGTATTCGACAAGTGGGGCTGCCGGGACTCTACCAAAGTGGCGGTAGGGCGGCAAGGCAATATCACCTTGCAAGCGGACGGCACTCCGATCTCCTGCTACCAGGCCGCTGACGGAAGCCAATCCTTGAGGGCCTTAAATGGTCGCAGCCCCTTTGCCTGGCATTGGAATGATGGCAATATGGATTCTTTGCGCATGGGCCTTTCTCCTGGCGCTTATGCCGCTACGGTTACGGATGGCTTTGGATGTACAGCAACCTATACGTTTACTATGAGCCAGCCTGACACGCTTCAGTTCTCTGTAGTCAACCAAGGCGCTACTTCCTTGCAGCCACCCAATGGATCTTTGAACGTAAACTCCGTCAGCGGAGGAATACAGCCTTATCAGTATACTTGGAACACTGGAGCTATGGTGCCAGCAATCAAAGATTTGGCTCCTGGCTTCTACTCCGTAACCATTACGGACGAGCGAGATTGCACCGCTACCTGGACATTCGAAGTAGAAAACCTGGTATTGACACAGGAAGCCAATGGTGAAAACGCACGCTTGCGCCTATTTCCCAACCCTGTGGGCAATGAACCCTTGCAGGTAGCATATTCGGGAGAAAATGATGCAGCGATCCTGGAATTGTACGAAGCTTCTGGCAAAATGATCCACTCGGAGACAATATCGGGAGATATTCAACGAATTTCGCTCAAAGACCTCTCGCCTGGGTCATATCGGGTGCTGTTGCGCAATCAAAGCGGTCTGGTGATCGCAGCAGGGAATTTCATTCGGATAAGATGAGATATTGGGGCCTGCTTATTGATGGGCTGACTCAAAGTCAGCCCATCAATATCAGCCACACATTTAACACCGGGCACGGCAACATGCCCCGATATTTTTATTTGCGGTTTGGCCGTTTCAAGCAAAACCCACCGATAAACACAGTTTTTTTTCAAAAAATATAAATTTTTGAAGTTAAGACCCCTACTTCGCACCGGGATATTTCGTTCACCAGAAAAATCCGTTCCCAATGAGAAGACTTTTCGCCACATTTGTCCTGTTAAATGCCTTTTTTGCCAGTGCTTTTGGTCAGGACCCCATTTTTTCACAGTTTTACGCCGCTCCCCTCCAGATCAATCCCGGGTTTGCTGGCACCGCGCTCGCTCCGCGCATGGGTGTCATTTACCGCAACCAGTGGACGGGATTCAACAATGCTTACCGGACATATGCCGTCTTCTACGAGCAAAGCATCCCGCAGCTCAACAGTGGCATCGGTTTCAATGTAGAAGGGGACGATGCGGGCAACGGCATCTACAAAACCAATCGTTTCTCCGCGATTTATGCCTACCGGCTGGCGGTTGCAGAAAAATTTGCGATCAAACTGGGCGTGGAAGCAGGAGTGCACCAGACCTCTTTGGATTGGGACCGGCTCATTTTTCCGGACCAGATTGATCCGCTTGACGGCATCAACATCAACACCGCCGAGCTTCGGCCCGATGTAACCAACACAGCCCGGCTCGATATCTCTGCCGGTATGCTGCTGCTCAGCGATCGTTGGTATGCAGGCTTTGCGCTCAAACACCTCAATACGCCCAACGAAGGGATCCTGCTGACCAACGACAATGTGGCACGCGGACTGCCGCTGCGCTATACCGTACATGGCGGCACCGAAATCACACTCGTGAAAGGCAATAAACGCAAGACTGGCTCGTTTTTGTCGCCGAATTTTCTATTTGTATCACAGGGCCCTTACCAACAATTGAATGTCGGAGCATACGCCAGCGCAGGGCCTGTTTTTGGCGGCGTTTGGTATCGGCATACTTTTGGCAATGCGGATGCGACCATCCTGTCGGCAGGTTTTCGGCAGGGTGTAATCAAAATCGGTGTGAGCTACGACCTGACGGTTTCCCGGCTCGCGAAAGCGGCCGGTGGTACTTACGAACTGACTTTCGGTCTGGTTTTTAAAGAAAAAAAGCGGATTGATATCAATGATTGTGTCCGGATGTTTCAGTAAAACAGAAAACTTAGAGGCTGTTCAAGACAAATTTTTGCTGGTTTTTCCTCTTTTTAAGCGGTTTTTGTTGCTAAAATGGCCCATCATCGGACGCTAAAACATCTTGCTCTCGTTAAATTTGGCAAAACCCGAATTACAAAAGGTTTTGTTTGCCTACTTTTGCCACTCATTTTTTTAAACTTGTATTTTTAATACGATGAAGAAAACACTCATTCACGGGTTAAGCTTTATCCTGCTGGTCTTTTTACTAGCAAGTTGCGGAGGAAAAAAAGAACAGTCCTCTACTACTGGCTGGAACTACAACGACCAGAAATGGGGCGGCTTTGAAAAACTTGATTACGAGGGCCAGGTGACTGGGCCGAACCTGGTGCTCGTCGAAGGCGGCACCTTCACGATGGGTCTGACTGACCAGGACGTGACTTACGAATGGAACAACGTTGCGCGTCGTACCACCGTTTCATCGTTTTACATGGACGAAACAGAGGTGACGAACACCGATTACCGCGAGTACCTCTTCTGGGTAGCCAACACCTTTGGCGAAACCTATCCGGAAGTATGGCGCCGCGCCCTGCCCGACACGCTTGTATGGCGGGAAGAATTGTCGTTCCAGGAGCCGTTGGTGGAAACTTACTTCCGCCACCCGGCCTACGACGAGTACCCGGTGGTGGGTGTCAGCTGGAACCAGGCCAACGAGTATGCTAAATGGCGTACTGACCGTGTGAACGAAATGATCCTGATCAAAAAAGGCATCATCGAACTCACACCTGACCAGAAAAACGAGAACAACTTCAATACGGAGGCTTATCTGGCTGGTCAATACGAGCCGAGCCCCCGGAAGAACCTGAAAGACATCCGCACAGGCGGTGAGCGTCGGGTGCGTTTCGAAGATGGTATCGTGCTTCCGGAATACCGCCTTCCAACCGAAGCGGAATGGGAATATGCTGCACTCTCCTTGTTGGGCAATCAGGCTACCAGCAAAGACGAGTTGATCAGCGATCGCCGCATCTATCCATGGAACGGCAACACGGTCCGCTACCAGAAACGCAATCGCTACCAGGGTAAGATGCTGGCCAACTTCAAACGGAGTGGCGGTGACTACGGTGGTATGGCCGGTGCACTCAACGACAAAGCCTTTACGCCGTCGCCTGTACGCTCTAACTGGCCCAACGATTACGGCTTGTACAACATGGCCGGCAACGTGAACGAATGGACGGCTGACCTGTATCGCCCGATGACGGCCTCCGACCTGGAAGATACTGAGAACCATGACCTGAACCCGTTCCGTGGTAACAAGTTCCAGACTAAAAAACTGGACCCGGAAACACGCCAGCCTGTTACAAAAGACAGCCTTGGCCGTTTGCAGTACGAACTGGCAGATACGACCAGCACGGCGCTTCGCGACAACTACAAACGCCCGGAAGTTTATAACTACCTCGACGGCGACAAAGAGTCGGAAGTAGAGTATAAATATGGTGTCAGCACCCTGATCAGCGACAAAGCCCGTGTGATCAAGGGCGGCTCTTGGGCCGACCGCGCATTCTGGCTGTCGCCCGGTACGCGTCGCTATCTGGAAGAAGACAAAGCGAGCAAGTCAGTGGGCTTCCGTTGTGCTATGACCCGTACGGGTGGGCCAACCGGCAACGAGGATACGCAAGGCAACAGCTTCAAGGTGAAGAAGAAAAAAGTGAAGCGGAGTTACAAGTAATTTTTGCTGATCAGCATTTTCATATTTGCTCAATGAGTCATTCCGAGGCATCGGGATGACTCATTTTTTATGGGAGAATCGAAGCGTATAAAACAAGTGGCTTGTTGATTTGACATCTTCCGGATCAGGAAGATTTTATATCCCAGGCACTTCTCCTACCACTCCACCACCCTTTTGGGCAAGCCCACTGCAATCTGTGGCGGCAATAGATAGTGATCCAGCGCGGCGGATTCCACGGCCACCCGCAGCGTCTGGTCGGCCATTACCTGAGCATACTGGTCGCGGCCTTCGGGGTCATACGCGGAGAGAATATCTACCCGAACGGAGTATAGGTTGGTGCTTAAGTCAGGCAGGTTGCGATCTCCACCAAAAGTCTTTATCTCGATCTCCGCCTCGCCGACCAGCATGATACTCACTTCATCGCTGTACCGGAAAGCGACTGTGGCATACACAACTTTTCCGGTGTTTTGCCCTTGTGGGCACTGATTTTCCGGCATAACGACGTAGATTTGCTTGCAAAAAAATTGACAAAGCAAATATATTTCCACTTTATGGAAATAAAAAATAAATATCCATAAAAAATCACAATTATAGATTTTTTATCAAAATTTAATTTTTTAAATCCACTAAAAGCATCTTTTTTCTATAAAAAGCCACGCTCAAGATATGGAAGCCATCAAACAAGGCGAGAAATTGATGCTGCTCGTCAAGCGCGACCCACGCACCAACGAAGAAGTGGCCCAGGCGATGGGCGTAGACAAGTCTTACCTGCCGAAACTCTATAAAATGGAAAAACTTCCGCGCAAGCCGCTTCATCGGGCCCAGGACGTATATGGGGTCTCGGAGGCTTATTTCACGGGCCAGGAAGATGCTCCGGCAGATATGTTTTTGGAATCCTCGGGCGGATATCGAACTGCGATTCGCCCCGGCAGCGGTGAGTGGTTGCGGGCACAGGAAGAAATTGCGGCACTGCGGGAGGAAATCTCCAAACTGAATCAGATGCTGGCGCAGGAAAAATCCATTAACGCGCATTTGGCGGAGGCCCTGAAAAATTTAAGTCAGCGGTCATAGTACTGTCTAAAACCGCTGCAACGCTACCAGGAGCCGCTCGGGCAACTCCTCCCGGCAAGCAGACTGATAATCCTGAAACGAGCATGGCACCAGCCGGTGCCGCTCGTGTTTTTTCTTCGTCGCCACGGGCACCTGCATCCACCAGCGACCGCTTCGGGTACTTTTCCAGAAGGTGAGTTGATAGTTCAGTTTTCGCAATTCCACAATGTATTCTGTCAACCCGGAGGTCGTCACCGGATAATCGCCCTTGCGGGCAAACACACCTTCGAGAAAATACCACACCATTTGAGCGGCCACTTGTGCGGTCTGTGCATCGCGGTCCAGATCGCGCTGGTAGCCATAGATGCCAAACGAAGAGAGTTTGTCGCTCATGCCTGCATAGCGGCAGAGCTGACAGGCCTCCTCGGTCGTGAACCCTGAAGGCGATGCCCCTGCTACGCCCGGAGATTCACTCTGCTTCAGTGCCGCCAGGTGAAATGCAAGCAAATCCGCGTCGCGCAATACAGGCTCTGTTTCCTCAATAGCGGCTCGTGACCGCCCCAAACGCACCATGTCGAAATTATTCTGTATCAAAAATTGCACAGATTGTGGCAAAACCTGATGAATTTGGTAGCCAATCAGTCCAAAGTGAAAAAGCAAGGAATGACGTGGCATCAATACGGAGGTATATACGTCGCCCGGGATGCCGCAACGAAACCGCTCATCTACCGCCGCCAGATTGACCAATGCTTTTGCTTCCTGATAGGCTAGAAATTGCGCCCGCGCCAAATCGTCGCGGCTACTCAATATAATCGGGATTACCTTGCCCGACAACAACTCGTAGATCACGGGGATCATCAGCGCTGCATCCGCCTTGCGCAGGTTACCAAGATCGGCTATACTGCCTGCCGGGAAAGCATACATCGTGTGGTACAACTGCGTCCGCACTTCATTGGCCTCTTTATCGCCTACTCCGATCAGCACCACCCTTACTTTTTTTAAGTCGGGCAAATATTCCGACGTGTGTAATAACGTGTTTTTTCCAAACGATCCTGCCGGAAGTGATTCGATGGTTTTTAAAAAAGAAGCGGGGAGCGGTTTTAGCCAGTTTTGAAGCATAGGTGTTCTTCGTAATGAAGGCTCAAAATTAGGCAGAATACATGGGGAGTCAGTTGTTGCTCCTTAAAATGCTGCAAGGTGGGCTCGCTAAAGTATGCCAAGTGCAATGCACACCAGTTAAGGGAGTTGCGATATCCCCCAATAGCCGTTCCTAAGGAACAGTGCTGAAATAAAGGTCCTAATACGTTAATCCGACAAGAAAAGAGGCAGCTTCTTTTCTTGTCGGCCAGTACGCTCTGCCAATAATACTGTTCTGAAACAGTTGTTCCTCGCTGTTTAGCCGAAGGCTTTTTCTCTACCTTTGCGCCGCCTTAGGAACGGTGCTGGAATAAAGGTGCAAATTAGGGGAGACGGTTATGTTGCTGTTGAGGCACGAGGAGCGCGTTTAATGGTACCTAAACAACCGACGAGTAACGAAAACAGCGGCAAAACAAGCCCCCTAATTTGGACCTTTATTCTGGCACCGTTCCTTAACCACACATTGTATGGAACATTTGTTAGAAAAGTACAAAGCCCAAAAACCCGAGATTACTTTTGAGTGGCACGACGAGCCGACAGGCGCTGAAGGGTGGATCATCATTAATTCATTGCGCGGCGGTGCGGCAGGCGGCGGCACCCGGATGCGCAAGGGGCTGACTCGCGAAGAAGTGATCTCCCTGGCCAAAGTCATGGAGATCAAATTCAGTGTTTGCGGACCCGCCATCGGTGGCGCCAAAAGCGGTATTAACTTTGATCCTGCGGATCCGCGCCGCTGGGAGGTATTACAACGCTGGTACCGCGCCGTACTACCAATTTTGAAAAACTACTACGGCACGGGCGGCGATCTCAACGTAGATGAAATCAAGGATGTCGTGCCCATCACCGAAGATCTCGGACTCTGGCATCCACAGGAAGGCATCGTGAAAGGCCACCTGAAACCCACTGAAGGTCAACATATTAACATCATCGGGCAACTCAGATACGGCTGTACGAAAATTGTGGAAGACCCCGAATTCGTCCCCGAAGGCAGCGAACACAAATATGCAGTAGCAGACCTGATTACCGGCTATGGCGTAGCAGAGTCTGTGCGGCATTTTTACGACCTCTATCACCAAACAACCCCGGCAGGCAAAACCGTGATCATTCAAGGCTGGGGCAACGTAGCCTCGGCAGCCGCCTGTTATCTGGCCAAAGAAGGCGCGAAAGTGGTGGGCATTATTGACCGGGAAGGTGGCATTCTGGCACCCGCAGGTTTGTCGCTGGCGGAAGTGAAAGACCTGTTCAACAACAAAAATGGCAATAAACTGGGTGCTACCGACTTGTTACCATTTACCGAAGTGAACGACCGGATCTGGCGCATGGGTGCGGATATTTTTATTCCCGGCGCTGCATCCAAATTGGTGACCCGGGCGCAGGTAGATGCACTGATCGCGGGTGGCCTGGAAGTGATGGCTTGCGGCGCCAACGTCCCGTTTGTGGATGATGAAGTGTTTTTTGGTCCCACGGCACATTTTGCCGATGAACATATTGCCATTATTCCGGATTTCATCGCCAACTGTGGCATGGCACGAGTTTTTGCGTATTTAATGCAGCCCGACGCAGCGATGACAGACCGGGGCATTTTTGGTGACATTTCGGCTACTATTCGTCAAGGATTGCAAGAAGTCGTAAAAATAAACTCCGTTCCCCGTAAAATTTCTTCCAACGCCCTATATTTGGCCCTTAAAAAATTGGGTGTTTGATTTTTACCCGCTCTAATTTTTTGCAATAGAAAATATTAACTTTGCAATAATCCGCCTATCAGAACAAAATAACCCAAAACCTGATTCACACAAAACTGTAACATCTTTCATTAAAAGCAGTGACCCTATGACGGTTCGACATTTAACTTTTTCTGTTCTTTTTGCTCTGGTTTCCTTCGTTGCTACGGCACAGGAAGCTGCTTCCGGAGCTCCTTACCGTGCCTTCTCCCCGAAGGACAAATGGGAGATCGGTCTTCACGTTGGAACACCGTTTGTGGTGGGCGACGTTGACTCCAAACTTGGCTTCGGCGGTGGTTTGCATGTCCGCAAATCGCTTGACCACATCTTTTCTGTTCGTGGCAACCTGATGTATGCCAAAATGAGCAATGAAGAAAGCGCCAACAGCATCACCAGCACTTCTGACAACACCTGGCTTTCCGGCGGTATTCAACTCGTTGGCGCACTCAACAACTTCCGCTCCAACCGTGCCAACCGCAGAATCCTGCTGAATGGTTTTATTGGCGTTGGTTTTGACAACTACAAAACAGATTTCGCTAACATCACACAAAATGGCAGCGTAGCCAGCACTGGCAAACTGGACGCTACTACCAATGCACACATCGAAGTGGGCGGCGGCATCTCTTTCCGCGTCAACCCGAAATTCAATATCGGTCTTGAGCATACTGTGTACTCTGTGTTTGGTAAAAACGGTGACCTGCTCGACAGCGACCAGAACGTGGGTCGCCCTGTGACTACCTACCGCGACGTATTGCACTACCCACACCTGGTGCTCGCTTTCAATATCGGCAAAGCTGGCAAAGATGGTATGGCGAAATCCGAGCCGCTCTACTGGAGCGATCCAAATGCTATGATCGGCAAAGCCATTGCTGATCTGGAAGCCCGCCGCATCTATGACCCAACCGACACAGACGGTGACGGTGTAATTGACGAAATTGACGACGAAGACAACAGCCCTGCTGGTGCTCGTGTCAATACCAAAGGTGTAAGCCTTGACAGCGATGGTGACAAAGTGCTCGACTACAAAGATAAAGAACCTTTCTCCCCTCCAGGTTATGCCGTGAATGCTGATGGCGAAGCACAGGGTATGCCGAAATACACCACCGAACCGGAAGTAAACCGCATCGTGGACGAAAAAATCAAAGCCATCAAATTCCCGGAGCCGAAGACCAACGACTGGTTCTTCCCATCTGCGAATTTTGCTGACAACAGCTACGACATCCGCTACAGCGAGTACGAAAAACTGTACCAGGTGGCTACCGTGCTGAAGCAGAACCCAGGCATCAAAGTGCTGGCAGTAGGTCACACGGATGCTCGCGGTTCGGAAGGCTACAACAACGTGTTGTCGTACAACCGCACCAACGCTGTGATTGACTTCCTGGTGAAAAACCATGGCGTTGACCGCAGCCGCGTCGTACTGACCTATGCCGGTGAAGGTACCGCATTGATTCCTGTGAAAGGCGCCAACGCTGCGAACCGCCGCGTCGAGTTCCGCGTTGCAAAAGGTGAAACGGACATGACTCGCCCGGAAGGCCCGAACGCTGGCAAAGGCGGTAAGAAAATGGATGCTAACAAATCCGGTTTCTAATTTTAGTCTGAGTTTTAAGGAATATATGAATGGGCAATTCCTCCAGTTTGTGGAGGAGTTGCCCATTTTTTATGCGCCCGCGTCTGTAGGATTTTGCAGGACTGTTTTGATACAGTCCCTTACCTATGAGCAATCGTATTTTTAAAACAAAAAATAGCTTTTCGCACTATCTTACTGCCCTTTTTCATCCTGTTGCAATGACGAAATGACGCGTCATGATGCAATCACGAAATGCCGCAATGACGAATAAAAAACTCTTCCTCCTCGACGGCCACGCGCTCATCTACCGCGCTCACTTCGCCTTCATCACGCGCCCGCTTCTGAACTCCAAAGGCTGGAATGTCTCGGCGATACAAGGCTTCATGCGCACTATGTGGGACATGATGCAGACCGAAAAACCGACCCACATCGCCGTGATGTTTGACCCCAGGGGCGGCACTTTTCGGCATAAACAATACGAGCCATACAAGGCCAATCGCGATGCGCAGCCGGAGGACATTACATTTGGTATTCCATGGGTGATCAAAATCGTCAAGGCAATGAATGTCCCTGTGGTTGTCGTGCCCAATTATGAGGCCGACGACGTGATCGGCACCATCGCCAAACAAGCCGAACGGGAAGGTTATCAGGTCTTTATGGTCACGCCCGACAAAGACTTCGGACAGTTGGTAACCGAGAATATTTTTCTTTACAAGCCCGGTCGCTCCGGCAATGAGGTGGAAATCTGGGGTCAAAAAGAAGTCTGCGAACGCTGGGGCATCCAGCGGGTTGACCAGGTGGTGGACATGCTGGCGCTCATGGGCGATGCCGCAGACAACATTCCCGGACTTCCCGGCATCGGCGAAAAAACCGCCACCAAGCTGCTGGCAGAATTTGACAACATTGAAAACCTGATCGCCAACGCCGACAAATTGAAAGGCAAGCAGCAGGAAATCGTCAAAAACCATCATGAAAAAGCCACGCTTTCAAAGTGGCTCGCGACGATTGATGTGAACGCGCCGATCCAGTTTGAAGACAAAGCCTTCGAGATCGAACCGTTTGACCGAGAAGCGCTGATCGAGATTTTTAGAGAACTGGAATTCAGAACTTTGGCTGATGCGATCCTGCGAAGTCCCTGGGCGGGGGAGGCTGTATTACCCCCAGCTCCGGCCCCTCCCGGGAAAGGGAAGCGAAATACGGCGGCTAAAGCCGCCGGTACAGGATCGGGTACCCAGGGCAATCTTTTTGGAGAAGCCGAAATAGGAGAGCAAACCACGGCGCCCTCCCCGTTTGGAGAAGTGCAGCGCGGGATCGAACATGACACGATTGCCAACACGCCGCATGTCTATCACCTGGCCGATACGCCCAAATTGCGGACAGCACTGATTGCCCTGCTGAAAGCATCCCCGGCCATCTGTTACGATTCGGAGACGACCTCGATTGATGCCACACAAGCCGATCTGGTCGGTTTTTCGTTTGCCGTACAGGCAGGTGAGGCCTGGTATGTCCCCATTCCAGCCGACCGTTCAGAAGCACAACAAATCGTAGATGAGTTTCGCGAAGTATTTGAGGATGAGACCATTGAAAAAATCGGGCAGAACCTGAAATACGATGCCATTGTCCTGAAAAACTACGATTGCGAATTACGTGGCCCTTATTGGGACACGATGCTTGCCCATTACCTGCTGGAGCCAGAACTCCGCCACAACATGAATTTTATGGCGGAAACCTGCCTCAACTACACGCCTGTCAAGATCGAGTCGCTTATCGGGAAGAAAAAAGCAGGTGAAGTGCAGGGCACCATGCGCGACGTGCCGATTGAATTGATCAAAGACTACGCTGCCGAGGATGCGGATGTGACCATCAAATTGCGCGATTTTTTGAAACCCAAACTTGAGGCGGGTGGCGAACAATTGCTGCGCCTCTTCCATGATGTGGAAACACCGATCGTAAAAGTGCTGACCGATATCGAGCATGCCGGCGTGCGCATTGACCCTGATTTTTTGAAAGCGTATTCCGGCGAACTGGCAGTACTTATTGTCGCTTTGGAGGAAAAAGTATTGGCGCAGGCGGGCTTTGTGTTCAACATCGCCAGTCCCAAACAAGTGGGTGAAGCCTTGTTCGACCAACTCAAACTGCCCTATCCCGGCAAAAAAATGAAGTCAGGTCAATACTCTACCGACGAAGAGATCCTGTCGGAACTCGCCGTCAATCACCCGATCTGTGCCGATATTCTGTCGCACCGGGGACTGATGAAATTGAAATCCACTTATGTAGATGCGTTGCCTGCGCTGGTCAATCCGCGTACCGGACGGGTGCATTCTTCCTTCAACCAGGCACTGGTCGCATCGGGCCGACTCAGCAGTCAGAACCCCAACCTGCAAAACATCCCGATCAAGACCGCCGAGGGCCGGAAAGTGCGCGAAGCGTTCATACCCCGCGACGCTGACCATGTAATCGTCAGTGCTGACTATTCGCAAATCGAACTGCGGCTCATCGCCGAGATCAGCGGCGACGAAGCCATGCTCGAAGCGTTTCAGAAAAATCTGGACATCCACACGGCCACTGCCGCTGGTGTCTATGGCGTTCCGCTCGACCAAGTCACCAGTGCCCAACGCCGCGCTGCCAAGACCGTCAATTTCAGCATCATCTACGGCGCGGGAGCCAGCAACCTCAGCCAGCAACTCGGCATCAAACGAACGGAAGCCAAAGATTTGATTGATAATTACTTCCGGGAATACGCCGGACTCCGGGGCTATATGACCAGCATCGTGGAATCGGCCCGAAAAAACGGCTACGTCGAGACCATGCTGGGCCGACGCCGCTATCTACGCGACATCAACTCTGCCAACGGCATGATGCGCAGTATGAGCGAGCGCGTAGCGATCAACACACCCATTCAAGGCTCCGCAGCCGACCTGATCAAAGTCGCAATGATCAACATCCGCCAAGCCATGCGCGACGGAGGATACAAGTCGCAAATGATCCTGCAAGTGCACGACGAACTTGTATTCGATGTCCGCAAAGATGAATTGGAGCGGCTAAAACCGTTGATCTTTGAAAAAATGACGACGGCGCTGCCGGATTTGAAGGTGCCGATTCTGGTGGAGATTGGAGTCGGGGAGAATTGGTTGGAGGCGCATTAAATTCAACGAAAACCCCTAAGGAACGGGCAAATAATAACTTGTAAGTTTCAGATAGATTGGTTTTTGCTCAGATGGGCTATCTTTTTGAGCGAATAGTGGGGCTATTTAATCAAAAAGATGGGTCATCTGGGTGAAAA
>Ga0105046_10006394_pt1 | contig 18599 bp, 12 predicted proteins | sample MAT03_FD_78385 | JGI IMG/M metagenome (GOLD analysis project Ga0105046, IMG submission 78385) | Freshwater microbial communities from Lake Fryxell liftoff mats and glacier meltwater in Antarctica - MAT-03 (megahit assembly) | ecosystem: Environmental > Aquatic > Freshwater > Ice > Liftoff...
GCTCGGCAAGTTCACCCGGCAGGAAGCCCCGATCGTCGCGGACGCCATGTCCAAAGCGGCGGAAGCGGTAGAGTCGTGGGCCACGCGGGGCATGCAGCAGTGCATGAACCAATATAATTAGCCGGCAGATTCCGACAGTTACCTGTACATGAGCCGGTTGCCGACATCGCCAGCAAATAGTTCAAATCAACACCGCACATAAAACCACAGCGACCATTTTTTCGAGGAGACAGAGCTTTGGCTGAGAACGCGTACGAAGGGTTGTTCATTTTTGATGCGAATCGTTACGCCCGGGAGCCGGCCAATGTGTCCGGCCAGTTGGCTACGATGATCCAGAAGCACGGTGGCATGGTCCTGGCCAGCCGGTTGTGGGAAGAGCGCCGCCTGGCCTATCCCATCAACGGTCAGCGCAAGGGAACGTACTGGCTGACGTACTTCAAGATTGACAGCAGCCAGATTGAGCCGATGCGACGCGAGTGCCAGATCAACGAGAACGTTCTCCGCGAGCTGATGCTGAAGATCGATCCACGGATCGTCGACGCGCTGGTCGAGCATGCCCTGGCCAGCGGGATCGAGAAGCCCAAGCCGGCGCCCAAGCCGGTCCCGGTCGCCGTCATCAGCCCAGACGACGAGCCGCCTGTGGACCTGGATAACTAATCTGCGCGGTGGCCCTTACGGGACCATTGCGGCGGCGGCGACGGGAGCAACGGAGCGGCCTGAGCGGCGATCGCTTGGGACGTCTTTTGCGGCGGGCGCCAGCAGCGCTTGAAATAGCGCAGCGGCCGCGATAGTATCCGCATATAGGACAAATGTTCAGTCGTCCTGCTTTGCTGTGACGCTGGCAGTGGGCAGTTAGCGCAACAGCGCACGCACGAGAATCAGGAGTCTCCCGATCATGGCCAGCTTCAATCGAGTCATTCTTGTCGGGAATCTAACGCGCGACCCAGAGCTGCGCTATACGCCCAGCAATACGGCCGTGACCGAGATCGGGCTGGCCGTGAACGACCGTCGCAAGACGGCGTCGGGCGAGTGGGTCGAGGAGACAACCTTTGTCGACGTTACGCTTTGGGGCCGCACTGCCGAGGTTGCCAGCGAATATCTGACCAAAGGGGCGTCGCTGCTGGTCGAAGGGCGCCTCAAGCTCGATAGCTGGGAAGCCAAAGACGGCCAAAAGCGCTCCAAGCTCCGCGTCGTCGGCGAGAAGATGCAGATGCTCAGTGGCAAAGGGGGCGGTGGTGGCGGAGGCGGAGGTGGTGGCGGAGCCAGCCGAGCTCCGGCCGGGCGTGGCCGCGGTGGATCTGGCGGCGGCGGTGGAGGAGGCGGATCGAACTACGATGACGCCGATTTCGGGCCACCGGCAGACGTCTACTCCGGCTCCGACGAGCCCAGTCGTGGCGCACCTCCTGACGACGATATTCCTTTCTGAGTTGGCCGTTCTAAGCTGCAAAGAAACTAGCCGGTCAGACAGCACGATTTGGCTGGCCGGAAACCGGTCCTTCTTCCCCTGGCCCACTGGCGGGTCGTCGGGTACGATGAGGGGCCGTTCGCTCTGGTGGACGCCGTTACCTAATATCAATCGCGCGATTTGTGAGACGAGAGCCCCCGATGGTCACGAAGAAAGCTAAGTCCGCTGCCAAGCTCGCGTCCTCTGCCAGGCGCCAACCGCGCGGCTGCCTCCCCAAGGGTCCTCACGGCGGTATCGAACTGCTGTTGATTCAAGCTGTTGATCATCTGGGCAAGCAAGGCGAAGTAGTCGAAGTTCGCCCCGGCTTCGCCAAGAACTACCTGCTGCCGCAGGGTTTGGCGACGATTGCTACCGACCATCACAAGCGGATGGTCGAAAAGCACCGCGCCAAGTTGCAAGAAATTCAGAACGCGCGATTGGCCGGCTTGCGTAACTTGGCCGAGGAACTGGGACGCCAGAGCATCACCATCGAAGCCAACGCCAACGACGAAGGCCATCTGTATGGCTCGGTCGGAGCGTCGGAGATCGTCAGCGCTCTGAAGCGAAACGACTTCACCATCACCGCCGACCAGGTCCGCCTGAAAGGCCCGCTCAAGGAGTTGGGTCTTTACACCGTGCAGATTCACATCGGTCACGAGATCGAGGCGGAGCTCAAGGTGTGGGTCGTGCCAACAGTGACGGACGAAGACGCTGCCCCCCAGGCCGCGCCGGCGCCCAAGCAAGCCTAAGGCCTGCTTAACGTTGCCACTCTCGTTATCTCCAACGCGCTAGCGATACGCGCTGATTCGTTTCCGCGCTGATGCTCTGCTCGCGTTCGGCGACTCCTTGTCCGTCGTTTCGATTGCGAGCATTTCGATTCCGTCCCGCGTGTTTCCCCCCGCATGGGACAGGGCACATTTTGTAGCGGCGTTTCGGCGATCTACCAATCGGTTGACGATCGCCCTCGCGTACGATGGAATGCGGAGAGTACCGCGGCGCGCAGGCGAGTTGTTTCCGTCAGTGCCGGTTTCGCCGCTCGCAGCGTTCAGGGAGGAAGATTACATGGCCACCGCGCACGTCGATTCGCGTTCTTCAGGCGCCGCTCGCACGGATCTCTTCGATCGATTGCCGCCGCAGAGCGTCGAGGCCGAAAAAGGCGTCTTGGGCAGCGTTTTGCTGGATCCTTTGCTGTGCGATGACGTCGCACTGGTCGTCCGTCCGCAAGACTTCTACGCGCATGCGCATCAGACGCTATTCACGCATCTGCTTGAGATGCACGAGGCCGGTTCGCGGATCGATATCACGCTGTTGGTCGATCGGCTGAAGAAGGCCGGCGATTTCGAATCGGTCGGTGGCAGCAGCTACCTGGGCGAGGTCCTGCAATCCGTCCCCACCGCGGCCAACGCCGTGCATTACGCGCAGGTCGTCCGCGACAAAGCCACGCTCCGCGCGCTGATCCACACCAGCACGGAGATTCTACGAGACGCCTACGATCAATCGCGCGAACCGCAAGAGTTGCTTTCGTCGGCGGAAGAGCAGGTCTTCCGGATTCTCGAAGACGGCACCGCCGCGGACATCATCAGCATGGAGGACGCGCTCGGCGAAACGCTCTCGCGAATCGACGCGCGTCTAAGTCACGGCGGTATTCCGGGCTGCGTGGAAACCGGCTTTACGGAGTTGGACGCCATGATGGGCGGCCTCAACGCAGGCGAGTTGATCATCATCGCCGGCCGCCCTGGCATGGGCAAAACGGCCCTGGCGGCCAACATCGCCGAGCACGCGGCGATGAATCAGCAGATGACATTGTTCGTCAGCCTGGAAATGTCGCGGCATGAGCTCAGCGAGCGCATGCTCTGCTCCTATGCGCGCATCAATTCGCACAAGCTTCGCAACGGGCATCTCTCTCGCGCAGAACAGGACCGCTTGCCGGATGTCTCGTCCGAGTTGAGCCAGGCAACGCTCTACATTGACGACAGCCCGAGCCGGACGATGGCCCAAATCGCCGCCACGGCGCGCCGTCTGAAGCGCCGCAAAGAGTTGAGCCTGGTGATCATTGACTACTTACAGTTGATTGAGCCGGACAACAACAAGGATCAGCGGCAGGAGCAGGTCGCCCGGATCGCACGCCGTCTGAAGACGCTAGCACGCGAACTCAAGGTGCCGGTGCTTTGCCTGGCGCAGTTGAATCGCCAGGCGGAAGCGTCGCGGGACAACATCCCCCGGCTGAATCATCTCCGCGAGAGTGGCGCCATTGAGCAGGACGCAGACGCCGTGATGTTCGTCCATCGCGAAGAGTATTACGCCACGGATCCGGAGCAGAAGTCCAAGGTCGCCGGCCAGGCGGATATTATCATCGCCAAGCAGCGCAGCGGACCAACCGGCACGTCGCGCGTGCAATGGAAGCAAGAGTTCACGCGGTTCGAAAACCCGACGAGCGAATTCCTGGACGAGTCGGAATTCACGCGTCCGTTCTAGCCGCCAGAGCAGGCTGGCTGCAAACCGGCGCCGGCTTTGATTGCCTGCCGCTTTGTGCATCGCCCGCTCAATCGCGCAGCACGTTGTCGCTAGTTCGCGCAGCTCATCCGGTTTGCGCAGACACTCTTCATTGGCAGATGCGCTAGCAATCTTTTGGGTGGGCGCCAGCATCCAGAAATTCTGCTAGCGATTACGATTCATCCAGCTTCTTGCCAGAAACAGCACAGAAATGAGCTGTATTCGCCTTGCCGGGTGGGTCGCCTTGCAGTATTTCTACGCGACCTTTCCCGAGGACTCCCCGCGAGTCTCTGCGCGGTGGCCAAACGTCGGCCAGGCGAACCGCGAGGAAACGAGAGCGGGCGTCCTTGTCTACTACGTCTTATCTGCGTCCAATCTGCTCCCTGGAATACGCCCTGATGGCCGGCGGCCGCTCCCATTTTGCCCTGACTGTGCGCTGCCTTGCCGGCTGTTTGTCGGCATGGCTGGCGCTCTCAGCGCTTTCGGCGCTAGCCCAAGTAATACCGAGCGGGCCAGTCAACATTTACAGCTCGGGTGGACCACCAGCGCGAGACACTCGGCCGAAGAGTTATCGCCCGCCGAAGAATCCACCTGCCGCTCAGCCGCCAGCGGCCGCGGCGCCGGGCACTGGGCAAGTTGCTGGGCCGGCGCCAGGGCAGAACTATCCTCCACCGGCGTCACCGCCGCCGGGAGCAGTTGCTCCAACTCCGGCAGTTGGCGCCCCGGGCGGTCCCTCCGGCCCGCTGTTGCCTGGTCTGCCGCAGGTCGGCGAGGTGCGCATCGAGGGTAACCGCAACGTTCAACAGCAAAAGATTCTGGCGATCATCAAGACCCGTCCCGGTCGCGGCCTGGACCGTAATCAGGTCGAAGAAGATGTCCGCAAGTTGCTCAAGACGCACTTGTTCATCAATGTCGATCCGCGCTACGAACGCGCGCCGGACGGCAGCGTGCTGGTGATCTTCCGCGTCGTCGAGCGGCCGACAATTCGGCACGTGCGCGTCCTGGGAACCACCAAGTCCCAGTACGCCCTGGCCAAGCAACACGGCTTAAAGAAAGGGGATCCGCTCGATCCCTACGCCGTGGACGAAGCTCGTTCCAAGCTCGAGACCTGGTACCACGCCAAGGCCTACTCGCAAGCCACCGTTACTACGCTCGAAGGGGACAAGCCCGGGGATCTCGGCGTGACGTTGGTCGTCAACGAAGGGCTGAAGCAGAAAGTGGGCAAGGTTAATTTCGAAGGGAACGAGATCGCCACCGACGGTCGCTTAAAGACCCAGATCCAGTCGAAACCGCCGGTCCTGTGGCTGTTTAAGGGCGAAGTGGATTACGACCGCGTCGATGAAGACGTGCAGCGATTGATCGACTACTACCGTGGTCTGGGCTTCTTCAAAGCCCGCGTCGGTCGAGAGTTGAAATTCAACGACAACCAGAATTGGGCCACGATCAACTTCGTGATCGATGAAGGCCCGCGCTACCTGGTGCAAAATATCTCGATCATTGGCAACACCAAGATCGAGGCCGAGGCGCTCCGCAAGGACATGACGCTGGAGAGCGGCCAATTCTTCGACCAGCAAAAGATGAACAAAGACATCACCACCCTACAAGATAAGTACGGTGATATCGGCTACGTCTTCGCCGATGTGGTGGCGCAACCGATGTTCGATGAGCAGCCAGGCAAGCTCGACCTGGTTTTCAAGGTAGAAGAAGGAAGCCGCTACAAGATCGGCCGGATCACGGTCCGCATCGGCGGCGACAATCCGCATACCCGCCAAACCGCCGTCTATAACCGGCTATCGCTCCGCACGGGTGACATCGCCAGCACGAAGAAGATGCGCGACAGCGAGCGCCGCTTGCAGTTGTCGAGCATCTTTGTCAGCGATCCGCAATCCGGCAAAGCGCCGAAGATTGTGTTCGCCAAACCGGGAGGCGAAGACGAATTCGAAGAGACTGTCGCCCGCAAGCCGGAGACCAAGAAGAAACCGGGCATTGGCATCGGTAACAGCGGCGGCGGCTATCGCGGCCAAAGCCCCGATCCGAATCGGATTATCAACGGCGAGCCGGACGACGAGGACGAGATCGAATCGATGGACATCGAGTTGATCCCGATCGACCACGTTCCGTCGGTCACCACAGTCGCTCGTCCGGTAAGCGGGACTGATCCCGCGGCGATTGTTCGCTTCCAAAGTCCTGCCTGGCAGCCGCAATATCCCGGCGCGGCGCCGTCCGCCCCGTACGGTCAACAACCGCTGGGTCGCACCAGTCCCGACGCCGCTGGCGCCGGCAGCCGTAGCGTTGCCGCGTCGGCTGCGCAGAACATTCCGCCAGCAGGCGCCAATTACGCCGGACTGGCCGCCACGACCGGAACGCCTGCAGGTAGAACCGCCGCGCCCGTTCAACAAACTCAATACGCCGTGCCGTCTCCTGGCGCAGCGTACATGAATCCAAGGACCGCCTCGTCTGGACTTTATTCGACGCCGGCAAGCACAGCGCCAACTTCAACGTATCCGCAAGCAGCGCCTGTATATGCACAACCCGCGGCGCCGCAATCACCCTATCCATCCACGCCGGCCTACGGTGGCCAACCGGTCGGGGCGCCTGCCGGCTATCGCGCGAACACCGTCCCGGCGGCGGCGCCCTACGGACAAAACCTGGCGCAGCCCGCCCAGCCGCAATACGGCGCAGTCCCCACGCAGCAGAACTATGGCGCCGCGCCCGCGCAGCCCAACTATGGTCAACCCGCCGCGCGTCCGGTGAGTCAACCAGGGACCGGCTACACAGGTCCGGATGAATTGTTCCAGCCAGGTGGCGCAGCGCCTCCACCGGCCGGCCCTGTGTTCGATCCCAATGCCGACAGTCCTCTCTTTCACCCAGCGGTCGAAGAGCCGGCGCAGCCGATTGACGTTCGCGTCGACACGTTCGAAACGCAGACGGGCCGTTTGATGTTGGGCGTGGGCGTGAACTCCAACTCGGGTCTTGTCGGCAACGCGGTGATCGATGAGCAGAACTTCAGCCTGACGCGCTTCCCGCGCAGTTGGGAAGATATGCGTAACGCCACGGCCTGGCGCGGCGCCGGTCAGCAGTTCCGCATCGAAGCGGCGCCGGGCACGCAGTTCAGCCGCTACATGATCAATTTCCACAATCCGTACCTGGCTAACACGCCCATCAGTTTTGGCGTCAGCGGCTCGTTCTTTACGCGTCTTTATCAGAACTGGACGGAACAGCGCACCGGCGGCCGCGTGGCGTTGGGTTACCAGTTCCTGTTCGATCCGAACTTAACGATCGTCGGCTCTTTCCGCGGTGAGAACGTCAATATCTCGAATCCCACGCAGCCATCGCCACCGAGTTTGTCTGCCGTGGTCGGTAATAACACATTCATGTCCGGCAAGGTCGAGTTGATCCACGACACGCGCAACAACGCCTTCTTGCCAACGCAAGGACATCGCCTGGCGATTGGACTGGAAGAAGCCTTTGGTAGCTTTACGTTCCCACGGGCGACGATTGATGCATCGCAGTACTTCCTGATCCGCGAACGGCCAGACACCTCGGGTCGCCATACGCTGATGCTTAGCACGCAGCTCGGCTTCACCGGACCGAACACGCCGATTTACGAAAACTTCTTTGCTGGTGGTTACACGACTCTGCGTGGTTTCTACTTCCGCGGAGCATCGCCGACCGACATGGGCGTGCAAGTCGGTGGTCGCTTCCAGTTCATTAACTCTGTCGAATACATGTTCCCGCTGACTTCAGACGACATGCTCCACGCGGTCGCCTTTACGGACTTCGGTACCGTCGAGCAGAATATCACGATCACCGGTCAGAACTTCCGCGTCGCGCCAGGTTTAGGCTTGCGAATCAACATTCCGGCGATGGGTCCGGCGCCAATCGCGCTCGACTTTGCCGTGCCAGTCCACCAGGCCCCAACGGATCGCCAGCAGATGTTCAGCTTCTTCATCGGTCTGTCTCGCTAATCGCTGTCGCGCTCTTAGCGGTACGACATCGGCCGAGCATTAGCGGCCAAACATTAGCGGCGTTACGCCTGGGACATCTCAGTCCCCAGTTCGTGCACGGACGCTGGCAGGTTGCCGTTTTCGTCGAAAGGCAACTCGCGAGGTTCGCACAGAATTTCCAGATCGTCGCGAGATTGCGCTTCGGTCCAGTAGGCTTGCGAGCATTCGACTTCGGCCACGTCGAGCGTGTTGCGGATCCAGAGGATCTTGGCGTCCGGGGGATCGGTCAGGCCGATCGTCGGGAGCGCCGCGTCGAGCAACTCCTTGTCCGTTTCAAAATCGACCGGCAACATGCAGGCGCCCACGTGCCCACTCGTCAGGCAGTTGATTCGGGTGATGTGCATGTCGGTCTCGCGGACAGCGCGCGAGGTGCAAAACTCGGCCATGCCGATGCCTGACGCGTTGCCGTGGGTCTCCGGCGTGAGGCCGCGAACGGCAATTCGCTTGACCTTGGGGTACTCGTCCGGGGCCGGCGCGTGCATCTGGAACTTGCGGCCGACGACGTTGGTGTCCATGCCGGCGCCGCTGATGTTCTTGCCGATTTCATCGATGAACAAGATGTCCGCCACGCGAAACGGCAAACGCGCCAACCATTGCCGCGCCAAGATCAGTAGCTCTCTTTCGCGCGCCTCGAATTCGTGCGATCCCACTGCGGCGATCTTGGCCGTCTCGTCGTAGGCGTTTTCGATGATCGCCAAACCGGCCACGATCCGGCAATGCTCCAGAACGCGGGCGCCTACACTCCGCAGAATTTGACCGAAGCTGTAGTTCTGGATGGCGCGATGATAGATCTTGGCGCCTTCGTGCTTGCCCAGGCCGATGAGCATCATCTTCATCAGGCCGCTTTCGATGTCGCCGACAAAGTCCGTATGCGGTTTGACGCGACCGACGACCAACACGTGATCCGCGCCAAAGGCGTGTTTGTCAAAATGGACCGGAAAACCTTCGTCCGTCTCGCAGACGATCACGGTCTCCATGCTGGCCAGAATCGGGCATCCGCAGAACTCTTCGGTAATGCCGTAGCCTTCGATAATGCGCCGCTGCGCCTCGGCCGTCCCGCCGCCGTGGCTTCCCATGGCCGTGACGATGAATGGCTTGGCGCCCAATTCCTGAAAGTGCGCGACCGCCGCCTTGATGATCGTGGCGATGTTGGCGATCCCACGGCTACCGGCCGTAATGGCCACGGTCTGCCCTGGCTTCACTTTTTGGCCAAGTTGCAACCGAGTGAGCTCTTTCGCCACTTCGGCCGGAATGTCCAAGACGCGCGGAGCCTCGAACTTCTGGCGCACGCGGAACATCTTGGGATATTCAATTCCATTGGACGTTACAGACATGGTCGACTCCAGGATGCGTTCGACGGATTGCAGTGCGTTCGACGGATTGCAGGTGGATGCGGGGCAGGCAAGCATGATAGCACGGCAGGTCGCACCGCCGAATCGCCCTGGGGCGGGCCTTCCGCGACGGTGTCAAACCGGGCGAAAACGGCGAAAAACGGGCCGGCAACGCTGCTATCGACTCTACCACCCCACGGCGTTTCTCTCTAGGCCGCGGCCCTGTTTTGCGCCTAAAATGCCGGGTCGCTATCGGAGCCATTCGGCGGAATCGCTCCAGCGCGCGAAACGCTCGACGGGCGGGACTTGCATCAACGGAATAGCGTCAACGGATTGGCACGCGACGCGAGAGAAGTTTTTGAGAGAGAAGGATTTCTGATGACAAGCACATCCACTCGCGGGACTCGACGACGCGCAACCCCTCAATCCACGGACGAAGGCACGCCCCTCGCCACGCGCCCCCGCCGGCGCAAACGCTGGTGGTTTCTGGGGACGATCCTTCTAGGATTACCGGCGGCGCTCTTCGTGGCGCCGATTGTTGTCGCCAAGACGTCGCTGCTCGAGAGCATTGTCACCAAGAGCTCAGGCGATCTCCGCGGCTCGCTCACCGTTGGCAGCGCATCGCTCAATTGGTTTTTGCCCATCGAGCTACAAGACATCGAGCTTCGCGATGAACAGAACAAGACCGTTGCCAAGATCGCCGAAGTCACCAGTAGCAAGACACTGTTCGGCATTGTGACCAACCTGGCCGATCTGGGCACGTTTCAGATCGTGCGGCCAGAGGTCGACCTTTCCGTAAGCGAGCAGGGGAGCAATCTCGAGCAAACGCTGGCGCCACTGCTGAAACCGGACGACCAACCGGCGAAAGAAAAAAAGCCAGGTGTCGGTCTGGGTCTCAAAGTGATCCAGGGCGTGGTCCGCGTTGCGGATACCGTCGGCGGACGCCAGTGGCAGATTGATGAGCTGGAGTGTGACGTGGCGCTGCCGGCCGACCACTCGCAGCCTTTGGCCGCGGCAATTGCCGGCCGCGTCACGCCGGCGGAACCTGCAGGGCATTTCTCTATCCGTCTGAAAGTGCAGCCGGGCGACCCGGCGACGGCAAAAGATCCCAACGATCCGGCCGCCGCCTGGCTGACGGGCAGCGGTCAGGTGAACGTCAACGCGCAGGTGTTGCCGCTGGAGTTGCTGGAGCCGTTATTGCGCAGATTCGCCGGCGGTGGCGAGATCTCCGGAATGGCTGACATCGAATACGCTGGCGACTGGGGACAAGAGCCAGGCCAGCCGCCGCGCGGTCAACTCGTCGGACAAGCGACCGCCACGCAACTTGTCATGGTCGGCCCTTGGTTCGGTGAAGATCGGCTGAAATTGGCTAGCCTGCAAGTTCCGATGGACGTTCATCGCTCTGGCAACCGCTTGGAAGTCCGCCGCTGCGATATTCAAACAGATGTCGGCCAATTGACCTGCTCTGGCGCTATCGAAGATCTCGATCAGCTCAACGCTTCCTGGTTCTCGTCGCTGTGGAACACGCTGCCGCATTCCAGCGGCGAGGTGAAAGGGACGATCGATCTAGCGAAACTCGCGCGCCTACTCCCAAACACCTTGCGCGTGCGCGAAGGGATGCAGATCGACGAAGGGACAATCAACGTCGACCTGACCAGCGGTGCGAAAGATGGCCAATGGGCTTGTGCCGGCCGCGTTGACACCACGCGTCTGGTCGCCACCGAGGCAACACGGCAGATTGTTTGGGAGCATCCGCTGGCCGTCAGCTTCTCAGGCCACAACACGCCGCGCGGCCCGATCATTGAACGGCTGCTGGGCGAGTCCGACTTCTTGAAGTTCGAAGGCGCCGGCACGCCCGAGGCGTTTAACCTGAATGCAAACTTTGAACTTTCGCGCCTGGCGGACGAGTTGGGCAAATTTGTCGATCTCGGCGAACTCCGCCTGGCGGGCGAAGGGGCCAGCAAAATCCACTGGCAGCGCAACGCCGACAATACATTTGCCACGAACGCTACGCTGGAGGCTACTAACCTGGTGCTGGCGCGGCCGGGCAAGCCTGCCTGGAATGACGCTAAGCTGACGATCAACGCGCAGGCGGCGGGCCTTGCGGAAGGCGCATCGATCCAGCGCGTCGATTCGGCCAAGGTGGAAGTCCTGTCCGCCGAGGATAAGTTCACGGCGGCGCTTGCTGCGCCGATCTCAGATCTGCAAGCAAAGACGGTCTGGCCGATCGAAACGACGCTCAAGGGAGAGCTGGTCCGTTGGGTAGCGCGCATTGAGCCTTGGGTTGGCATGCCACCGGGCTGGGATATTCGCGGCCGGGCTGACGTGGTTTCGACCCTGAACTGTTCCAGCGACGTGTGGGAGATCGCCAAATGTCAGGCGGACTTTCAGCAACTCCACGCCTGGGGTCCCGGCCTCTACCTGGACGAGCCACGACTGCGCGTCACGGCCGTTGGCAAAATGAACGCGGCGGACAGCCGGCTGGATATCTCTGAGGTCGTACTGACGGCGACGGATGTCTCTGCCCGGGTGAAAGATGTTTCGTTGGCGTTCGACAATGTGACGGGCGGGCAGAAGCGCGTGGGAGAAGCCACGCTCCAGTGCAATCTCAACACGCTTTATCGCTGGTCACAGAATCCGCGCGAGGAGGCCAACTGGCGAATGAACGGTCTGGTATCGGCCAAACTGAGCGCGAATATCACGGACCGCGCGCCGGAATTTTCAGTCGACGCCACGATCGACAATCTGGAAGCCGTGCCGCGCGCCGGCCAACCATGGCGCGAGAAACAAGTCCGGCTGGTAGCCAACGGCAAGTACGACGAGCCGACAGATACTTTGCAGCTCGCGCGTTGCGATCTGGCGGCCGAGGCGGTGCAACTGGCCGCCAACGGCCGCGTGGAGCGGTGGAGCAAGGATCGGCAGTTGCAACTTAGTGGACAGACGAGCTACGACCTGGAAAAAATCACGCTGCTGTTGCAGCCCTACCTGGGTGGCGAAGTTCGCGTCACCGGACGTGAGACCCATTCGTTTGCCATCGCCGGGCCGCTCGGCTCGCTCGAGAACACAGCGGCCAAGAAACCAATCGCCGTCGTTACAGCGAATGGCGCGGCTGCGCCTGCGGAGATGGCGTCGCTTGATTTCTTGAAGAACATGACGGGCAAGGCGGACGTCGGTTGGCAATCGGCTTCGGCCTATGGCTTTGACGTCGGGGGCGGCAAGCTGTCTTCCTCCCTGGCCGGCGGTGTGCTGGATGTTGCGCCGGCTAGTTTCAAGGTCAGTGGCGGGACGCTGTTGATTGCAGCCCGGCTGAACCTGGCGCCAGGTCCGATGGAGCTTTATCTGCCGAAAGGTCCCCTGGTCCAGCAGGCCGAGGTCACGCCGGAGATGTGTCGCCACTGGATGATGTACGTCATGCCGGTGCTGGCCGACGTGACGGAGGCCAAGGGGAAGTTCTCCGTTAATCTGACCGGTTCGCGGATTCCGTTGGCCGATGTTCAGAAAGGTGACGTAGCCGGCCAGGTGACGGTTCACACGGTTGAGATCGGCCCTGGGCCGATGGTGCAGGAATTCTCGGTGCTGATGGGGCGCGCGGCGCCGGCCAAACTCGCCAAAGAATCGAACGTGGAGTTCCGCATGGTGGAGGGGCGAATCTACCATCGCAATCTGGAACTGCAGTTCCCGGAGTTCACGATTCGCACGCACGGTTCCGTAGGGCTAGACCAAACGCTGGCCATCATGGCCGAAATGCCGGTCCCGCCAAAATGGCTTAAGAACAATGCCATCGGCCAGGCACTCAAGGACCAGACGATCCAGCTCCCCATCGCCGGCACGCTCCACAAGCCGCGGCTGGATCAAAATGCGATGGACCAGGCAATGGCGCAGTTCGTCCGCAAGGCGGCCGATGGTTTGCTCAAGAACGAACTGGGACGCCAATTGGATCGCCTGGATAAGCTCATTCCCGGGCTGCAACCAAGACCGCAGCCGTAAGGCGTTAGCCGAATTGGGGCACTTCGTCCTACGTCGCGGACGTCCGCCTGGCCAGATTTCGCCGCGCACGGCCGCCCTGACTATGGCACAATACACTCCCGCGCGTATTGATCTCCGGAATTGTTTTCCGTGGCGCGCGCTGCAGTATCCGGCCAGGGCTGACGCCGTCATGAAGTTGCGCTTGCTTGGAACCACCGGTTATCATCCCAATGAGATCCGGCACACGGCGTGTTTGATGCTGCCTGAGGTGGGCGTGATTCTGGACGCAGGCACCGGAATCTTTCGCGCGCGAGAGCACCTGGCTACGCAGCATCTCGATATCTTTCTGACGCACGCGCATCTCGATCATTGCGTTGGTCTGACATTTTTGTTCGACGTTCTCTTCGGCGGGGCGGTCCAACGGGCAAAAGTCTATGCCGACGCGCCGAAGATCGACGCCATTCGCAAGCATTTGTTTCACGAACTGCTGTTTCCGGTAGCGCCGCCGTGCGACTTTCAGGCGTTCGACGGACCGGTTGAGCTGCGAGGGGGCGGACGCCTGACCTATTTTCCACTGGCGCATCCGGGCGGATCGCTGGGCTTTCGACTCGATTGGCCGGGCCGATCGATGGCTTACGTGACGGACACCACCGCGCGGGCCGACGCGGACTACATCGATAAAATCCGCGGCGTAGATCTGCTAGTTCACGAGTGCTACTTTTCGGACGATCTGGCAGACTTCGCCGAAATGACAGGCCACAGCAACTCCACGCCCGTGGCGCAGGTGGCCGCTGCGGCCGACGTAGGACGGCTACTGCTGGTGCACCTGAACCCGATGTTCAACACCGTCGATCCGGTGGGGTTGGAGGTTGCCCGGGCGATTTTTCCGGCCACCGAGATTGGCGTCGACAACGCCGAGATCGACTTCTGAGCGATTGCTCGCTCACTCAAGTGGCTGGCGGCAGCCTCCTTTTTGAGTCCGCCAAGGGCTACCTTGCGCCCTCCGCGCAGCCAGAAAAATTGAACCCGACCACCACCTGGGGCGTAGGACTGCTGTTGGATTCGCGGCGCTTTCATCGGTAACGCTCAGGGAAACAGAGTGAATCGCTGGTCTGGCACGAACGTTGCATTTGTAGCGTTCAGAATGCCTGCAATGTTCGTGGGCAATCAATTAAGAGCGCTAATTAAATGAACGAATTCAGCCGTAACTGCTGCAGTCAAGAGGGATATCGCCAGCTAACACTGGGAGCGAGCAGTTGTGGGTCTTCTGCCCCTGCTGTTGGCGTATGCCAAAAAATTAAGCAGGAAAACGAGACAGTTCGCCGGTTTGGGATGGCAATCCGAAATCGAATCTGAATAATTTTTGAAATAGGGTCGCACGCCACCGATGGGGGGAACTACCTTGTCGGACGTGCAATTGGTTTCTGAAGTCCCGCTTCGGACGGATTAAAACTTTGTGTTTTTTGTTTGTAACTAAGTACCTCGTGAGTGTTCGACGCGCAGGGATGTTGGCGGGCCCCATCAGGGGCGCCGGCGCAGCGACATGTAGGAGACATTGGCGATGAAGATGAATCGTTCATCGGTCGTGGTTGAGTTTCGCCTGGTCTCGAGCTTTGAAGAGGTGAGGCATAAATTGCTCTCGCCCGACTGCGCGGACCGGTTAGACAAGCCGCTTGGCTATTGGGCGCTTCCCACGGACCGCTCGTCGCCGATTGCGCTGATGGGCCGCTCGCTGCGCGAACTGCTCGACACCCCGTTCGAGCAGTTGCACGCCACGCCAGGCATTGGCCAGAAAAAGATTCATTCCCTGGTCGAATTGCTCGATCGGGCCGCTCGCCCCGAGCCGCCTGGCGCAATCGCCAACGAAGCAGCTCCGCTCGACGAGCCGACCGCCGCTCTATCACCAGATAACATGCATGTCGACACTTCGATTGTGTCGGAAGCCCTGTGGGTGCAGTGGCAGCAAACGGTTCGCGATCATGGACTGGGAAAAGAAACGTTAGGGCGTTTTTCGCCGTCGCTGCAAAATCTGCCGCGCGTGATCTGGAACACGCCGCTGGACGCTTACACGGAACTGACGCTGGCCGAGATTCGCGCCCTGAAGACGCACGGCGAGAAACGCGTTCGCGCGGTGCTCGAGGTCTTCGGCGGCTTGCACTCACTGCTGGCTCGGCTCCAACCGCAACCTCATTTGGCCGTTCGCATCTTGCCAGGCATTGTGGCGCAGCTCGACGTATGGGCCGCCAGCGTATTGCGGCAAGCCACCGCGATTGACGCCCAGGCGATTCGCGAATCGTTCATCGATCCGCTCATGGCGCAACTCCGGATCGACGCTGGCGAGCAAATCGCGCAGCTTGTCGAAACGCGGCTGCGGCTGGATGGGTCGGGCGCAAGCGTCCGCCAGGTCGCTCGACGAATGGGTTTGACCCGGGCCCGCGTCTATCAGTTGCTGGGAGACGTTGGCGCCATGATGAACGTGCGTTGGCCGGAAGGAACGACCATCTTGCACGAGGTCAGCGAAACACTCCACGCGCAGATCAAGGATGGCGCGCAGCTCGAGCTGTTCGACGCCGTGTGCGAGCTGTTCTTTGCCGGCAAACGCCTCGATCACGAATTCCACGATGGGGATTCGATTTCGATGGAATCGCTGCAACCTGCTCACGCAGTTTGATTGCAGTCGCGTAGTTATCGTTCCGAGGCCACAGCGACAGTCCTGCCCGTTGATAAAACCAACTGGTTGTTAGGCCGCTCGGCTGGCGCGATGTTGTCGCGCGGCGGGCATCGGCAGGCAGTTGGGTAACTCGTCCTCGCCGTCGTTCTCATCGACCATCGGCGTCAGGTCGGCCGTGATCCGGCTTCCTGCGACGATACGCTCAAGCGAGCCGGTCAGTCTGCCGACGAATCTTGCCACTCGCCAAGGTTTGACTACTGTCACCGCGGCCTCGGCTGCAATCATTGCCGCGTGCGCGGCGAGCGAACTCGTCACGCCAAACGCGGACGCGTGCCGCCAGAATAGTCGTTCGGCGAGCCACCCTTCGGACAATGCGTTGCCGGTCCGCGCTGTGAGGGGCGCAACGACTTGCGAGTTCGGCTCCAGCACCGCGCGACGGCCATCGCGCGCCATCCGCAGCGCCAAATCAACGTCTGCCAGCAGATCTCCGACGAGCGGGCAGAAGGGCGTTGCCCACTGCAAAAGTGCGCTCCGCCGATAAAATGCGCCGTCGAGAGTTGGCCCAAGCGTCGCTTGCGATTCGGCGGAGATTTTGGCGATCTCCGTTCCCTGTTGGCTGGCGACTCGACGGCCGCCACGGCGATATTCCAGGCCCGCCGCGACCACGTGCTGGCGATCGCTGGCCATCACCAGGGGCGCAACGGCGTCGATGTCGGAATCAGCAAAGTGCGCCATCGCGGCCAGCGTCCAGTCTTCCGTCACCTCGGCGCCGCAGCCCAGTACGTGGACTACCGGCGCGCGGCAGACGGCAACCCCTTCGTTCAACAGCGCGGTGGTGGCGCGAAGGGTCGGGGCGGCGATAAAGCGAACTTCGCCTGCGAGTTCGTAGGGGTCTTGATAGGCGCCGTCATGCACGACGACAACCTCGCAATCCCGCGGGCGATTTTGCAGGACCGAGATCAGGCTCGTTTCGAGCAGCGCATCGTCGTGCGCCGCGATGAGAATCGAAAGTTTGGGCACGGCGAGCTTCCTTGCTCACGCTGGCGACCGAAATGCCGGACGGTTTCCCTGGGCAATCCGTCGGTTCACAGTCACACGAACGCGCCAATCGGCGGTCCACGCGCTGCGCCGGTCACTAGCTGGGCGGTTGGCTGGCGAAGATAAGCGCGCCGGGCTTGACGCGATGAACCCCACCAGATCCCTACTGCTGTTACTCGGCAAGCGGGCCGAGAGTTGTTGATGGTGTCCCCGGATTTCTTGCTTGCGCGCCGTCAAAGTCACCGCAGCCGGACGAGACGAGCCGCCGGCGGCAAAAAACCGACACTCTCGCCCCCGCGCTCAGGGGGACAAGGGGCCGGTGGGTGGAACTGCGCTCCGCAGGGCGCGATTCCCGCGGCACTGGTTCAAAAGCCTGTTTTTGGTAGCCTCTGGGCATAAGACGGCCTAGGACGCCGCTCCCCTGGAGCACGGCGCCGGTCGCCCGCCTCGCGACGCTTTGTGAAGGGAATGACAATGTCCGCGGTTCGCTACCTGGTGTTCGATATCGAAAGCGTCGCAGACGGCGCGCTGGTCTCCAAGCTGGTCTTTCCGGCCGAGAAGCTGAAGCCGACCGAGGCGATCGCCAAATATCGCGCCCAGCTCATGGCCAAGCACGATAGCGATTTCATCCCGTACACCTATCAGTTGCCGCTGTCGATCGCCGTGGCCAAGATCGACGCCCAGTTTCGCCTGACCGATCTGGCCGTGCTGGACGAAGCGGAATCCCGCCCGCACGTGATGACAGAACACTTCTGGCGCGGCTGGGAAAAGTACGGCCGGCCGACGCTGGTCAGCTTCAACGGCCGCGGTTTTGACATCCCGCTGTTGGAACTGGCGGCGTTCCGCTACGGCATCAGCCTGCCGGGTTGGTTTAACACAACGGCAAAAAGTTTTGAGCAAGCGCGGAACCGGTTCAACACCGAGGCCCATTTTGATCTCCAAGAATTGCTCACGAATTTCGGCTCGTCGCGTTTCAACGGCGGTTTGAATCTGGCGGCCAACTTGCTGGGGAAGCCGGGCAAAATGGACGTGCAAGGAGACATGGTTCAGGATCTGTACGAGGCGGGCAAGCTGAGCGAGATCCACAATTACTGCCGCTGTGATGTGCTGGATACGTACTTCGTCTTCTTGCGCACGCGCGTGTTGCTCGGTCGCCTGACGCTCGACGAAGAACAAGGACTAATCGCCGAAACCAAAACCTGGCTCACAGCTCACGCCAAAGAAACGCCAGCCTATGGGCTGTACCTAAAACGCTGGGGCGACTGGCACGATCCTTGGAAATAGACTGCGGGCAAATAAACACCACTCGTGCCACAGCGCAAGTCTTTCGCGTTTACAACTCGCATCCAAGCAACGTCAGCGCCACGTCCGGCCTCGCCTGCTGAAACTGAACGATCACTTCGTCTGAGATGCTCATACTAGCGATCGTGATCTGTTTGATCTTTGGACAACCGATGAACGCCGATAAAAAATCGCCACGCACCGGAACATTCATCACGTACAAATCGGTCAAGTTTGGCAGTTGCTCTAGCAGCCTGTTGATTTTCTCGACAGGCTGCGACCTCACATGGATGTGAGGACAAAATAGCGACGTAAGTCGTTATTTTGCGAGCCTCGCGAAGCTTTGCTTTGCGCCGGGCGAGGTTGAA
>Ga0105046_10006395_pt1 | contig 18598 bp, 18 predicted proteins | sample MAT03_FD_78385 | JGI IMG/M metagenome (GOLD analysis project Ga0105046, IMG submission 78385) | Freshwater microbial communities from Lake Fryxell liftoff mats and glacier meltwater in Antarctica - MAT-03 (megahit assembly) | ecosystem: Environmental > Aquatic > Freshwater > Ice > Liftoff...
CCCACCAAGCACCACGCCGAGCGGATTGCCCGAGCCCGCGCGCTTAGCGAACACGTCAACCTGGTAGAACTGCATCAGCGGATGCGCCCGAGCAGGCCATCGAGTTCGTCGAGTGAGCTGTAGTGAATGGTTAGTTTGCCGCGGCCGCGGTGGTCTTCGATCAGCACCCGCGTGGCCAATTTTTCGCTCAAGTCCTGGGCGAGGCGAAGCACGTCTGGATTGAGTTTGCGCTTGGGCTTAAGCTCGGCTTTTGGCCCCGCGAGCAGGGTCCGCACCAGGGCCTCGGTTTCGCGCACGCTGAGCATCCTGTTCGCCACTTCGCGCGCCGCGCTGACCTGATTGGCGCCACTTAGCGCAAGCAGCGCGCGGGCGTGGCCCATCTCGATGCGGCGCGCGTTGATCAGCGCTTTGACCTCGGGCTCCAAATCGCGCAGACGCAGCAAGTTGCTAACCATCGCGCGCGAACGGCCCACCGCCTCGGCGGCCTGCGCATGGGTGAGCTCAAATTCGTCGATCAGGCGCTCCAGCGCTTGCGCCTCTTCCAAGGGATGCAGATCCTCGCGCTGGATGTTCTCAATCAGCGCCATCGCGATCGCGGCCTGGTCGGGAATCTCGCGCACCAGCGACGGGATCGTGCGCAAGCCGGCCATTTGCGACGCGCGCCAGCGGCGCTCGCCGGCAACGATTTCAAATTGATCCGGGCCGACCCGGCGCACCACGATCGGCTGCACCAAACCCTGCGCCTTGATCGATTCCGCCAGCTCCGCCAAACGCTCCGGATCCATGCCCGTGCGCGGCTGGTACTTGCCAGGCTTAAGCCACTCAAGCGGCAGATCGCGCAGCTCGCTGTCGCTGCGCGCGGCGGCTTGATCGGCCATCGCGTTGCCGGTGTCGATGCCGAGCAGGGCGTCGAGCCCGCGGCCGAGCCCACGCTTTTTCATGCTCATGCGATTTTCCTCAGGATTTCGGCAGCGAGCTGCTGGTAGGCCACGGCGCCGCGCGATTCGTGGTCGTAGTGATTGCCGCGGATGCCGTGCGAGGGCGCTTCGGCCAAGCGCACGTTGCGTGGGATAACGCTTGTAAACACGCGCGAACCAAAGTGCTTGAGCAGCTGGTTGCCGACGTCCTGGGCCAAATTATTGCGCGCATCGAACATGGTTCGAAGCAGGCCTTCAAGCTCTAAGCGCGGGTTGGTGGTCGCTTTAATGCGCTTGATCGTATCAAGCAGCTGGGCCAAACCCTCCAGCGCAAAATACTCGCACTGCATCGGCACCAGCACCGAGTCGGCGGCGGTTAGCGCGCTGACGGTGAGCAGGTTCAAGCTGGGCGGACAGTCGATCAAGATGAAATCGAATTGGTCTTTGATTGGCGCCAGCAGTTCAGCCAAGCGGTATTCGCGGCGGGCGATATCCTTGAGCCCAATCTCGGCCGCAGTCAACGTGGAATTGGCCGGCAGCAGCCAGTAGCGGAAGGCCTCTAAGTGCTGTATCGCGGTGCCGATTTGCGCCTCGTCCAGCAGGACCTCAGTGAGCGAGACCTTGAGCTCGCGCACGTTCAGCCCCGAGGCCATGGTCGCGTTGCCCTGTGGATCAAGATCAACCAGCAACACGCGCTTGGCGACGTCGCCCAGTGCGGCGCTTAAGTTGACCGAGGTCGTGGTTTTGCCGACGCCGCCTTTTTGGTTGGCGACTGCGATGATTCTGGCCATGGTTTGCAATGCTCGACGGCGCTGTCCAAAAGGGCCAGCACGCTCAATGAAGGCCATAGCCTACGAAATTCGCACCGCAGATGTGGGCGCATCGCGCTAAAACTGTCGGAACAGGCCGATCGCCCTGAGGATCGCACGCAGCGCAAACAGGATCAGGACCACGCCGGTCAGCGCCACCAGCACCCAGAACACCTTGACCAGGTGAGCATGGATAACCAGCGTCTGCACCAGCAGGCCGAGCAAAAAAACCAGCACACAAAGCGCAATCAGGCCGTTTAGCGCCCACTGCGCGGCCAGCCAAAAGTGCTCGTTGAACCCCTCCGCCTCGCGCCATTCGCGCTTGAGAAGGCGGTAATACTCCTGTCGTTTACGTGCGTTGAACAGCATCCTGCGTCTCCTTATTCGAACTGAAAAAAGAACCTATTTCTTGGCAAACACCCGCGCCAAGAGATTCGATCCGGCCTGCAGCGGATTGGCGCGGATATCGCGCTCTTTGCTCGCAATATAAAAAAACAGGCCGTCCAGCGCTTTGTCGGTGACGTAGCGGTCCAAGTCGACGGCCTCGCCGCCGCTGAGCCTGTTGAGCATGCCGCCGGACTGATCGCTCATGGATTTAAAGCTTTTGGTCACCCCGGTTTGCGCGGTGGCCTTGGCCACAATCGGCAGCATGGTGGCTTTCAGCTGCTCGCCGCTGGTGCGGCGAAAGTATTGGGTGGCCGCATCCGGTTCGCCGCGCACGATGCCGAGCGCGTCGCTTACGCTCATCTGTCGGATTGCGTTGCCAAAAACTTCCGCCGTGGCCGGCACCGCCTGCTCGGCGGCGCGGTTCATCGAAAGCTCAAAGGCATCGACGTATTTGCCGGCGCCGAGCCTGCGCGCGGTGTCGGTCATCCCGCGCAGCTTTTTCGGGACCAGCAGCTTGACCGCCTGATCTTTGAGAAAACCGTCCGGGCTGCCGAGCTTGGCGATCGAGGCAGAAACGCCTTGCGCCAGCGCTTCCTTGACGCCAGAAGAAGCATCGCTTTGAGTGAGCGCGGTGTTTGCTGCGGGCGCGCTTGGATTCGCTTTCGGCTTAAGCGCCTGGTTTAGCTGCTCCTTGAGCGATGTGGCGCTTAAGCTGCCGCTCAAAAGCAGCGCGATTGCAGCAGCAATGTATTTCATGGGAATGCCTCCGCGGGTTACGCGCTTAAGTTTAGCGCGCATGCGCGAAGTTTCGAAAGATCGCGTGCATGGCGCTCAAGCCATCGAGCAGCGCCGCCGGCCCCGGCTGCAAAATGAGCGGCGATTTGATCTCGTAAAGGGCGCCGTTTTTAACCGCCGGGATCGCGGCAAAACCGGGCCGCGCGGCGACCTGTTCAGGCCTGAATTTCTTGCCACACCACGAGCCCAAAATGATGTCTGGCTGCGCCGCAATCACGGTTTCGAAGTCGGCAATGATGCGGCCGCGGCCGAGTGGCTCTAAGCTGAGCTTGGGAAAAACATCGTCGCCGCCGGCGATCCGAACCAGCTCGGCAACCCACAAGATGGCGCTCATCATGGGCGTGTCCCACTCTTCAAAATAAACCCGTGGACGCCGCGGAAAGGCCGCCGCTTGTGTGCTGATCGCGAGCAGATGGGCGTCGATTCTGGCCAGCAGCTTTTCGGTTTGCTGATGCGCGCCGACCATGGCGCCCAGCCGCGCGATGTAGCCCAAGATGCCTTCGACGCTGCGGTGGTTGGAAATCCACACCTCGATGCCGGCGCGGATCAGGATTTGCGCGATGTCGGCTTGAAGATCTGAAAACCCGATCACCAGGTCGGGCTTGAGCGCAATGATTTCAGGCGTCTTGGCGGTAAGAAAAGCCGAGACTTTGGGCTTTTCACGACGCGCCTGCGGCGGGCGCACGGTGAAGCCGGAAATTCCCACAATCCGCGCCTGTTCCCCAAGCAGATACAAAACCTCGGTGGGTTCTTCGGTTAAACAAACAATGCGCTGTGGATAGCGGTCGGACATGTGCGCTCCTAAGGCATGCGGGCCGCGCCATTGTAGAGGCGCGGCGCGCGGCTTTACCGAATCAGTCGGCAAGAGCGGCTACCATGGGCGATCCAACGCTTGAATAGGGTTTTGATCCGATGCGGCCTTCGCCACTACTGCTGCTGATCTTAGACGGCTGGGGTGAAAGCCCGCGCGCCAAGCACAACGCGATCGCCCAGGGCGAACTGCCTTTTTGGCGCTCCTTGCTGAAGCGCTATCCGCACACGCTGATTGATACCTCCGGGCGCGCGGTGGGATTGCCCGATGGCCAGATGGGCAATTCCGAAGTGGGCCATATGAATTTGGGCGCGGGCCGGGTGGTTTACCAAGACTACACGCGCATCGATTTGGCGATTGAGGACGGCAGCTTCGCGCAGAACGCGGCGCTAAGCGGCGCGCTCGAAGCGGTAAAAACGCAGGGCACCCTGCACGTGTGGGGATTGCTGTCGCCAGGCGGCGTACACAGCCACGAGAACCAGATTTTCGCGCTGCTGGCGCTGGCCGCCGAGCGCGGTGTGCACCGAGTCGCCGTGCACGCTTTTCTGGATGGCCGCGATACGCCGCCGCGCAGCGCGCACGACTCACTGGCTAGGCTGGACGGGTTTTGCCAAGCCCACCCCAACACCCAAGTCGCCTCCGTATGCGGGCGCTACTACGCGATGGACCGCGACAAGCGCTGGGAGCGGCTCGCCCTTGCGTGGGGCGCCATCGTCGCGGGCGACGCCGATCACCGCGCCAGCAATGCGCTCGACGCACTGACAAAAGCCTACGCACGCGGCGAAAACGACGAGTTTGTGCTGCCCACCGTGATCAACCAAATCCCGCTCGTCGACGGTGACGCGGTGGTGTTCATGAACTTTCGCGCCGACCGCGCACGCCAGCTGAGCCACGCGCTTTGCGACAAAGACTTCAGCGGGTTTGAGCGCAAGCACGTGCCCGCACTCAAGCGTTTTGTCACGCTTACCGAATACCACCACGCGCTCGACGCCGAGGTCGCATTCGCAGCGCTTACCCTGAACGACATCCTGCCGGAAGTGTTTGCCGCGCACGGCTTGAGCCAGCTGCGCATCGCCGAAACCGAGAAGTACGCGCACGTGACCTTTTTCTTCAACGGCGGCAAAGAAAATTGCTTCCCGCGCGAAGAACGCATGCTGCTGCCCTCACCCAAAGTGGCAACCTACGATCTTATGCCCGAGATGAGCCTGCCCGCGCTGACCGATGCGCTGTGCGCGGCGATTGCGGCCAAGCGTTTTGACCTGATCGTGTGCAACATCGCCAACGCCGATATGGTCGGCCACACCGGTATTTTTGCCGCCGCTTTGAAGGCCGTCGCGGCGGTTGACCACGCGCTTGAGCGCATCGTTAAGGCGCTGCTGGAGGTGGGTGGTGAGGCCTTGATTACCGCCGATCACGGCAATATTGAGGACATGTACGACGAGGTGGGCCAGCAGCCCAATACCCAGCACACCACCAATTTGGTGCCGCTGATCTACGTCGGCCGCCCTGCCGTGCTCAAAGACGGCGGCTCGTTGCGCGACATCGCACCCACTTTGCTTGCGTTAGCCGGTTTGCCGGTGCCTCAAGCGATGACGGGCTCCAATCGCGTGCAGCTCAACGCCTGATGCGCCGCGCGCTTGCGCTGATTGGCCTGGTCGGCGCCCTTGAGGCCGCCGAAAAACCCGAAGTCGAGGCCAAGCTCAAGGCCCTGCGGGCTGAAATCGCCGGCGTTCAAGCGGCGCTCGATCAAGATCGCGGCAGCCTAGATGAAGGCCGCGCCGCGCTTAAGGAAATTGAAGTGTTGATCGGCGAAACCGCGCAGGATATCGAGCGCCTTGATGGGCGCGTCAACACCGAAGAACAAGCGCTGAACGCCCTCAACGGCGAACGTGTTGGCACCACCGCTGCGCTGATCAAGGAACGCCGCGCTTTGGCGCGCGCACTCAAGGCGGCCTACGTGATCGGCGGCCGCGAGCGCCTGAAACTCCTGCTCAACCAAGAGGACTTGAGCGCATTCGGGGAGACGCTCGCCTACTTTGAATACTTGAGCAGCGCGCGCACCCGCGCGATCGAGGCGATCGACCTTAAATTGAAGCGCCTTGATGAGCTCTCCAAAGCAATCCGCGAACGCACCGATCGCCTCAGTGAGCTGCGCTTAGCGCGCCAGCAGGAGTTAAGCCGCTTTGAAGCACAAAAAGCGACGCGCCGAGCGGTGCTGGACGGGCTCGATTCACGCATTGCGCGGCAGGCGCAAACCTTGGGCGAGATGCGCGGCAACGAAGAATCCCTCTCGCGCCTGCTCGGCCAGCTCTCGGATCTATTTGCCGACATCCCCAAGCGGCTGTCCCAGGGCACGCCCTTTCGCAAGCAAAAAGGCAGCCTGAGCTGGCCGGTTGAGGGCACGCTCAAAGCCCGTTTTGGCAGCGAGCGCCCCGGCGGCGGCGCGGTTTGGAACGGCCTGCTGATTGCGGCGGACGCCGGCAGCAAGGTGCGTTCGGTCTATGCCGGACGGGTTGCCTTTGCCGACTGGCTGCGCGGCTATGGCCTTTTGCTGATCATCGACCACGGCGACGGCTATCTCACCCTGTACGGCCACAATCAAACCATGCTCAAAGGCGTTGGCGACTGGGTCGAGGCCAACGAGGTGATCGCCCAGGTGGGTGAATCGGGCGGCGCCAATCTAGACGGGCTGTACTTTGAACTGCGCCAAGATGGCGTGGCTTACGACCCGAGGAAATGGTTCGCGGGGAGGCTGCTTGAACGCTAGCGGCTGGTGGTTGGGCCTGTTGCTGCCGACAATCTTGCTGGCTGCACCCGCGGGCGAGCTGCGCCGCGGCAACGGGCCGGAACCTGCAACCTTAAATCCGCACGTGGCCCAGGATGTGGCGGCCCACAACGTCTTGCGCGATGTGTTTGAGGGCCTGTTAAGCGAAAGCGCGACCGGCACGCTAGAACCCGGCCAGGCCGAGTCGTACAGCATCAGCGAAGACGGCTTGGCGGTGCGCTTTTTGCTCCGCGACGGGCTTAAATTTTCAGACGGCAGCCCGCTTACCGCGGCAGACTTTGCCGAGAGCCTGAAGCTCGCACTCGCGCCCGCAAGCGCCGCGCCCTATGCGCAAATGCTCTCGATGATCAAAACCGTCTCGGCACCGGATCAGCGGACCCTGCTGCTGACGCTGAATCGGCGCGCGCCTGAGCTTTTTGCCGCCTTGACCCTGCCCATTGCGTATCCGCTGCACAAAAGCCTGCGCGGCGCGCCAAACAGCGCATTCAGCAGGCCTGAACGCCTGATCGGCAATGGCGCCTACCGTTTGCAGGAGTGGCGCAGCCAGTCGTTTATCAGCCTGCGCCGCAACCCCTACTTCCGCGCGCAGGAGCGTGCGCCGATTGAGCGTGCTCCGATCGAGCAGGTGCGCTTTGTGCTAACCGACGACCCCGCTGCCGAATACAAGCGCTTCCGCGCCGGCGACCTCGACATTACCGACACCGTCCCGAGCGGGCCGATTGATCGGCTGCGCGAACGCCATGGTGCGGCGCTCAGGGTGTCGCCTTACTTGGGCACCGTTTATTTTGGCTACAACCTCAGCCGCCCGCCGTTTAAGGACAATCCCGCGCTCCGGCGCGCCTTGAGCCTGGCTTTAGACCGCGAGATTCTCACCCGCTATATCTCCGGCGCCGGCGAGCAAGCCACGCATGCGCTGGTGCCTGCGCTGCTGCTGACGCCGCCCAAGGAATCCCTGCGCCGCGCGGCTTTAAGCGAATCTGCCCGCGTGCAGGAGGCGCGCGCGGCGCTTGCGGCATCCGGCTATCAAAGCGCGACTGATCCGCCGATTGAAATCCGCTTCAACGCCAATCCCAGCCAGCGCCGCCTCGCGCTCGCGATTCAAGCCATGTGGCTGCAAACGCTGGGGGTGCGCTCAAGCGTTAGGCAAGAAGAATGGAAGGTGTTTTTGGTCAACCGCAAACAGCGCCGCGTGACCGAGGTTTTTCGCATGAGCTGGGTCGCTGATCTGGCCACGCCCGAGAATTTTCTTAATCTGTTTGAAAGCCGCTCGGCGCTGAACTACACCGGCCTGCAAGACCCAATATTCGATGCCGCAATGGCCACAGCGCGATCAAGCGACGACCCAGGCGCCCGCCAAAATGCGTTTGCGCAAGCACATGCCAGGCTCATCGACGCCGACGTGATCCTGCCGCTCTACCACTACGTGTCCCGCCACTTGGTCGACCCCCGCGTGTGCGGATTCGTCGCGCACCCGCTGGACCGCCGCTTAAGCCGGCACCTGTGGTTATGTCAAAACAAGGCGCCCTGAATCTCGGTGACGCAAAACGGCTTAAGGCGAAGACGGCAGGCAGACGTTCTCGCGGCCGGGATGTGGCTGCATGCCGTAGCGTGCCGCGATGTCGGCGGAGAACACGTTTAAACGATGTTCACGCAAGAGTCCCACCAGGCGTTGGCGAACACCCGCATCCCATTCGCACACCGGGTGATTGGGCGAGCACACGAGATTGGGCTGCGCCGCGTTGTCGCCTAAGCAGCGCAGGGTGTCGGCCATGGCAACTTCATAGATGCGAATAAACGGCGCGTGGAACCAGGCAATCTCGCTCAGGCGCAGCTGCACGTAGCCGAACAGGGCAAAGACCAAGGCCGCGCCCGCAGCGCCAGACAGCGCGCGAGTCCGGCTTGGTTGGGTCGCTTCAGCGTTCGCCCTGTGCACCAACCACTGCAGCACCAGTGCGACGTTGGCCAACTGAAAAAACACGACGTAGCGGTTCTGCCACAGATAATTGACGCCGAAATCCGGAACCCGCGACACGATGACGCCGAACGCCATGGCATAGACATAGAGCATCAGCGCGCATGCAAAAAAACCCACTCGGCTTGTGCGCAAGTGGCGCAGGTTCGACCACCAAAACAGTGCGTGAGCGAGCAGCACAATCGCGCCCAATGCAACCATGTACTTGGTGGCTTGATCCTTGTACAGGTACTGGAGGTTGTCCCAGTGCGCGACCGAAGCCACAGCCGGGATCAGCGCAAGCTTCCACGCGTCCGCAGATTGCGCCACTAGGGCCTGCGCGATCGCGGCGCTGGATTGCAGCGGGCCGGCGGGCAGATTCGGCATCACCCAACGGTACGCGAGCGTGTACAGCACCATCGCGGCGAGCAAACACGCAACCGGGCGAAGCGGGCCACGGAGGTCACCGGCAAGCAGCCCGCGCAGAACGAACGCACCGATCGCAGCGCTGCAGGCCAGTACGCCGCCGGTATCCAGAGCGAGCAAGGCAAGCATCGCCAGCAGGAAAAGAAGCGGCGACCACTGATCGCCCGAAGTGCGAGATGAAAACCAGAAGAAAGAAAGTGCCGCTGGCAATACCAGCAAGAACATCATCACCAGCGGCCAGGAATAAATCTCCATTGAGTTCAGGGAGAACATCGCCATGGGAATCAGCGCCAAGATGATTGCATCGGCAAGCCGCAGCCGGCCGGGGCCGCCGCGCGCCGACAGGCCGACGCCTAAGAAAATTGCGACACAAACGCACATGCCGAAAAAGCCGACCATCGCCTCAAAAACAAAGTCAAGATCGAACCAGCGCGTATTGGCCCAAAGAATCAGCTTGTGCACCGGCTGCGAGTGGTCCGAGGTATTGCGCTTGATGAAAAAATCGCGCCAGCTCAGGGTGCCGTCCAAGTCTTTGGCGACGAATACGTCGAGGAAGTACCACGCGTCTGCGCTGATGACCGGATTGGCGACCGCGCGCGTGAAGTTGAACGCGTTGGTCGCGGTAAGCGCCAAGGCGACCAGCAGCAGCAGCATCGCCACGATCGGCTTGGCGCGCAGCGCAGTGCGCGCGAGAGAGCCGCTCGGGTTGTTTATGCCGATTGCTGTTGCCATTGCCAAACGCAGGAGAGAAGTATGCGAGGTGGGCAGGATTTCTACGCGCTTAAATCTAACGCCTAGGCGACCTAGGTCAACCATCCCGCATTCGAATAGTCTACGCCTTAAGCAGCGCTAGGTTCACTCGGCGCTGGGCTGGGGCTGTAAATCAGACGAAGATCGGGGCCGAAGGCGCGCACGTCGATTAGGTTAAATTGTGGGGCTTGGGCCAGCGATTCGACGTTGAGTGCGGCGAGCGGACGGGCGCTGTCGCCGAGAAACTTGGGGGCCAGGTAGAGCCAGATCTCGTCGATCAGCCCGGCTGCTAAAAAGGCACCGGCAAGGGTGGGTCCGGATTCGATCAGGATTTCGTTGGCGCCGCGGTGGCTTAGATCGATCAGCACTTCTTTGAGTTGAGCGGCTGAATCGGTCGGCGAGACTTCGATCAGATCGGCGCCGCGGGCGATCAAATCGGGCCGGGTTTTGCTGGTGTGGTTGTAGATCAGCACGCCATTGTGCTGGTCGAACAAACGCGCGCTGGCCGGGGTGCGCAGATGGCGATCGAGGATGACTTTGGTCGGCTGGGTGTGGGCCTGAGACAAGCGCACGCTCAGGTGAGGGTCGTCGGCGATCACGGTGTCGGCGCCGGTCACGATGGCGCTTGAGCGCGCGCGCAGGTGCTGCACATCGGCGCGCGCGGCGTCACCGGTGATCCATTTTGATTCACCGCTGGCGAGCGCGGTGCGGCCGTCCAAGCTGATACCCAGCTTCAGGCGCACAAAGCCAAAACCGCGCCCAAAGCGGTTTATAAAACCAATATTCAGCGCGCGTGCTTCGTTTGCCATCAGGCCAACGTCGACGCGGATGCCGGCCTCGCGCAGGCGCTTGATTCCGGCGCCGGCAACGCGCGGAAAAGGGTCATCGATCGCCACCACGACGCGCGCGAGCTTCGCCACAATCAAAGCATCCACGCACGGCGGCGTGCGGCCTTGATGGGCGCACGGCTCCAGGGTGACGTACGCGGTCGCGCCGATTGCCCTGCTGCCGGCTGCGCGAAGCGCGTGGACTTCTGCATGGGCCTCGCCGGCGCGGGCGTGGAAACCCTCACCAACTACCAGCCCATCACGCACAATCACCGCACCAACCCGCGGGTTAGGCTGGGTGGTATACATGCCTTTTGCGGCGAGCCTGAGCGCGCGCGCCATGTGCTGGTGGTCGTCGGCGCTGAACATGCGCCTCAAGGGTCGAGCAGATTGAGCTGGCGGTCACCCAAAAAACTTGGCAAATCACGCTCCAGCTTTTCAATTTCCTCGCGGAATTCTTTAACGTCCTCGAAGCGCCGATAAACCGAGGCAAAGCGCACGTAGGCCACTTGATCGAGTTTGCGCAGCTCGCGCATCACCCACTCACCTAACTTAATTGACGAAATTTCGCGCTCGCCGAACGAACGCACTTCGCGCAGAACCTGCTGCACCGCCGCTTCAATCGCCTCACTGGAGACGGGCCGCTTTTGCAGGGCGCGGTCGATGCCGCGGCGCAGCTTGGCTTCGTCGAAAGGCTCGCGCCGCCCGTCGCTTTTGGCGATGTTGGGCGGCTTGAATTCGACGGTTTCAAAGGTGGTAAAGCGCTGCGTACAGGCCGGACACTCGCGTCGTCTGCGCACCTGAAAGCCGTCTTCGGTCAGGCGCGAATCGACCACGCGGGTGTCGGCATAGGCGCAAAACGGGCAATGCATCAGCGATACACGGGGAACTGACGGCACTGCTCGGTCACGCTATCGCGCACGCCTGCGAGCACCTGCGGGTTGGTCGGGTCATCAAGCACATCGCAAATCCAATGCGAAAGGGCGACGGTTTCGGGCTCTGCGTAGCCGCGGGTCGTAATCGCCGGGGTGCCCAAGCGCAGGCCGGAGGTGACAAAAGGCGAGCGTGGGTCGTTCGGCACGGCATTTTTGTTGACCGTGATGTGCGCGTGGCCGAGCGCTTCTTCGGCCTCTTTGCCGGTTAGGTCGCGGCCGATTAGGTCAACCAGCATCAGGTGGTTTTCGGTGCCGCCGGAGACAATCCGGTAGCCGCGCGCCATCAGCGTGGCGGCCATTGCCTTGGCGTTCTTGATCACCTGCTCTTGGTAGCCGCGAAAGCTCGGTTCAAGCGCTTCTTTGAAAGCAACCGCTTTGGCCGCGATCACGTGCATCAGCGGGCCGCCTTGGGTGCCGGGAAAAACCATCGACTGGAATTTCTTCTCAAGCTCGGGGTTGGCTTTGGCCACGATGATGCCGCCGCGCGGGCCGCGCAGGGTCTTGTGGGTGGTCGAGGTGCAGGCGTCGGCGTAAGGAATCGGGCTTGGATAAACGCCCGCCGCGACTAAGCCTGCAACGTGGGCCATATCCACCACAAAATACGCACCGACCTTGTCGGCGATGGCGCGCATGCGCGCCCAGTCTTTGATTTGCGAATAGGCAGAAAAGCCGCCGATCAGCATTTTCGGCTGGTGCTCGATGGCGAGCGCCTCCATCTGGTCGTAGTCGATCAGGCCGCTGACGGGATCAATTCCGTACTGCACCGCATTAAACAGCTTGCCGGAGAAGTTGACCCGCGCGCCGTGGGTCAAATGCCCGCCGTGAGCGAGGCTCATGCCCAAAATGGTGTCGCCTGCATTGAGCAGCGCCAGAAACACCGCGGCATTGGCCTGCGAGCCGGAATGCGGCTGGACATTGGCGTAGTCGGCGCCGAAAAGCTGCTTGGCGCGTGCGATCGCTAGGCGCTCGGCGACGTCCACGTACTCGCAGCCGCCGTAGTAGCGTTTGCCTGGATAGCCTTCTGCATATTTGTTGGTCAGCACCGAGCCCTGTGCTTCGAGCACGAGCGGGGATGCGTAGTTTTCGGAGGCGATCAGCTCAACGTGGTCTTCCTGACGCTGGGCCTCATTGGCGATGGATTCGGCCAACTCGGGATCGAAATCGGCAATGCGAAGGGATGCGTTGAACATAAGCGCTCGAAAGTGGCTTAAAGAGAAGCCGCGTAGTTTAGCGGCTCATACCGAGACGGCCGAATGAAGAACCGGCCTTACCTGCCGAGAATGGCCTCAAAGGCCTGGCCATTGTCGTGCGCGGGATCAAAACTCAGCAGGCGCAGGCCGTTTTGTTCTGCGCTGCGGGTGAACCAGCGCTTGGACAAATAGCTGATGTGGGCCGGCACATGCAGGTAGGAATAATCGAGCCAGGGCTTGATTCCATCGCCGGATTGCCAACCTTTGGGCCGATACGGCGCGGTGACGAAAATTTTGCCATCGGGGGTCAACCGCGTTGCCAGATCCGCAAGGATGGCGCCCGGATCGGCGAGATGCTCGATCACGTGGGTCAGCGAAATCAGCTTGAACTGCTGGGCGCGTGGCACCACGTCGAGCATGCCAACCATGTAGCGGTCCACCCACGGACAGCGCTTTTCGCACTCGGCAGTAACGTCCTGCGCCCAAGTGTGCACGGCGCTTGAACGCAGCCGGCACGCGCGCGCGACCCAGGCGAAACCGGCGCCCACCTCAAGCATGGTTTCGCCCGCCGCCGGCATCAGACCGCGGTTATCCAAACAGCTGCCGTAGTAGGCGAGCATGCGTTCGATCTGCTCAGGGTCAGTGTAATGGGCGTCCGAAAACTGCACCGACGCTTGGTACAGCGCGTGTAAATCGGCAGCAGAGGGGATCGGATCCAGCCGCACCACCTCACAATCGCTGCATTCAACCAAATTGTACTCGGCAACCGAAAACGGGCCGGGGTGAGTGGCCGCGACCGTGCCTAGCACCGTGGGCGCGGCGCAAAGCCGGTGGCAGAGCGGGCAGTTCACGCCGGTGCTTTGAGGAACGGAAGCGTTGCGCTGAAACAGCCTGGTCAAAAAATTCATGTTGGGTCCAAAAGTTTAGCCGCTCTTCAAGCGAGCGAGGGCGCGGCGCGCGAAGTGAACAAGCCGCGCGAGCCGCCCGCGAGACAGCGCAAGGTTCGCGCGCTCCAACTGACCGGTCAGCTGGGTGATGTCGCGATAAAGCCGTTGATTATGCTGATCGCGGCGCGCAACGAGAACACGCAGTTGCTCCACATCGGCCGCGCTCAGCAAATGACCGGGCACAATTTGCGCGGGCAGTGGGCGATCAACATAGATCGTCGAGTGGGTATCGGCCGCGTCGGCAGGCGGACGCTCTTTGGTATAAAAATACAGCGCAATCGAGCGCCGGGTGAGCTTGCGCTGGGCTTCCGGCAGCGTGATCCTGGAAAACCCGTGCCAGCTGATTTCGTTGGTTTCAAAAATCACGCAGCGGTTAAAAAGCGGCGTGATCAGCTTGATTTGGTTGTCCGGCGCGCGCGGCTCGCGGTGGATTTCAAGCGAGCCGCCCCATGCATCCTCCCAGCGCGGATTGAGATAAATGATGAGATTCAAGCGCCGGTGACTGTGGTCAAGCGGGTGGCGATTGAAGTCGATGTGCGGGTCGAGGTCTTGCCCTTCGCGGTTTTCGTGGGTGCCGCCACCGAAGTACCAGGGGTCGTAGCGCAAATCGGGGATGCCGGTGATGCGCGAGACCAGATCAAGAAAATCCGGACTTTGGATCAGGTCATCGAGCGTGGCGTAGGTCGGGCTCAAAGCGCGAATTTTTTCGACGACCGATTTGTTGCCCAATTCGCCGGCTTCGTTGAGTGCCGAGCCCTTGTCAAACGCAGGAAACTGAGCGAGCAGCGCCTGCGCGACCGATGGCTGCAAGAACCCATCAATACTGACGTGGCGAAACGGTTTGGCCTCGGCGAAGGCGCTGGCATGTATCGCGCAATCGCGCAAAACGCCGGGGTTGATAAGGTCCATCGCAATAACAAGGGCGAAGCAACTGGGCAGTCATGATGCCATGGGCAAAAGGCGCGCGCGACCACCCGTATACTTCGAAGCACACGCGATGCGCGCAGGTAACCCATGTCTTTGCTCAACCCCTCCGTCGTGGCCAATGCGGCGGCCTTACTTAACGAATTTACCCACGCCGACCCTTTTCGGCATCTGGTGATTGACGGATTTTTCGATGAGGCGCTGTGTCAGCGCTTGCTCAAGTCTTTTCCGGGCTTTGAGGCGCGTTATGCCTTAAACGAGCGCGGCGAGGTCGGCGGCAAGGCGGTGCGTGTGGATGTGCGCGAGATCTCCGACGCCTATCGCGCGCTCGACAATCAAATCAAAACGCCTGAGTTTCTGGATTTTGTCAGCCACGTTACCGGCATCCCCGATTTGCTCTACGACCCCGACTACGTGGGCGGCGGCACCCATGAGAACGTGCAGGGCCAGAGCCTAGACGCGCACGTGGATTTTAATTTTCACCCCTTGACCGGCTGGCATCGACGCCTGAACCTGATTGTCTATCTCAATCCGAGCTGGGAACCGAGCTGGGGCGGCTTGCTTGAGCTGCAGTCGAACCCGTGGGACAGCGAGCACAACCAGATCAAATCGGTGCTGCCGCTTTTTAATCGCTGCGTGATTTTCGAAACCAACGAGATCAGCTGGCATGGGTTCCGCCGCATCACCCTGCCAGCCGATGTCACCGATGTGTCGCGCCGCTCTTTTGCGATTTATCTGTACACGCGCGAACGCCCCGCGGCCGAAACAGAAGCCTCGCACGCGACGATCTACGTGCCGGACACCCTGCCCGATGAGATCCGCGCCGGAACCATCCTGAGCGAGGCTCAGTACCAAGAGCTGCGCAATCGCTTTGTTCACCTGCGCACCCACCTTAAGTTTCTCTACGACCGCGAAAAAGACTTTTCGCGCCAGCAAGCGCTGCTTGAGGGCGCTTTGAATCAGGCGCGCTCGGCGACGGGATTTCCTTTACAGGGCTATGTGCTGGTAAAGGGCGCGCAAGGCTTTTGGGCCGACGGCTGGTGCGCTTCGCACTTTGGCCTGCGCTTTGCGCCAACCCGCAAAGCCAAGGCGCTGACGCTCGATGTCTGGGTGCCCGCCGCGCTTAAGGGAGTGCAGCGACTGCATATCGATCTGGGCGGCAGACGCAGCGTGCTGACGGTCAATCCCGGCACCCGCCAGACCATTGAATTGCCTTTCGAAGGCAAAGTCGGCGAGACCGTGGCCTTCGAGATCAAGGCCGATTCAGCGTGGACGCCGAGTAAGAGCGGTGACTCTGAAGATGAGCGCCCCTTGGCCTTCAAGCTGGTTGAGGCCACATTGCAGCACTGAAGCGCTTTTTAGCCCGGCTTGCCCAGATAGCCCTCGGAGACCGCCAGCAGGGCGGCTTGGGTGCGGTCTTTGACTTCAAGCTTGGCAAAGATGGTCGATACATAGCCGCGCACGGTGCCGTGGGTGAGGCTCAACTCGCGCGCGATTTGTTTGTTGTTGCGACCGATGGCGATCAGCTTGAGCACGCTGTGTTCGCGTTCACTCAAGCGATCAAAGCGGCTTTGCTCGGGGCGCTGCCTGCCGCGCTTGAGCAACCAGGCCTGCGCGCTCGGGCTGAGGGCAAGCTCGCCTGCGGCCACTTTTTTCACCGCATGGGCGAGTTCGCCGTCGGCGCAGTCTTTGAGCAAATAACCCAAGGCGCCCGCGTCCATCACCGTCGGCAATTCGTTTTCGTCCAAAAAACTGGTGAACACCAAAACGCCCGGCGGGTGCTCGAGCGCGCGCAGCCTTGTGATCAGACCGGTGGCGCTGCCGTCTGGCATTTTCAGGTCCAAAATAACCACCTCGGGCTCAAGGGTGACCGCCGCAATCAGCGCCGATTGATGGCTGCCGGCTTCGCCGACGACATCGATGGCCGGATCAAAGGAGAGCAGCAAGCGCACGCCGTGGCGCACCACGGGATGGTCGTCGATCAACAGCACGCGGATGGCTTCAGGCATGCCCACGATCTTGCCTAGGGAGCGTCGCGCGGAGGTGAAAGCCGCCCAGCGCAGCGCGCCCAGTTTCCAGCGCGCCACCCAGCTCGCGCAGGCGCTCATGCATATTTTTCAGACCAAAACCGGTGCCCTTGATCGGCGCGTGCGGCTTGAGCCCTGAACCGTTGTCGTCAACCGTCAGATCGACCCGATCAGGGCTGAGAGTAACCGCCAGCGCGATGCGGGTGGCGCGTCCGTGCTTAAGCGCATTGGACGCCGCCTCTTGCGCAACCCGAAGCAGCGCCTCCTCGCACTCGAGCAGCTGGATAACGTAGTTGGCGAGGTTCATTTCGAGCTTGACACCAGGCGGCATCAGGTTCGGTAAAAGCCGCTTCAGCGCGAGCTCCAAACCGCCCGCCTGGAGCTGCTCGATCCCCAAGAAGCTGCGCCCCTTGCGCGAAATTTGGCCCGCCTTGGGTTTGGCCTCCAGCCGTTCGATCAGATGGCGCGCTTCGGCAAATGCGGTGTGGGCGAGCGGGCTGAGGCGTTTGAGTGCATCAGCAATCGCCGAAGGCATGGTCGCTGGGGCGGCACTAATGGCGCGCGTGAGCAGATGAATGCTGGCTAAGGTTTGGGTCAGGTTGTCGTGCAGCTCGCGCGCAATCTGGCGCCGCTCGACCTCAACCGCGAGGCGCTCCTGGTGCTCAAGGCGCTGAAACCACGCCATCAATTCGCCCGCTTGACGCACGTACCAGTCGATTGAACGCAGCGCGCTGGCGCTCAGTTTCTTCGGCGAATCGACCCAGAAGCCGAGCGCCCCCAAGGTGACGCCGCTTTGCACGATCGGAATACCGCAGGCGGCGAGCGCGGCGAGCTCCGGCAGCACGCCGGGCGCGGTATCGCCGTAGCGGGCCACCACCAGGGGTTCGCCTTTCTTGACCGCACGCCCGGCCAAGCCGCTTTGCAGTGGCGTGTCGGCTTCCAGCGCACGCGGCGGCAGGCCGACCACCGCCACGGTGCGAATCACCTTGAGTTCGTATTCAATCATCCCGATTGCAGCCGCGCGTGCGCCGAGTGCGCGGGTGGCCTCGCTCAGACCGTCGATCAGCAGCGCGCGCAGGGCGCTTTTTCGGTCTGGCGTGAGCATCTGCGAGCGCCGCTTAGTCGCCGATCACGCCACGGCCGGACGGCACCACGTTTTGGTCATCGCGGTACTCACGCACCGTGTATTTAACGCCGGCTGGCGGCGCTGAAGTAGATGCGTTGAGGTGGCCGTTGGCGTCGCGCCAGCGATAGATCCGTGTGGCCGTCGCAGCCGCAGCGCTGCCCTCTTGCGACGCATCACTCGGCAGCACCGACTCGGTTTGTTCTGGCGCGGCCGAAAACACGCTGGGCAGACGCTCGACCCAATCGGTTTGGGCCAACACCCAGGCCAGCGCCACGCCGCCAACGCAGGCGAACAAAAGGCCCTCACCGGTGGAAATCCTCATTCGACGGTAACGCTCTTGGCCAGATTGCGCGGCTGGTCCACGTCGGTGCCGCGCAGTACCGCGACGTGGTAGGCGAGCAGCTGCAGCGGAATCGTATAAACCATCGGCGCAATCAGCTCGCCGGCGCTTGGCAGTTTGATCAGATGATCGTGGTCGCGAACCATGCCGTGGGAGGCCACCGCATCGGCCAGCACATAGAGCTCGCCGCCGCGCGCGCGGACTTCTTCGACGTTGCTCTTGAGCTTTTCCAGCAGGTTGTCGTTCGGCGCCACCGCAATCACCGGCATATCGCGATCGACCAGCGCCAGCGGGCCGTGTTTGAGCTCACCGGCGGGGTATGCCTCAGCGTGAATGTAGGAAATCTCCTTGAGCTTAAGTGCGCCTTCCTGGGCAATCGGAAACATCGTGCCGCGCCCCAAAAACAGCGCGTGCTCCTTGTTCACAAAGCGCTCGGCCAGCGCCTTGATCTGCTCATCTAGCGCCAGCGCCTCGTTAATCTTTGCGGGCAGTGATTCAAGCTCGGCAACCAGGCCCCGGTAGCGCGTCTGATCCATCCCGTGAACCCGCGCCAGCTCAAGCGCAAGCAGCGCGAGTGCGGTCAACTGAGTGGTGAACGCCTTGGTCGAAGCCACGCCGATTTCAGGCCCGGCGCGGGTCATCAGCACCAGC
>Ga0105046_10006396_pt1 | contig 18598 bp, 1 predicted proteins | sample MAT03_FD_78385 | JGI IMG/M metagenome (GOLD analysis project Ga0105046, IMG submission 78385) | Freshwater microbial communities from Lake Fryxell liftoff mats and glacier meltwater in Antarctica - MAT-03 (megahit assembly) | ecosystem: Environmental > Aquatic > Freshwater > Ice > Liftoff...
ATGCAAATGCAAACACCGTCACGGCTAACGCTAAGTACTGCTTTTTCACCCGTGGAGTGAACTTGGTCTATCCATGACTGCAATTGCTTCAACTGACAATCCTGACGATGTTCTCCATCGAGCTCGCGAGTGATTTGACAATAGTTCGAATCTTCTCGTGGACAATTTTGGCACTCGAACGAGCCTCAATGGCTTCCTTGGCTCGTTGCTGGGAAGCTCCGGCGATAGCCATCTGCTTGCCATCTGCTTGCCAACGAGTTCCAACGCAGCCGTGCTGGCAACGCACTCGATCCCAAGTGATTTCTCCCTTCCGATGACGTGCAAGATTGCAACCTCGGACGTATCAAATAATTCAGCACGCGCAAGTCGGACCATAGCAAGCACCTCCCAAAAAGAACTCCAAGCTACCCTGTCTCAATAACCAACTAAATTGAGCCAAGTTCCCATCGGCAAATCAACTACACCCCTCGAAATAAGGAGCTACCAACCCCCAGCATTTAAGTGTGTCTCTTTGCTTCCCTTTGCTCCTCCCGTCTTTGCTCCTCCCACCTTTACTCCTCCGTGATGGGTGCGTTATTAGTCCTCTGAAACTTAATTTTTAGGGTTTTATGACGCGTTTGGCCCTCTCAGTCTTGCGTGATGAAAATGTTTGAGCACCAGTTTAGTATTGGACTTACTTATGCAATCGAGCCAGACACAGCCCATTTGGTAGGCGTAAATCATAAGAATTTCTGAACATTATCTGTAAGATGTCACAAGTTTGCACCTATTCAACAATATACAGACCCCTCTTATGTGATTTCGAAAAAAGCGACTCAACACATGATCTCAGGACATTTCCCTCGTCGAATTGCAAGGATTCTCCGTCTGTGGCACCGTTTTCGAAGGAATCGGACTTTTTTTCGACGATTGCTTCTTGAGGGTTTAGAGGACCGACGGTTAATGGCTCGGCAGGTCTCTGGGGTCCTCGCTGCAAACGATGTTTGGTCCGATACCATAGAGGTGGTCGGCGACTACATCGTTCCATCCGGTATCCAACTTACCATCGCTCCGGGAACTGCGATCAAGGTGCGCGAGGGACAGTACGTTCAATTCTCGCAGGGGAGCACGGTTGACGCGATTGGAAGCAATGGGTCCCGAATCACTTTTACGACCGTCCAAGATGATTCGGTCGGCGAGGATCTCACGGGCTCCGCGATCGGAGTTCCAAAGGCCGGACACTGGGAATCGATTTACACAAACTCGTCCAATGTTAACTTCGATTTTGTCGATATTCGCTACGCTGGGAACTTCGCAAACGCTGGCAACCCCGGTGGCATCGTTTCTAGCCTCAACATCCGAGGCGTGGCGTCCCCGACGTTCCGAAATACAAGAGTTTCCGACGCGGATGGACTCGGGATTGAAATCCAGGGCAATACTTCTCCGGCTTTGAGCAACATCACCGTTGATCGGACTCGCCAATCAGCCATCTATCAAGCTCTTTCGGCAAATCCAGTTTACTCCGGCCTCAACCTGCAAACTCAAGGCGGCAGCCACGTGCTTCTTCAAGGTGGAACGATCAGCGAAACTCGCAGCTTCGATTTCGATAGTACGCCAGTGCACATGGCTAGCGATCTCGCGGTTGCAGACACAGGAGTTCTCAATCTCGCGCCCGGTACGATCTTTAAGTTTCCTACCGGAGCCTTGTTCAGCGTGTCGGGCAAGCTCAGCGCTCTTGGAACGGCTACTAAGCCAATCCTCTTTACTAGCACTAGGGATGACTCCGCAGGGGGCGATAGCAACAACGATGGAACCGCTACGACAGGCAGCCCAGGACAATGGGAATCGCTCTACCTCAATTCCTCTGCATCAACGCTGAACAACGTTGAAGTTCGCTACGCAGGTAACTTAGCCAATCCAGGTAACCCAGGTGGTTTAGTACCTGGGCTTAGGATTCGCAATGGCAGTAGCCCTACGATTCGAAATACCAAAGTCATCAGCCCTGAGAGCACCGGCGTTCAAGTCGAAGGTGCTGGTCAACCCATCTTGGATCGGTTGTCCGTTCTCGGTGCTGGCGGTGTCGCGCTGTATCAACAGTTAGTCGCAACACCCGTCTACACGGGTCTCGATTTCCGCAACAACAATCAAAACGCAATCTTGGTTCAAGCCGGTACGATTGCCGATACCAAGAAATGGGACTTCGGCGGCCTACCGATTCACATCAATGGCGACCTGATAGTAGCGGCTAGCGGATCCTTAGAGCTGGTGGCTGGCTCGATTCTCAAGTTTCCAATCGGTGCCCTTTTTCAGGTACTCGGTACGCTTCTTGCCAACGGCACGACCGGTCTGCCAATCGTGCTAACTAGCGCTGCAGATGATTCGGTAGGAGGTGATAGCAACAGCGATGGGTCCAATACGACAGGCGGCCCAGGACAATGGGAATCGCTCTATCTCGACGCGTCCACCGCTACCTTGAACAACGTCGAAATTCGCTACGCGGGTAACTTCGCAAGTCCAGGCAACCCTGGCGGGCGTTTTCCTGGGCTTAGGATTCGCAATGGCAGTAGCCCTACGATTCGAAATACCAAAGTCATCAGCCCTGAGAGCACGGGCGTTCAAGTCGAAGGTGCTGGTCAACCCATCTTCGACCAGCTCTCCGTTCTCGGCGCCGGAGGTGTCGCGCTGTATCAAGAGTTAACCGCAACTCCTGTTTACACGAGCCTTGAGTTCAGAAATAACAATCAAAACGCGATATTAGTTCAAGCGGGTACGATTGCGAATGCAAGGCGATGGAATTTTGCCGGTTGGCCGGTTCATATCAATGGTGATCTCGCTATCGCTGCTGGCGCATCTTTGAACTTAGCAGCAGGGTCCGTTCTTAAATTCCCTACGGGCGCTTTATTTAATGTTGCTGGTGCTTTGACGGCAAACGGGACGGAATCCCAACCCATCATATTGACCTCTATCGATGACGATTCAGCCGGAGGGGATAGCAACGGAAATGGGGCCGCAACTTTGGCGGGGAGGGGACAATGGGAGTCGCTTATCCTATCGAACGCGGACTCCGTGCTCTCGAACATCGAAGTGCGTTACGCGGGTAACCTCGCAAATCCAGGCAACCCAGGAGGACGCGTACCTGCTTTGATTGTGCGAGCCAATCAAAATCTCGATCGCATCCGCATTTTGGGGAGCGAGTCGGATGGAATACTAGTCGACAGCGGAGCTTCGGTTTCCATTGCAAACAGTGAATTCGCGAGCAATAACGGCAACGCATTATTGGTCCAAAATGGTACCGCCACGTTGACGAAGAACCTATTTCAAGGCAACGCCCGAAGTGTCTTCGTAGCAGCCAGTGGAAATGCCATCGGCACCAACAATGCATTTCTAAGCAATACCTCGCAAGCAGTCACCAACAATACCTCGAATATCGCAAGAGCGAACTTTGAATCGAACTGGTGGGGACATCCAGGCGGACCGCACGATCCATCCATCGTCGATGGTGTGGCCAATATAAATCCACTAGGGCAAGGAGTAAGCGACTTTGTTCGATATAGCAATTGGCTTGAACAACCACCTGCAGGGCTCAACTTGGGCCCAGTCATTCGTTCAGCACGCCTCAATCAAACCGGCACCGCCGTCGACTTGCTTTTTTATTCAGCCATCGATACCGCCTCGCTCGGCATCGAGGATATTGCAATCTCGGGCCCTGCGGGCTCAGCATCGCCTCCGGCAATTGCGTCGATCGAATCTCGCTCGCAAATTGCATTTCGAATCAATCTTGCATCGCCGCTTCCAGGAAATGTTCTTTACACGCTTCGGATCGGACCCAATGTCACCTCGCTTGCTGGCATCGCGATGGACGGCAATCAAAACGGCACGCCAGGCGAAGACGCAGATGCCTATCAAGTCATTATGCAATTGGATCGTCAAGGACCGCGCATCGAAAGCATCACTCCTCGCGACATCGCGGCTTCACCGTGGCGTTCGATCGATGTAGGCTTCGACAAGCCGATCGATTTTGGCTCGTTGACCGTCGCCGATGTACAAATCACTGCGCCCAATGGCAGCAGACCGCAGATTGTCGGCATCGATCAAGCCGGTGATAGCGTAGTCCGTATTCGATTCCTCCCTCAGACCAGCGAAGGGATCTACCAAATCGCGATCGGCCCCGAAGTTACCGATCTAGCCGGAACTCCGATGGATCAAGATCGTGACGGCAACGCGGGCGAAGCGGTTGACGACGTCTATACCAATTCGTTGCTCGTCGATGCAACAGGCCCTCGTATTTCCACTGCGACGCCGCTCGGATCGATATTCGAACCATTCGATTTCATCGACGTTACGTTCTCTGAGGCAATGAATTTCACCTCCGTTGTGCCAAGTCAATTCACGCTTACTGGCCCCAATGGTTCCGTCGGAATTTCACAAGTGGTCGGTACGGGGGACACCCAATTTCGCGTTCGATTCCCCATTCAGACCACGCCCGGTCGCTACGCATTTTCCGCTGGTCCAAACATAACGGACCGTGCGGGCAATGCCATGGATTCGAACCAAAACGGCATCTTTGGTGAAGTGGGTGATCGATTCACGAGCGAAGTGCTCTTGGGGTTGCCGGATCTCTCGATCGTATCCTTCACCGCACCGACACAGATTGGTAACGGCGAATCGTTCGTTGTGAGTTATGAAGTCAAGAACTTAGGTGCAGCCATTGCGAACGGCCGTTGGACCGATCGACTCGTATTCAGTCGTGATGCCACGCTTGGAAATGCTGACGACATCGTATTGGGGAGTTTTGAACTCAGTCAATCGCTTGCCACGAACGCAAGTTACACCGGGAGTTTTAACGCGCAAGCTCCCTATGGAGTCACCGGTGCTTCCCGTCTGTTTGTTGTCATCGATGCAACAGCACGCATCGTGGAAACGCTGGAGGATAATAATCTTGGCGACCGTGGAATCAACGTCACGTTTGCCAAGCCGCCCGCAGATCTGATTGTGGATGCGATTTCCGTTGGGTCTCCGATCGGACGTGGAGATTTGATCCCGCTTTCGTTCCGCATTCGCAACGATGGCGTGGCGGGCACAGAAGCGACTACATGGAACGATGAGATCTTCTTGAGTCAGGACGGCGTTTTGGATGCAAGCGATCGTAGTTTGGGAGTCGTGCGCAAGATTGGCAAGATTGCAGCGGGAGCTTCGTATACCGTTTCACCCAATTTGACGATGCCCGAGGGAGTCGCGCTCGGCGACTACTATGTGCTCGTGCGAACCGATTCGTCAAACGAAGTTGTGGAACCGGGTGCTGAGAATAACAATGTCGGTGCAAGCGATCGGGTCACTGTTGTCAATGCACTTCTTCCAGATCTCGATGTTCTTGACGTAACATTAGCAGCAAGTTCGTCCAAAGTCTCCGGTGAGACCTACACGGTGAATTGGACCGGCAGCAATGTCGGCAATCAAATCGCATCTGGTCGCTGGATTGATCGGATCTATTTATCGAATGATCAAAATATGTCGAGCGACGATCTTCTGGTTGGAAACGTAGAGCAAAACCGAATCCTCAACATTGGCGATCAGTACTCGTCCAGTTTCAACGCAAAGTGGCCCGAAGGCATCTCAGGCACTCGCTACTTGATCGTCGTGCCTGACGTGACCAATACGATTCGAGAGGGGGACGGCGAGTTCAATGGTCCGCAAGCCTCCGACGCGATCTCGCTGAGTCTCTATCCCTATGCAGATTTGACAGTCACCAGTGTCACTGCACCAGCGCTCATCATCGGCGATCCGGTGGACTTGATCCTCACGTGGACCGTAAGCAACGTAGGTTCTGGCCCTGGTCGGACGAGCGATTGGCACGACAGAGTGACGCTTAGTCGCAACGACACGCTCGGAGATTCCGACGACATCGCTCTTGGTGATTTCCCACACAGCGGCTCAATGCCTGCAGGTTCTAGCTACGATCAACGAGCCACCATCCAGCTTCCGAATGCAACTAACGGACGCTTTAGATTATTTGTGACGACCGACGCAACAGATTCTGTTTATGAAGTTGTAGGCAACGTAAGCAATGTCGGTGGACCAAATCATCCCGTCGACGTAACCACGCGTCCTTATTCGGATCTCGTTGTCGATGCTGTCGGTGTTCCAACGGATGCCGCCGCGAATACCTCCGCCGAAATCACTTGGACCGTTCGCAATCAAGGTATCTCTGTTACAAATATAGCTTCCTGGACAGACAATGTTTACATTTCCAGCGATCCCACTTTTGCCTCGGGAGTCCGTCAAATTGGCTCAACAAGTCACGCTGGCCCGCTGGCCGTTGGCGACAGTTATACTCAACGATCCTCCTTTGTGATCCCACGTGACGTAAAGGGAGTGCAGTACGTACAGGTTGTTACCGGCGGTCCTTACGAATTCCTCTACACGAATAACAACGGTTTTGTATCCACCGCGATCAATGTCGCTCCCTATGTCCCACCTTTCGTTGACCTACGAGGTGAACTCGCTCCACTGCCCACCCGCGTTTTTGACGGTCAACAGTTGGCCATTACATGGACTGTAACCAACGATGGTCCTCAAGATGCCGTCGATACTTGGTCGGACCGATTGTACCTCCAATCAACCAACGATTCCAAAGTCACCATCGCGCTCAATACATATTTCAATTCAACTCCACTACCTGCGGGTCGATCGGTAACTCGAACTGAGTTGGTTACATTTCCAAGAACAGCGGGACAGTACCGACTGGTTGTCGAGATCGATACCGCGAATAGCACCATTGAGACCAACGAAAACAACAACAAACTCACGAGCGATCCAATCACGCTCGATCTTCGCGCTCGCCCCGATCTGGTCGTTCCTGTAATCACCGCACCGGCGAGTATAACCTCGGGGACCGCGATCGACGTTAGTTTCACCGTTCGCAACGATGGTTCGGCTGATACTCCTACCGGCTCGAGCCGATGGACCGACGAGGTTTGGCTTAGTACAACGGCGAATCCCAATGGGCGATTTCTACTCTTGAAACGGCTTGCAAACGGTTCCGCACTCGCGTCACCGAATAGTCCCAATGGCGGTGCCAACCAATACCAAACGAACGTCACTGCTCTCGTCCCCATCAATTTGTCTGGGAATTTGTATGTGATTGCAATGACGGACGTAGACAACAACGTCGATGAGTTTCCCAGCGAATCAAACAATTTCGTTGCCAAGCGAATCGCGATCGATCGCCAAGAGGTGCCTCCTCCAGATCTTGTTACGGAACAAGTTACTGCACCTGGGGATGCTTTTGATCGCAATAGCATCACGGTTCGCTGGAAAGTCGCCAACCGCGGGCCTGGACCGACCGACGTCCCGGGCTGGACCGATAGCGTGTGGTTGACTCGAGGCAAAGGGCGACCGAACGCCAATCGCGGAGATATCTTTTTGGGGAACGTGGGGCATAACGGTTTACTCAACGTAAACGATGCATACGAAACCAGCGGGACGTTTCGAATTCCGGACGGCACGAGTGGAGCAATGTTCATCACGGTTTACGCCGACAGCAGCAACAATGTTTATGAAGAGGCGTTTGCATCCAACATCAATCCAGATGCTCCCAACGATCTCGACGGAAGCAATTTCCGTAGCACTCCTATCAATGTCCTATTGTCCCCGCCGGCTGACTTAGTGGTATCCAATATCGCTGCTCCGCCAACCGCGAAGGGAGGCTCGCAAGTCACGGTAACATGGACGGTTACCAACCGCGGTGCCGTGGTCACCGATCGAGAGCGATGGGCGGATGCTGTTTACATTTCCAATGACGATCGTTGGGACCCCAGCGATCTCCTAGTTTTTGCATTACCTCACGCCGGGGTGCTACAGCCGAACGAAGCCTATACGCAGGCATCGACCTTTACGCTGCCACCTTCCGCAACGGGCTCCCATTTCATCGTCCGCACCAACGTCGATCCGACTCTTGCTGCGAGCATCGACGATCCGAACTTATTGAGCGAGGTTCGCAAGATCCTCGAACGCTTTGAAGCCGCCACCGGAAAGCCATTGGGCGAAATACGACTTGCAGACCTCAAGCAATTCGATCGAGGCACATTGCAAAGCATCTTGGCTGGCCCAACCCAAGTTGTAAGCACGGTCTATGAAGGTCCATTTACGAACAACAACTCCTACGCGGTTGCGTCGACCATCGTCGATCGCAATATTGATTTGGTTTTGCGAAATGTGCAATCCGTTGCAAGTGCCAACTCAGGCGATGTTATTGACGTGCGTTGGGAGATTGCCAACATTGGGACGGACCCAACTTGGCCGGGAACCCGTTTCAATTCTTACGTTTACGTTTCCACCGATGCGCAGTTTATCGAGTCGAGAGCCTCTTACATTGGTCAGACTATTGATAGCGGAGCGGAGATTGCACCTGGTGGAGCTCGACTAGTTAACTTTACCGGAAAACTACCGCGTGGTATCGACGGACGTTGGTACGTGCATGTCATTTCCAACGCGTTTCTGAGCCAGTACGGTTTGAACTATGGTGGCTTTGCTCCGGGGCGATTCTCGAGTTGGCCCCAGGAGTTCAGCGCACGACAATGGGAACGCAGTCTTCCCCCGACAGACCCACGCATCGTTAATAATCGCGCCAGTTCAGGACAGATCGCAGTAACGTATCGCGAAGCGGACTTGCAACTTAGCAACGTTTCGGTCACCCCCGCAACCACGGATTCCGGAGGCATGGCCACGGTTCGTTTCACTGTTACCAACCGAGGCAATCGCAATACCGATGTAGATCGTTGGGAGGATCGCGTCTTCTTGTCGCTGGACAACACGCTAGCCAGCACCGATATATTGCTGGGGTCCGCCACTCGCATCGGGGCACTCGCACCCGGACAAGGCTACGATGGCCGAATCCAGATCCAACTGCCAGACAACATCAGCGGGCCGTACAAGCTGATTGTTTATACCGACTCACCATTCGCAACCAGCTACGTTGAATCCGCGGGATTCAATCCACCTTTTCCGGCCAATGCGGATCGCATCTCCGGAGGCGGCTTCGGCAGTGTGCCTGAGTTTCGCGACGAAGGGAACAACACATCGGCACTTGACATCACGGTGACGCCGGTCGATCGCCCCAATCTCAGAGTCCTTTCGATTGCCGCAGATAGCCGAGTTGAAATCGGTTCAGATTTCCGTTTGCGATACACGATTCAAAACAACGCAGGGGCGATACCTCCACGCCAGTCCTCCTGGATCGATCGAATCTATCTTTCGCGAGACGGATTTCTGGACCCCAATAGCGACACGTACGTCGGCGAGATCAATCAAGGGTTGTTAGCACCTGGCGAATCTCGCAATATTGATCAAGTCTTTCGCTTGCCGCGGGGGTTGAGCGGTGCGTACTACGTTCTCGTTCGTACCGACGCGGAGCGAGGGTCGAGTATCCCGACGGGACGCGTTCGAGAGTCCAACGAACTGGACAACGATTCCTCCTCTTCGGTACCGATGCTCATCGTCGCTCCACCACCTGCCGATCTTCAGATTACCGATGTATCGATTCCTGCATCCGGTCTTGTTGGTGAAACGATTCCGGTCACATGGACGGTAATCAATCGAGGCAATGCGCCAGCTCGAGGCTATTGGGCAGACGCGATCTACTTATCTGCTGACACCACTTGGAGTATCTCGGATCCGTTGCTCGGACGCGAGGAATCTCGCATCGCGCGGACTTTGGCTCCTGGCGAATCGTATACGATCTCTCGCAATGTTACCTTGCCAGCGCGGTTGCCTGGCGACTATCGCATCCTCGTTCGCACGGACATCTTTGACGATATCAATGAAGGGGAAAACAATCGCAACAACACTGGATTTTCATCGAACACGTTGCGACTAGACGTTCAACAACTTCGTCCTAGTGTTCCCCTGACAGATACAATGTACGCCGGTGGCTGGCGGCTCTATAAGTTTGAAAGCACAGCAGGGCAAACCGTTCAAATCGATTTGACAGCAGCAACCGGTGCGCATGAACTGTACGTTCGTCACGAAGCTCTTCCATCGCCAAGCGAATTCGACTACCGATTCTCCGGTTATTTGAAATCCAACCAATCGGTCATCATTCCGGAGACTCTGCCAGGAATCTACTTTGTATTGTCAAGAGCCGGGGTAAGAAGCGAGGAAGTCGATGCGGAAGGGAAGCCCATACCCAATCCTTCGTCTTATCCCATCCAACTTCTATCGCGGGTCATCCCGTTTAGCATTACCGATGTGACTCCCGATCGAGTTGGCGATTCACGTTACGCGACGGTCGAAATTCGAGGGGCTCAATTTCCACGCGACGTCGCAGTGCGTCTCGTTCGGCCCAGCTTGGGCGAGTATGCGCCCGTTTCGGTGACACGCGTGGATGCGACACGCATTATTGCCGTCTTTGATTTGCGAGGTGCTCCGAACGGGCTCTATGACATTGCGGTTATTCATCCGGATGGTCGCACGCTGATCGAGCCCTATCGGTTGCAAGTCGAACAAGCCGGTGCGCTCGATGTCGATATCGGAGTCGGTGGCAAATCGCAGATCGGGATCGGCGAATCGACCGTCTATGGCGTTACGATTCGAAACCTAGCGAATATCGATACGCCCTACACCGAAATTCGGGTCGGTGTGCCTCGCATCGCCAATCCAATGCCTGGCTTGATTCCCGGCGAAGCTATCCTGGTCAGCAGTTCACTGACCCGCCCCCCCTCGACGACTCCGCTGGACCTCACTGCATTCGATCCGATCTTGAATCTGGGTGGCATCTACACTTCTTCGGGTTTCACGTTGGATTTGCCCACGGCCAAGACCGAGAGTTTTTCAATTCTGGTCCAGACCTATCCCGAGCTCAAGCGGCTGCTGCAGGAACAACCTGATTTCCTGAAAAATTTGGGCAACGAAATCGACTTGCTTTCGTTCAAGTTCTACGTTTCGGCTGCGGCCACACCGCTCACTCCAGCAGAGTATCTAGACCGAAAGCGCATCGAAGCGACCACGATTCGCAATGGAATTCTCGCCGACACGACAGCTCCGTCGGCTTTGGTAACACTTGCCAGTGACGCGAAGTCGTGGATTGATAGTTATTTAAAGGCGCTAGCCAATGCAGGGCTGATCCGCCCTGAAGATACACCGCCAATTGCCGATGGGCGGGGTGAGTCGATCCCAAATCTCTTCGCGGTACTTGCCGGTACGCTGGGCACCCCAGCTGGCGCAAGTGTACTACGAGACTACGATCGGGATGGAATTACGTCGGCGGCAAACAAGCAAGCGATCATCGAAAAACTCCGTTCGTACATGGGACATACTCCGACTCAGTACGGATCGAGCCAAATCCCAGATCGTTCAGCCTATGATTTAGGACAATCGAGCGAGACTTCGTTCGTCGCCTTCCAAATGATAGTTGGGAAAGACCAAGACACAGGGGTGATCGCAACGCAACAAGCCACTGTTGCACTCTCAGGTCAAACCAACGGTAGCCTCGTTCAAACCATCGGTCCCAATGGAGTTGGCTCGTTTAACTTGGTTCCCATCGATACGCCGCTACCCTACAGCATTGTTTCGACCAATCCGGCCGATGCACCTCTCCCGGCACGTTCTATTCGAATTACTGTTCCCATCGACCCGTCGCTTGATGTCCGAACGTTTCAATTATCCGATATTCAGATCGGCGATTTGCAAATCGCGATACCCGATGGTCGACCAGCTTTCACAGGCGAGTTCGATTTCAATGGGGAACGTGGCTTTACTCTGAACGTGGTCGCCGGAGTCGATGTGAATTCTCGGACCGCCATTTGGACTTTGTCCGCAATCGATCCAACCGATGGATTGCCACCGAGCGATCCAAGAATTGGGCTGCTGAAAGCGGGGCAAAGTGTCCGAGTCGGTTATTGGATCAACGCGAGTGCGGATGACGTTTCTAGTATTGCAAGCGGAACGGTCGTTACCGCTATCGCGACAGCGCAGCTCGACGCTGCGGCTCCTGCTGCATCGCTCGTGGCGTCGATCATGCTCGATGCGAAGGCACCCCTTACCACCTCAACGGTTGCGGACTTGGGGGGGAACCGCTACCGAATTGCTTGGAATACAACCGACGACTCAGCGAGTCTCGGCATGGGGGATCGAGCCATCGGTGAAACGGTCGTGTTGGTTAGTCGCGATGGTGTTCGCTTTCGCACGATTGGGCGCGTTGTCGGGCAGCAACGCGAGTTCACTTTCATCGATAGCGATTCGAATCTTGGAAAGCCGGTTTTCCTGGTTCGTAGCATTGATGCGGCTGGAAATGTTGAGCCAGCCGATTCGAGTCTCGTGGTGCCGAGATTGGTGGCTCGCGTAAACTTGGGGACGATTCCCACGGCCTCCGTCGAACGTTCTGCATTGGTACAGACAGCCGTCGCTACCGAATCCTCAACCGATAATCGTTTATTCAATCAAGCGGCAGCAGGCGTTGCTTCACGCCCCAGCACCGCTCGCCCGGCCAGTTTCAACTATGTTGCAGAGCCGCTGGCTGCAGAACGATTTGCAAACGGCTTTGGGGAAAGCGGAGCATCGATTGGATCGCTTGGTTTGACTGCGAGTCCAGATGGGCTATGGCTCTATGCGTCCGGAGGCCCGGGTCGCAGAACCCTCTATCGTATGGCGACTTCGGGCGCTCAGCTCGGAAAGTTGATTGCCTTAACCACACTCAATCAGCCCATCTATGAGTTAGCATTTGACAATGCAGGTCAGCTTTGGGGGACGACCGGTGGACTTGGTATCGTTCAGTTGGATCCATCCACCGGACGCGTCCTCGATATGCTTGGTACCGACGTCGCGTTGGGTTTGGCAGCGGTTCCAAACAAACAAGAACTGATCGTTTCGACCACCACCGGCATTCAACGCTTTGATATCGCTGCTCGTCGGTTTTCGACGGTTAGCGAAACGCGCCTAGACTCTATCGCCGTGGCAAGCGATGGGACGATATACGGGACCGCTTGGCCGCGCGGTGGAGAAATAGTCCGACTCGACAATCGAGGCAGGGCTTTCATCGTCGCTAGGTTACAGGACCCGGCCGAGTCGATTGCAGTTGGGCGCCAGGGAACACTTTTCGAAGGACTACTATTGGTTGGGACGGAGCAATTGGGGCAGTTGCTTGCTCTCGATCCGAAATCGCTACAACAAGCGGTTCTAGCTCGGGGAGGCGCACCGCGCATCGAATCAATAGAAGCTTTAGCGGATGGCCGTCTGCTCGTTACCAAAGGCGGACAAATCGATGTATTGCAGCCAATCGTGGCTCCGCGCGTCATCGCAACAACACCTGTATCGGGCGATGGCGTTGTGCCTGTCGCCAACCTTGCAACCGTCACGTTTGACGTTGCCGTCAAAGCGAACGATGCAACCGACACGAGTTCGGCAACCAACAAGGCGAACTACCGTTTAGTCAATACGGAAACTGGCATTGAAATTCCGATTGCAACTGTTGTATACGACGCAACTCAACGCAGGAGTCAGATCCTTTTTGAGACGCTTCCGCCGGCTGGCTATGAACTGCGAGTCAGTCCAACGATCCAAAGCGAACAGGGACTTGCAATGGGTGGAAGCGGATTTATCGCGGCGTTCCATGTGCTCGACGATGTGACTGCAACCGCGGACGTACGTTTCTCAACGCCGCGACTCAATCGTCGCGACGGTTCATTGATCGTCGATATGACTTTGACCAATCGAGGTACGTCGGACATCGCCGGTCCGATCCGAGTCAGTCTTGACTCTTGGACCAACGTCCTGCAGGACGTTGCCTTCTTCGGTCCCAGTAACACCATGGCGATTGGTTCCAATCCGAATGGTGTCCCATACCTGGAAATTTTAACAGATCGCTCGACGCTCGCCGCTGGCAGTATGACACAGAACTTCACGGTGATTTTGAAGAATCCCAATCTCATTGAATCCCGATTCAATACGCGTATCCTCGCTTCGTTGCCAACCAACCAGTTGCCTCGCTTTACCTCGACGCCCAGCGCAACCACCACGGCATCTCAGTCTTACATTTATCAGGCGCTGGCCAATGATCCCGATGGGAATAGCGTTACGTATGTATTGTCGAAGTCTCCCGCTGGAGTAACCGTCGATCCAGTTTCGGGATCGCTGACTTGGAATGCCAATCGTGGCAATCAACCACGTGAAGCGTTTGAGCTGCGTGCCTATGATGCTCGAGGTGGCTACCGAACTCAGAGCTGGACAGTCAACGTCGGTGGTGTCAATACACCGCCGATTTTGGCCCCAATCCCGGATGCTCGCATTCTCGAGGGGGACCTGTTCTCTCTGCCTGTCAGCGCTTACGATCCGGATGGTGATCGGTTGCAGTATTGGGTCGATGGGCTACCGCCAGGCGCGAGTTTCGATCGCATTACCAATACGTTGCGCTATCGTCCTTCGCCAACGAGCGCTGGTCGCTATGAGCCAATCTCGGTTTACGCGACCGATGGAATCGCGATTAGTCATACTGCCTTCAGTCTCGTTGTCGCGAATAAAAATGCACCACCGGTTCTGCAACCTATCGCGGATCGATCGTTGCGAGAAGGGGAGACGCTGCTGGTCTCCGCTCGCGCTTCGGACGCCGATGGTGACAAACTAGTCTTCCGTTCCAGCAATCTTCCCCCAGGCGCGTTCCTCGATCCGAATACCGGACTTCTCGAATGGACACCTGCATTCAACCAACATGGCCTCTACGACGTTACCATTCAAGCAAATGACGGAATCGCTTCGGCTAGCCGCGCGTTTTCGATCGACGTTGGAAACGTAAATGGGAACGTCAAGCTTGGTCGCATCGAACAGATCACCGTATTCGAGGGGCAACCCATTCAGCTGCGTGTCGCTGCAACCGATCCGGAATACCCAGGCTCGTCATCGAATCCCTGGGTTGGGCAAGCAGACTTCCAAGCGGATAGCTCACTCATTCAAGCTAAATTGAACTACACCTACGAAGGACTTCCGGCTGGATCGTCCTATGATCCAACGACGAATCTGTTTACATGGACACCGACAGCAAACCAATCCGGATCGTATCGCGTCTCCTTTCGAGCTACCGACGATGGCGACGGTACCGGGGTACCAACCACCGACTCGATGGATCTCGATATCAATATCCTCGATGCCAACGCATCGCCGCGCTGGAATACGATTCCCAACACCACAATGGCAGTTGGAACGACGTCGTCGTTGACTCTTACAGTCATTGATCCTGAAGGAGCTCCTCTCGCTCTTTCAGGCAGTCTTGACGAATCGATAGTCGGATCGTTGCAACAATTGCCTCGATTCGTTTCCATGGTCGACAATGGGAATGGAACAGCGACTTTGCTCGCCAATCCCGAGGCGGGAGATCGCGGGAGCTACCTTATCGTTGTGCATGCTCTTGAAAAAACGGGCGGGCATCCGCTGACCAGTAGTTCTCAGTTCTTGCTGAATGTGACCAGTATCAATGAGCCACCCAAATTCACGTTGCTACCCGATCGGGTGGCTGTGGTAGGCCAAGAGCTGGCCTTTGAAGTCCGATTGACCGATGCCGATGCAGACGCACTTTCAGTCACAGGCATCAATTTGCCCGTTGGTTCGTCGATTGTTTCCACTGGGATCTATGGCCGTTATCGATTCCAGTGGACTCCGACGGCGGATCAACTTGGTTCAGCGACTGTTCAATTGCAAGCGTCGGACGATGGGCACGCCGGAAGCGTGCCCGCCCAAACAACGAATGTTTCGTTCCGCATCTTGGTCAAGACTGCCAATACGAGGCCAAACCTCGACGCAATCGGGACGTTATCCGTTCGTGAGGGTAGTCCGCTCAGGATGCGGCCACGCGGAAATGATGCCGATAGCGACCCTATTGCATACGATTTAAAACAAGTCGTTGGACCGACAAACTCTGTAGTCGAGCGACTACCCGCTGGAGTGCAGTTTGACCCTGCAACGGGCTTGCTGCAATGGAAGCCTACATTCGATCAAGCTGGCGACTACCAGTTTCGTTTATCCGTTTCCGATGGCCTTGCGTCCCGCTCCGAAGATATCGCAATCACCGTGACGGATGAGAATCGCAACCCCGTAGCGAGTCTGGTCCCGAGATTGACGGCCCAGGAAGGGGACCGTTTCAGCTTCGTTCTGCCAGCCAGCGACGCGGATGGCGATCTGCTGCAATATCGATTCACAAACGCATTCCCGACGGGAATGAGCCTCGACAGCAACAATGGACTTGTGGAATGGGATGTGCCCTTTGATGGAGCTGGAAGCTACGTCCTGCCCTACGAAGTTTCCGAACCTAGAGGCGGAAAAGACCAGGGACAATTGATACTGCGAGTCGTCAATACGAACCGCGGGCCAGAGCTCAAGATCCCCGCGACAAAGACTACGGTCATTGGGCAATCAACTAGCTTGGTCTTCGACGCTAATGACCCAGATGGCGATGCGTTGCAATGGACGATCACGGGCTTGCCAGTCGGCGCAACGTTTCAAACCGGCATCAAGACACTGAGTTGGACCCCCGAGGCATTCCAAATTGGCAACTATCCTGTTCGAGTTCGAATCGATGATGGGGAACTTACAAGCGAACGAACGATTGAGCTGAGAGTTCAAGCCAATGCGATGCCTCCTAGTGCTCGAATCGTGGTAACGCCGAGCTTCGCAGTCTCACCAGGTTCCAGCGTCTTGCTCCAACCGATAGTTGCGAGTATCGACTCGATCGTCTCGATCCAATTGACCATAGATGGTAAGCCAGTAACGCTCGACAGTTTGGGGCGAGCGTCGTTTACCCCAACAGGTTCCGGTAAATACGAAGCCGTCGCGACCGTGCTTAGCACCAATGGAACTCAAAGTATCGTTCGAGAGACGATTCGTGTGCGAAACCCGTCCGACATCATTGCACCTGTTTTAACAACGACCTTTACCGATGCAACTCGTATCACAAATGGTGTCTTACAAACGCAATGGAGTGTCAGCGATGCGTCGCTCGATTCCTATGAACTGAGGTTGATCGCCCAAGGAGAGATCGCCGGGACAGTCATTTCGACGGGTTCGCAATCAGGATCATTCCCAATCTCTATCGATCCAGCTCGATTCGCGAACGGTTTTTACAAATTGGAGTTGAGAGCGACCGACCTCGGTGGCCTCGAAACAGTCCTTAGCCGCAATCTTGAAATCAGTAGCACGCCCAAAAACGGAACGTTTGTTATCGAATCACTCGACCAAACCTTTGAACTAGGTGGTGTCTCGATCAATGTGACCCGACGATACGACAGTTCCAACTTGAAAGCTGGCTTATTGGGGACAGGATGGTCGTTGCCGTTGCTTGAACCAGCGTTCGAATCAAGGTCGTCTGGCGATGCAACCCATGGTGCAGTCGACCTGCGTAAACTCGCTTGGCGTGAAGGCGAACGGATTTACGTAACTCGGCCTGATGGAACTAAAGCAGGGTTCACGTTCTCGCCAACTTCTCAACGTGTCGGGCAACAAACAGTATACAGTCCAAAATTCGTAGCCGATTTTTCGGACGGTTGGACACTCTCTGTTCCGGATATTGGATTGATATCTGTTTCAGGCCAGTATTTTGTTTTTGGGTCCGGCCTTCCCTATTCGCCTGAATTGGCAAGTCAATCGAATCCATCGTCGGAGTATGTGTACCAACTCCAGTCTTCGAATGGAATGCAATACCAATATGTACCAGACGCAGGGAACGACGGATGGAGTTTGTCTTTGATTCAAGACGGCAATCAAAAGCGATTGCGTTGGAGCGACAGCGGATTGATCGCTTCAGACGGTAGTCGTTGGACGATTGTTCGCGATGCCGCGGGTCATCTTTCTGAGTCCATCGCGCCAGACGGATCGTATCGCAGCTATCGAGTTGCAGACAACGGTAAGTTGACCGCGACGACCTTGGCGGCGGCACCAACTTCCGCTATCGGTAGTCAGCCGACGTCTACCCGCTACGCCTACAATGCGGAAGGGCGACTGGAATTGGTTGCACCTTCAGTCGGCAACGGACAGCGGCTCGAATACGGATCGGACAGCTCATTGCAAAAGAGTTCGCCGGTGAAAGCGCATTGGGGTGATATTCGCGATTTGCAATCGACCGCTCATATGGGAGTCGTCGACTCTGCGTCTGCAAATTGGTATACCTTCACGATTGCAGAATCCGAAATCGCTTCTTCGTCAAGCGGCCGATTGACGCTCGTCTTCGACGTGAATTCGAGCGATGGCTTGAGTCCAGCTCCGGTCTCGGTGCCAGGCTCGATTGGAACAAGCGGTACTACAGGCAATGGCAGAAGCATCTCGCTAGTTACTTTCGATCATGCAGGGACCTACGCGATTTCGATCGCAGGCTCGAACGCATCTATTGGCAACTGGACACTTGCGTCTCAACTGCTCGGAGATGTGGATCGCGACGGCAGAATTGGAGGGGCGGATAGCGTTCTTTTGCAATTGGCGTTGGGAAGCGTGACGGGCGATGCGAATTACAATGTCAGCGCGGATTTCAATCGTGATGGACGTGTGGATTCGGTCGATAGCGAAGGGCTCAATCGAGCGATCGGAGTTTCGCTTAATACCGCCCCGACTTTCATTGCTTCTGCTGAGAATTTGATCAGTCGAGGAGGGC
>Ga0105046_10006398_pt1 | contig 18597 bp, 16 predicted proteins | sample MAT03_FD_78385 | JGI IMG/M metagenome (GOLD analysis project Ga0105046, IMG submission 78385) | Freshwater microbial communities from Lake Fryxell liftoff mats and glacier meltwater in Antarctica - MAT-03 (megahit assembly) | ecosystem: Environmental > Aquatic > Freshwater > Ice > Liftoff...
AGCCATATTCGGGTTGCTGACAAGCGGCTGCATGAAGCGATTGATAATCACTGGGGTGCCGCTCATCGAGAGGCCAATCATTGTTCCCTCTTCGTGGCTAAAGTCTCCGGAGGAGAAGGGGAACATCGACATTAGGACCTGGCTATTCAGCGCACGTTTCGCCGGAACCGAGGCCTGAGAAAGTTTGTTGTTCAGCAGCGGTAGGTTTGTCAGGAAGCCGTGCTTATGGCGACTTTCGGTCCGGCGGGTATTGATTCCAGTCAGCTGGCGCTCGAGGTGCTCGCTCGCCTTGTCGAGCTCTTCAACCGTCTTTGCCCGGAGCGTCATCGTCACCATGACGCTGTAGGGCTTGGTGTGGTGCTGCTCAAGCGACTGAATCAACTGCTGGTTGTCCTCGAGCTGCATCTCCTGTTCAGCATCGGGAAGGACTCCGGCATCCCGCTTCTTCTCGATAACCGCATCGTCCTGGTAGACCTTCTGCTTGAGCCGCTTTAAAAACGGCTTGAGCGGGATCGGATTAATGTAGATTGAAACGTCAACGGCGCCGCGAAAGCGGAAGATTGGCCCAAGCCAGTCATCAAGAACCGCCGGGGGGTAGGAGTTGATGAAAAAGGTTCGGGTATACTCGCCGCCGACCCGGCAATGGCTCGGTTCGACCTGAAATGAATCGGGAGCAACGAGGCGAGGAAACGGCAAGGCAAGACTGTCGAACATTCGATATTCCTGAGGATCTTCCGCATCGCGAACTTCAATTTCTTCAGACTTGGCCTCGGCAATGTTTTTCTTGACTCGCTCAAAAATTCCCATATTCGTCCTCCGAGTAACCAATCATATCGGCGGCGCCGAGCTGACGCTGCTCTTCATCGGTCAACCCGCGCGAAGAGAAGCCGCTCATCAGCTGGTCACCGCTCTGGAAGCCGGGATCGCGCTGGCGGGTTGACAGGCTTGGGTGAAAATAGCCATAGATCAAAATTCTGATTTCCTCAGCCGAGAGCCGGCGTGCATCAAGACCGATTGCTCCAAGCCGGCCGATGATCTGATTGCTTCGAGTCTGAAGCTGCTGACGGGCGAGGCCAAGCTCGATGTCGCTTGGCTTCTGATTCAAATCAAGCTTGTCTTCGTCAGCAGCATTTTTCATGTTCCGGAAGAAGCCCATCAGCGGAATATCCTTGAGGGCGCTCTCGTTCTCCGGCTTATCAACGCCGCGCCAGGGAATAACAATAAACGTTTCTCGGCTCATGATTTGCGAGTGCTCAACTTGGCTTGAATACTGCTGAATGTGCGAGCGGATTAGCTGGCGGAGCGGCTCTGGAGTGTTCGCGTTTTTTAGCGGTGAGCGAAACTGATCGGTGTACCGGTTCGGATCGACAAGCTTTGAGTGCGAACAGATCTGAATCGGAAAGCCGACTTCAAGCGAATCGCAGAGGGCGCCGAAGCCTCGGGTCAGGACCCCCTTTTCAGCTGGAGAGCGCATTGAAAAATTTATCGCCGAGCTGCGGATCAGCATGCGAAATGAGCCATCGCGAAGGACAACGATCGCTCCTTCACCGGGCCGTGATTCGTTGATTAGCGAGTGAGCATACACAAGGCGCTCAGCCGGCGCAAGCCTGTCTTCGGAATCACTCACCCGGCGATCATCTCATGCGCACGCCGGCGCTGTTGCTGATTTGCAGCGAGAGGGCCCCTAACCCGCTCGGACCCGGATTATTTCAGCGCCAATCACGATCATCAATTTCGCCCCAGTCGGCATCTTCAAAATCAAGATCAGCCTGATCGCCCTCCTCCATGAGCACATAGCTTCGGTCAGAAAGCCAGAACTCAATCTTTGTTGTTAGCCAGACCTCCATCGGTTCGCCATTTTTCGGTATAAAAGCGAGAATTAGCGCAAAAATAATGATTGGACTTGTGAGAATTAGCGCAAAAATTGTTGGCACTGGAATCAGAATCGAAATCATCCGAATCAAAAGGAAGGAAAAAAGAAGCCCGAAGAGGACGGTAATTACCTGGCGCAGAGAAAGGCTCCATTCCCAGAGCGGGATAAAGGTTGCCTCCTTGTCCGAGACAACCGTCACCGGAGTGCGAGTTTCTTCTTCCTCTTCATCCATGCGCTTCGCCTATTTTAAAGCAGGCACTCGGGCCCTGCTCGCGTTCTTGATTTTGCTAAACATCGCTTGGCATCAAATACCAAGAGTCGCCTTGCTTGCTCAGCTTGCCGCCATGCTTTTCTGCATAGCGCGAACGAATTTCGTCGCGCTCCTCGCTGCTGAGCCCAGCGCCCTTTTTGCCGATCTTATGGGCTCGGAGGGCGCTCTTGAGTCCGCTCTGATAAGCACGGGCCTGGCCGGCGCTGATTTTCCGACCGGGGCTGTCAGCGCTGCCGGCACCAGTCCCGGCAATTCGCCGCGCTCCCTGAAACTGACCGATTGCCGCACTAACCCCAGCCGAGCTCAGCGTTGAGCCGCTCAGTCCCGAAGTGCTCGGCCGGCCCGCTTCAAGCTGGCGACCGGCGCCGCTCCCACCGACGCCAGCGGCGCCGGCGCTGGCAGGCAGGGCCGCACCCGCTTCACGGCCGGCCGGGATCAGCTTGTTCGCCGGGCCACGGTCGAGCCGGTCACGAAGTGCTGATCGTCGAAAACGATCGGCGCCGATCGCGTCACGAACGCCGCCACCGCCGCGAAGAACAAATTCTTTAGCAACGATCACCGAGCGATAAATCAGGAAGAAACTAAGCAACATCAGACCAATTCCGATGATCCCCTGAATGTCGCCGTAAGCGGCGAGCGGGTCGCGAACAAGTGGATTGATGCCCATGCCGATTGCGAGGATAAAGGCGAAGACAACCGGCAGAAAGATAACTGTCAGCAAGACGCGCATATAGAGAATTGCATTTCCGCGCCAGCGCTCGACAAGCAGACTAAAGGCGGCAAGCGGAGCGAGGACAAGCAGGCCGACAAAAAGCATCTGGCGGAGGAGAGTAACAAGAATGATCGCCAAGAAGAAGAGACTTGTCAGAATTCCGACAACAATCTGAGTCAGGTTCTGGATGATCTCCGGGCCGCCGACAATGTTCCCGGACTGAAGAAGAAAAGTATTGATCGCGGCAATTGAATTGATATCGTTGAACTCAAAAATTGTCTGGACCGCGACATTTGAAAAGCTGACAAGCATGCCGATCAAATAGCCGGCACTCATCGTCAGGACTGTCGCCAAAATTAAGCGCGGCAGAAGGTCGAGGAGGCGAAGATTGCTTGAGCGGTTGCCACGAAACATAAAGACAATCGCCGCCGCGAAGAGGATCATGAAATAAAATCCGGAAATCAACCATTGCAGCGACGCGGCGACGCGGAGAAACCAGGCATCGGCGCTTCCGGCGCTGAGAGATTTCTCGCTAAAGCCAAGTGCTTCGCCGCCCGAGCAGGCGCCTGCCTCGGCCGAACTCAAGCCACCATTTCCGCTCGGCGAACAGGTTGCTGGCAGGTCCCAAAAAAGGTCGCCGCGCTCGGAGTGGGGAGTAAAGAAGGCATATTTAAAGGCATGCGGCTGGAGGACGTTAAAGAGCCCAGCGGCGAGACGGGCCGGCGTATAAAGGAGCATATCCGTGAAATAATCGCCAGAATTGGAAAAGAGATTTCCGAAGTCCGGAGAATCGGGGTCGAGCGGCGAGAGGGCGCAGGCTGGCGGCAGCTCAGAGGTCAGCTCAAGCGGATTGCCAATATCATTCGGAATCAATTCAGCAATTTCATTTCCCTGAGTCCGGCCAACTCCGGAGGAATCGGTCTGAAGAACGACACTCCAGCCCGGGCGAACCTGATAACTGTTGCTTGCGCTTGTCCTCTTCTCAAGAGTTCGCGAATCGTAATCGATCCAATTACCGGCTCGAAGCAGCTCGCGTTCCTTGTCAAGAAAACGATTCAGACCGCTCTCGCCATTCGGGTAACCGCCGTTTTCTGGCGGCTGATCGGCCCGCTCGCCGGCGGCCGAATCAGCAAAGGAAAAGTCGCCGTTATAAACATCGGTCCCGGCAAGAAAAATCCGGCCGAGAATCTGCCCCTCGGCAGCGCTGATTGTCTGTCCGGAGGGAGTGATACAGACAAAAGAGGTTTGCTCGGAAACCCCGGAATCGTTGAAAACGGCATCGGTGTCGGTGTAGATGTTTGCGGTTGAGCCGCTCGGATCCCAGCTCCCGTAGTTTGTTTCCGTCGCTGAGGCACTTTCGCTTAGCCCAGCGGCAACTAAACAGAAGCCAGCTAGACTCAGGCAAAGAACCCGAAGTGTAAATTGGAACGAACGACGACTCACAGGAAAAAGAATAGACCCGGCATGAAATGTTGCCGGGTCTATTCAGTAATCGAGTTCTGTTTCGGGATCAGGAACCGACCTTTGAGCCCTGATTACCGTCTTCAAGACAGCCGGGGGTGTTCTGGCCAGAGGCCCCAGAGAGGAAGTCAAGAACAACCTCTTGGATGACGACGGCGATTGCAACAATGCCGAGACCGATAATCGAGTTCTTTAGGAATTCAAAGCCCATTTTCGTTCGGTTCGAGTTGCCACCGGTAATCACGAGAGCGCCGCCAACGACGGCCATGAGTACGGCGAGAACGCCAGCGATAATCATCAGAAACTGAACACCGGAATCGATGAACGCGACGATATTAGCGGCGGCGCCGCTATTGCAGCCTTCGCCGGCGGCGAAAGCGTAGCCAGCATGGGTTCCATAGTAGCTGAGTGTAATAAATGCGATCAGCAGAAGCTGATTGATGCGCGACAGCGCTGAGAACCGGAGCCCGAGTCCGAAAGCTTGGCTACGAACGGAGGCGGCGGCCTCAATTGCTGCTAGTTTTGTTGTTGGTCCGAGTTTGTTCATGGTTATCTTCCTCCGTTAGTTATGTTGGTTTGGCCAAGGGCATTGGCAATTTGATAAGCAGCATCGACAAACATTTGGATCAAGGCAATGACCTGATGCGGGTATTTGGTTACGAAGAAAATCATTACCAATGCGATGAATGCGAGTGCGATATTGCGGATCATTTGAGTAGAGCGTAGTGGAGGCAGAGGCAAGATGGTATTTTTCGCTTAAACTGATTTTTCAAGCCGGTTTTCCAAGCGGCTTCGGATAGCTTCCGAAGTTCCGGAGCCGAAGCCGAAGCCGAAGTGCTCGGATTGCTCAGCCAAGAAAGCCGCTCTTTTTTCTGATCTGATTATCGATCAGTTCCAGAGATCGTCGCCATCATCGATTTCATTATTGAAGCGCGGCGCGCCGACCTCTTCAATTTTGCCAGCATTCTCTTCGCGAAGGAAGTTTTTCAGGCCGTCCATGATGTTTTCCTTGCGGCGCATTGAGAGATCAGCAATCATCTGGGCATCATTGCAAACCGATGCTCGTGACTTTTCAATGATCTTCTCACGAGCGGCAAGGTGGCGCTCCTCGAGCTTATGATTGATCATTGGCAGGCAAGCGGCCGAGAACGGCCCGCTTGCCGAAGCGCCGATTTCGGTTGGAATCAAGACGTTGCCATAGAAATGGTAGTTTGGTAGCGAAGCGAGATCTTCAGCACTGATCCGCGACGACGAGCCGGCGATCGCCTTGGTAATTGGCCCAGCTTTGTTCGGATCCTGAACCATGCTGATCTTTGAGTTCGTATTCACAAGCGCGGCATCGATGATTGAAGCGTCGAACTGATCAAGAAACTGAGCGGCCATAATCAGGCCAAGATCCCACTTGCGCGCCTCGGCAAGGGTTTCCGGAACCGATGACGACGGACCCATCAGGGTTGGCGCCTCGTCGACAAGAACCCGGCAGCCGCGTCCGCTGATTTCGCCAGTGATTTCATCCTTCTTCCGGCCCCAGTGGGTCATCGAAGAGAGGAGCCAGGGCAGAACGAGCGAGCCGACGAAAGCGCCGAGCGACGCCGAAGAGCCGCCGCCGAAACGAGCGAGCTTGACAATGACAATCTTGTTTGCGCCGATCATTTTTGCGAAGTCAAGCTTGTTTTCCGGGCTTGAGAAAACCGCCTGAAAGGCGCTCGAATTTGCCAGCTCGGAAAAAGCTCGGGTCAAGGCCTGGGTGTGCTCGATCTGCATCTTCTCGCTCATCTGCTCAAAGAGGCCGATGTCTGGATCATATTTCTGGCGAACACTCGGGTTCTTGCAGCATTCGATGACAAGCCGACGGAAATCGGGGTCCTGGAAAAAATTGAGAACGTCGAGCAAAGTACACTTTGTGAGTGGATCTTCAAGGCTGATATTTGCGTGGCAGAGAGCGAGGATCGCCTCTTTGGCGTAGACGACGGCACGCGGGGCGCCGCTTGCGCCAAGATTGATCTTTGGCGAAGAGAGCATTTGCATGACCGAGTCAACCGTACCGTCGACCTCTCCATAGCTCTTGATGTCGAGCGGATTCATCGCAACCGGGTGATGCTCGTCGGCAATGTCAATGTAGGCAATGTCATCCCAGCGATCCTCGGCGTTGATGACAAGGCTGTTCAGGACTTCGGCGGCGAGCTGGCCGTGCGGGTCGATCAGGACGAGCGGGTAGTCATCGCGGATGATACCGTGGACAAGCCACTTCAGCCATTCTGATTTCCCGGAGCCGGTCTTGCCAACAATAATCATGTGTTTGTCGAGCTCGGCATTGCGCATGCCGATCACTGCTTCATCTTCAGAATGGGCGTTCATAACTCCGATCGGAATTGCGCCGTTAACCGGGTTATAGGGATCTTCAATATAGACCGGGTTTTGCATCGGCAGCTGCTTGAAGCTCGAGCGACTAACTTTGATTCCGTTTGGACGGACACTGTCATCGCTCGGATGGGCGAGCATCGCCAACTCGCGCGAGGCGAGGATCAAACGTGCCTCCTTGGGAACATCGGGGCCCATGTTGCAAAGTAGAGCGTCCTGAGCATGGCCCGGTTCCCAGGCGAAAGCTTGGTGGACCGTGTCAAAAGCGGCCATTCCCTGAGTAACATCGTCAATGATCATCTCCATCTGCGCTCCGGCCTCTTCATTTTCGGGAACACCAAAGACGCCGGCGCGCATTGTCACTTCAAAGTGAGCGGTATCGCTGGCTTTGTCGGCGGCATCCTTCCAGGCCTGCTTCTCGTCCGGATCAACCTGGCTTTGAGGAAGCGGAGTCAGTTCTTTCATTCGCCGCCAGGGCGCGGTCGGTTTTTCGGCCCGGCCTCGGCGCGGATCCTGAAGAGCAACAACGAGATACTGATAGCCGTACTTGGCGGCATCCCAGGCCTTCATGTGCACTGGCCGCTTTGCTGCATAGTCAAGATCGGTGCCGGCCTTGCGGGCCTTGAGCCAAGCATTCGCTCGCTCGCGGAAGCCGGGCCAGGGCCGAACCGAAAAGGTGATGAATCCGGTTTGACCATACTCAAGCTGGTTGAAGGCGGTCAGGGGCAGATTGATTTCATTCATTCCCTCCTTCGGGTCATTCATCTCGATCGGCGCTTCGTTCGGACCGCCAAGCTCGGCCCGGCGGGCGGCCATATAGATATCCGGAGCAGCATCTGCCGGAGCTCCAGAGCCGAGGCCGGCCTCGGCCGCCGCAATCTGATCGAAGAGCTCGAGCTTTGCCGCCGGCGCGAGCTGAGTAATATCGTCCGGACTGACTCCTTGACCGCTGAGAAATTTTTCAACAACGGCGATCTTGTCGATATTACTCAGCTCTTGTCGAGCCGCTTGCGGAGAAATTGTCGGAATTCCCGGAGCGGTCTGTTCCGAAGCGGCAATGCTCGCTTCCTCTGGCGGCCGCTCCGAGTCGCTGTCATTTGAACCTGAAGCAGAAACTGGTCTGGAGTCGAGTCGCTCGCCGGCGCCGGGCTGGACGATTCGCTCGAACTCCGGAAGCTCGTCGGGCGCCAGGCGTAGGCCCTCGTCGGCCTGGGCCGGTTCGGCAACCGCGTCGTTGACAAGTCGATTGAGAGCCGGGCCGGCCCGATCAAGATCGGCATTGTCAAGGCTGCTATCAACAAAGTTCTCCTCGCTGTTCAGAATTGCCCAGAGTTCTTCATCTTCGGAGAGAGCATCGCCGGGAATATCGCCAGCGCCGATCGGAGTCGAGCGAGCCGTTTCGTTAGTCGCCGCGCCGGGGACTGGCGCTCGGCCGTTGCTATTGTCAGCACTCGGTGACTGATCGCTGAAGTCGTTGGCAACAATGCTGTCAAGGGCCTCCTCGAGCATGTCGGCACCCTGGTTGCGCGGCGCTTGCCCGGGTTCGTCTCCAAAATCAATTTCATCATCAAGCAAATCCGGATCAAGAAATTTTTGCTGATAATCTTTGACGATTGGCAGATCATCAACGGCTTCGACCTGGGCATCAACTGCATCTTCAATTTCTTCGGCCATAGACAAGCCGATCCTAGCCCGAGTTTATTGGAAATGCCTGATCTAAGCAAAAGCCAACACAAACCGTTTTTGATCAGGCAGAATAGGCAGCAGCCTATGAGCGAAGAGAACTTCGAAGAAATCGACATTGTCGATGATCAGCTTGCCGCCGACCTCTTCGGGCCAGCAAGCGACCTTGCCAGCAGCGATCAGTTTGATGCTGATCTTGACCCGGGCCCGAGCCCGGTCGAAGCAGCGCCGAATCAAGCTCCGGAAGCAGCCGAGGCTTTTCCGCCAATGCCGCCGCTCGCGGGCGAGGAAGTCTCTCCTAGGCCCGCTCAGGCACCGGATCAGGCTGATTCAGTTGATTCAGACTCGCTAGCAGTGCCGGCGCCGCTGGACTCGCCGCCGCCCGCTCAGGCTCAGGCTCAGGCTGCGGCTGAGAGTGCCGCTAATAAATCAATCTTTACCCGAGTCGGCGCGGCGCGGCGCCAGCAACTTGCTCCGGAATTTCCAGCCCGAGCTGCCATTGATTTTGATCCAAACAAAATTGAGCTTGTCGCCGAGTTCGCCGAAAGCTCGGGCCTCGACATGCACAAGCCGCAGCGTTCTGATCCCGATCCATTTCTGGCCCGACTCGAGCCGGTCGGTCAGAGCGAGCTACTCCGGCTTCAGGCAGAAACTTCCCACGACGAATTGATCTATGTCCGCGCCGCCCGGCATCATCGCCAGTACTTCTGGCGCTATCACCTGGCGGCGATCATCGCCAGCCTGTTGACAATTTCCGCGTTTGCCAGTATCGGCGAATACTGGACCTCAATTTTGCTCAACCCGTTGATTCCAACCGTTCTTGTTGATTACCTGCCAATCGAGATCATCGAGATTGGCTTCTTTGTTCTTGGCTCGCTCTTGCCGATCGGCCTCTTCTGGATTCTTCTCAATGGCTCTAAAGCATTTCTCGGGATCATTAGCCGCGTCTCCTTGCTCGAGGTTTTCTTTTTCGGAATCGCACTTTTCTTTGCAATCTGGCTGATTGTTCTTGCCGGCGACGGAGCAATTCTCGAAGCCTGGCTTGCCGTGATCATTTATGCGTTTTTCAACGAGATCGTCAAGTATTTGACTCGACCGTTTGGAGGCGGACGTGGCTAAGCGCTTTCGGGACAAGAACGGAAAAATAACTCACATCGAATGTAGCGCCTCTGAAATGGCAAAGCTGCTCGACAGCGACGTTGATCAGCTCCTCGCCTGCCCGGAGTTGGTTCCGACTCGACGCGGCCAGGGGCCGGCAACGATCTATCGGCTCAAGGACGAAGCAACCCGCGATCTCTACCGAAAGCGAATCGCCCTTCTAAAAACGAACATGAGCCCGGCTGCGATCAAAAATGTTGAGGCGGCCGGTCTTCTCGACGCCTATGCCGGCCTCGCCGAGGACTGCCCAGCAGGAATTAGCGCTCATGTCTGGCGCTCCTACGGGCTTGTCGTCCTGATCCAGATCCGCTACGGAAAGAAGATTGGCCCGGAAGAGCTTGCCCAGCGAGCCGGAATTATCAAGCCCGACAGCAAAGAGCTTGACCTCAAGCTCGCCGAAAAGCATATCCGCCTGCTGATCGGGATGGGTTACCTCCGCGAAGACGATAGTAGCGAATGGCAAGGTCAGTGGCGCCACCAGGGACTACCGGCAGCTTGGGTCAAGAACGCTTGAGCTGGACGCCTAGTCGAGATCAAGCTCGGCAAGAGCGGCGTCAATTTCGTCGGCCGCCGATTCGTGAATAATTGCCTCAGCCGCTTCGTGAAGGGCAATTGGCGAGACTTCCGCCTCGGTTGCCGGGGCGATCAGAATCAGCTCAACCGCAACAAACTCAACAGAGCCGTCCTCGCCGCGACGAATCTCAAGTAGCTCGGGCCGGTAGAGACTCAGGGCACGTCGGCTGAGCTGACGGAGACGGAGAACATCCTTGACCCGGATCAGTCCGAGTGGCTGCGATTTGCCACGAGAAATATCGACAGAAACACCGTCCTCAAAGTTCCCGACAAGCTTTAGCTGCGGCGCTCGCTGATGCTTGCGCCAGAAGCGCATCGAGTATTCGATGCCCGGGTTGCGAATCCCGGTCAAGAGAAGCGGGATTCGCTCGGGCAAGCCTGGAACCGAGGCCCGCCATTCACGGGTGAACGCCTTCTTCGCTTCGGTCAAGCCGGCGTCGGCAACCTTGTTGTGAACATTTTCGGCGATGTCCGGAGCCGGCCCGCTATCCGCGCTCAACTCTTCGCCTGGATTGCGGTCGCGATCTGAAATTGCGTCGGAGCTGTCATTTTTATTGTTTGTCATAGGTCTTCGGCCATCTTAGCAAATTCGATCAGCTTTGGATTCTTCCAGTCAATTGAAGCCTGTTGAATCAGTGAGGTTAGCTCCGGGCCGACGCGGCGGTTCTTTGCCAGAGCATTGAAAACCCGCTCTGGATTGCGCCGAAAGACAACTGTCCAGTCCAGCTGATTATAGCCGTGGCTGCGCTGAAGGATCGTCGTCAGTTTGCGAATCAGACTACTTTCGCGCGGCGCATTCCGAGTAAAAACCTCGGGGACGTCAAGTCGTTGAGCAACCGACTCCGCAAGCAGGTCATCGACACCGCGTCGAAGTGGATTTGTCAGCTCGGTCGGCAGAGCGCGCAGGGTTGTATAGATCACCTCCTGATAACTCGACATGCTCTTTTCGTTGATTCCGCGTAGAGCGCTTGGCGAAATGAGCAGGCGCTGCGGGTTGCTCGGATCAGAGAGAATGTTGATATAGAGGTCGGCGCCACGCCGTAGCGTTGAAGAGAACCCGCGCTGAATCAGCGTCTTCCACTGCTCAGTCGTCAAAAAGACCGGCTGCATGTTCCAGCCGGGAACCGCGACCAGTGCTTCAACCGTGCTCACAACTCGACGCAGTTCAGACTCATCCCCGACGTCGAGATCTTCAATAATCAGCAGATCATCAATCATCAATAGAAAATTATCGGCGCGGCACGCAAAAAGAGCCGGGTTTTTGACCCGGCTCTTTTTCGTTGGCTTCAGCGCTTATTTTTCGAGTCGATCTAGCTGCTCTTCTCTTCGGTCTCTTCAGTCTTTGCGTTCTCGCTGGCTCGATCTGAAGCGGAAACGGGAGCAGGAGTGGGGGTCTTCGGCTTCGGCTCGGCCGGGTCTACTTTACTCGCTGCCTCTGCCTCGGCCGCATCGGCGTCGGCCTTTGCTTTAGCAAGCTCGTGATCAAGCTGTTCATCGGTCGGCTCAATTTCCTCTTCCGGGTCGGGCTTGTCCTCGTCATCATAGTTCGGAACAAGCGCGGCGCGAACCTTGGCCTCGATCTCGGCAAGAACTTCCGGGTTCTCGAGTAGGTAACGGCGGGCAGCAGCCTTGCCCTGGCGGCGTTCGCCATCGTAAAAGCTGAACCAGGCACCAGACTGAGTGATCAGCTCATTCAGACCGTGTTCGCTATCCTTGGCACAGGCATCAATCATCCAGCCAGGATTATCGATTCCTTCGCCGAAGACGATCGGAAACTCGGCCTGGGCAAAGGGTGGGGCAACCTTGTTCTTGACAACCTTGACGCGGGTCTTGTTTGCAATCACCTTGTCGCCATCTTTCTCTGAGCCAATTCGGCGAATGTCGATCCGCTGCGAAGAATAGAACTTGAGCGCCCGGCCGCCGGGCTGAGTCTCGGGAGAGCCGAAAGAAACACCGATCTTCTCGCGAATTTGATTAATGAAGATGATTGTCGTGTCGGTCTGAGAAGCGGCACCGACGAGCTTCCGACAGGCTTGGCTCATCAGCCGGGCGAGCAGGCCGACGGTCATGTCGCCCATCTGGCCCTCAAGCTCGGCTCGAGGTGCGAGTGCGGCAACCGAGTCAAGGACGATGAGATCGACGGCCTTGGACTGGACCAGATTATCAACAATCTCAAGCGCTTCTTCGGCGCTGTCCGGCTGAGAGATGACGAGCGTATCGATATTCACTCCGAGGCTGCGGCAGTAGCGGGCATCCATCGCATGCTCGGTGTCGATAAAGGCGGCGACGCCGCCGTCCTTCTGAGCATTGGCGAGAATGTGATAGGCAAGGGTTGTTTTGCCTGAAGACTCTGGCCCAAATATTTCAACGATTCGACCCCGAGGAATACCGCCGATGCCGAGGGCAATGTCGAGCGGAATTGAGGAAGTCGAAATCGACTCGATCTTGCGCGGTCCAGCGGACATATCCATAATGCTCTCCTCGCCAAATTGGCGCTTGATTTTTGTCAAGGCGGCGTCGAGGGCTTTCTGCTTTTTCGGATCGATCGTGTTTAGCTCTGTCATGGAGATAAGTTTAGCCGAGCCCGGCCCGATTGCGGGGAATTAGTTCACTCGATGGCGCAAGAAAACAAATTCGCTCTGCCTCCCGACAATTGCCGCTAAGCTCTGCTCGTGGATCGAGTAATTTTTTGCGAAAACTGCCAAGGGCGAATCGCCTTTTCCGAGGCGGATAAGCTAATTCAATGTCGGCACTGTTATCGTGGCTATCGCGTCACGAGCGGAGTAATTGAACAGCTCAGCCTCTCTGGCAAGCGCGGCAACGAGGGCCTGATTTACCGAATCATCTATTCTGGCTCCAGACAGCTTCTTGAGTTTCGCGTTAACGAAAAGCTCGGGCTGAGCGTCGCTAGTCAGATCAGTATTATCTGGCGCGGCAAGCGCCTGGTTGGAATTGCTGATCAACAGCGCCAGCTCTGGCTGCCTGTTGATCAGCGGCAAACTCAAGCTCGCTCCGTTTATCTGGCCGAAGCGGCGGCAGTTATTGCCGCATTTGGCTTTCTTCTCGCGCTAGTTTTAAAGACAATCGCCTATCCACCGGCAATTGGGGTCGGTCTTGTTGTTATCTTGATCATCTATCTGCTCAGCCAGCGCCGCGTCGAAGTTGAAGATGACCCGCAGGTCTTAACGATTATTGACGACCTTGCCGATGAAGCGGATCCCTTCGCCGACCCCCCGAGCAACGACAACTAAAAACTCAATCGGACCCGAGGGCCGGCGCGTTAACGCTCTGGAGCGAGGTCCTCAATCGTAAAAATTTTCACCGAGCAAGCCGGATCGTTACCGGCAACATAGCGATCGCTGTTCGTGCAATAGAAGCCGTAGCTCGAGAGACTGCGCGGATTAAAGCAAACGTGGCCATGAGAAAGAAAACTGCAAAGCTCAAAGTGAGTTTCTTTGTTAAGAATTTCCTGAACAGTTTCTTCGATTTCGCGAATAAAGAACTCGTCAGCCGCCAGATCGGCAACTTGATCCGGATAAGCGTTCATCCAGCGGGCGAGCGAAGTTGTTGCAATCAGCTCAACCGCAACCGAACCATCGGGAGCGGTGAGTGGGTGAACCTCAATTCCGAGTTCGCGCATTGAGCGCAGTTGCTCCGGTTCAATCCCGAGCCAGGCCGAGACCTTTTCCAAGCGCCAGTATTTCACCGGCTTGCGCAACTTGATCTTTCGCGCTCGGTAGAGAGTTGCCGGCTCAGAGTGGCGCAAATGCGAAGCAATGTCTTCAACGTGGCGCCGGCCAAACTCGCTCCGGAGATACTCATCGTCGCGCTCGCTCCAGTGAACATCGTCAAGGCGCTCAATTAGCCGCGAGCTCCCCTCGTTGCCAACATAGCGTCCGCCATCATTTGACCCGGTCGCGTTCAGCCGCGAAGCGAGATTATAAAGGCGAGTCTCGGTTGCAATTCCGGCCCGGCGGGCAAGGGCAAGTTTATCAGCCTTGGTTCGACACTTCGAATACTCTTCGCTGACCATATCTTTTTGCCACTGCTTATAGCGCTGACGCTCGGCTTTGACTTTCTTTTTCCCAGCTTCGGAGCGATCTGCCTTTTTATCGTTCTTGGATTCAGTCACTCGACTGATAATCCTAGACCGGGCACGCAAGTTGGCAGTTTAGAAGCCAAATCGGTCGTAGTAGGAGCGAATGTCTTCGCGATTCCGATTCGCGCGCCGCCAGAGGATGAGTGCACCAACAACCGCCGCGACGATCATAATGATTGCCGCTCCGGCAGCATCAAGCGGCCGAAAAAGAAAGCCGGCCCCAACCAGATAGGCGCTGAGGATGACAGCAGTGCTGATCAAATCGAAAAACGAAAGAAGGACAATCGCGACCGCGACTCCACCGAGGCCGAGAAAGACCGCTGGTCCACTAAAAAGAAACCAGACCAGAACCGAACTGACGATCAGCGCCGAGAGAAACGGCCGACTTTTCCTAATTGCCAGCATTGGATCAATCAATCAGCGTTGCCTCAAGCTCAGCGCAGACGTCATCAATCGCTGCGTAGAACTGGTCGAGCCGCTCGGAGTTGTTGTCGATTACAAATTCATGCTCGATCTGGTCAAGTTCAACCTCGGAGGAGTGTTCAAAAGAGGTTCTACTTGGCAGATAGCCATCACGACGGAGCATTCGCTCGCGGCGGACTGCTTCGGAAGCGTTAATCCGCAAGCTTCGGTAGCCAAGCCCGCTGAAATACTCAAAAGCGGCGCGGGAGCGGACATCGTCGATAAGCGAAAAGTTACTCTTTGCCGTCGATTCGATTCGCTTGGCAAGCTCAACTTCGAAACAGAGGGGGTCGTGATCCTGGCAAATCTGGGTGATGTCCTGGTAAAGGCGGCGCGGCTTGCCAACCTCGGCATCATAGTGATTAACATAGACAAGCAGCTGATCAAGAACCTCGCTCCTCGTTTCCGGATCGGGAAAGATCAGTTCAAGAATCTGGCCGGGATCTTCGGAATGATCAACCATTCCATGCGCAAGCCGCTTCATCAGCTCAGTTCGCGTCCAGCGCGTTGCGCCGTAGCGGTTGGCAATTCGCGCGGCGGCAAAACCTTTGCCCGAGCCCATCTTGCCAGTAATTAGCAGCTTGATCAAAACAGCTCTCCGCGAGTTTGCCGGTGAAGCGGGTCAATCACTTTTTTCTTGTAGTGATTCAGGGCGCGGATTACCGTCTTGTTGCCGTCTCCATGCAGACTCTGCTGAGCCTGGAGAAACTTGTAGGCGCGTCGGTGCTCACTGATCTGGTCAATATAGAGTCTTGCCGAGACCCCTTTGACTCGACTCGTTCGCCGTTTTCGCTGCGGAGTAAAGTCAAGCATCGCCAAGCGCAGCTCGGTATTTGGCTGGCGTCCGCCCGCGCGCTCGGCCTCAAGGCGCTGAACAACATCTTCTTCGTAAAAAAGGAGGGCGCGGATCAATGTCTTTGGGCCTTCGCCGTAGGTCTGCTTCGAATCGGCGAGAAAGTGGAATGCCGATTCATGCTCAACGAACTTGTCAATATAGAAGCGAACCTGAAGATTTTTGACTCGAGCCGATCCGCGCGAATGCTTTGGCAGCTCGCTAAACTCACTTCGGGCGATTGCGATCAAGTCGTCAGTTGGAGTACCCATTCAGCGATCTTAGCGGCACTCGCTGCAGATTGCCTGTAAATCGCTAGCAGATTGCACGCAGTTGTCGAGAGCCTCGGCGCTGGCGGCTTTCGGGCCAGCTCGAGCGGAAGGCCCGATGTTAAACAATCCCAGAACAAGGAATTGCAGCTGAAATCACTCGATGCGATGTCAAGCATCCGCCCGGCAGCGCCGACTTCCTGATCACTAAGCTGACTAAGATGCCTGAGCGAAAAATAGTCAGCGACCGAGGAAGCGAACGACCCAGCTAGCTATTTTGCGCGCAAGCGCTTGTCGTGATCAGCAGTTCGAGGCGATTTTTATGCTGATCTTGATCTTGAGGTTGAAGTTGAGGATGGTGCTGGCGCTGGACCTGAGCGAGCTCAGCATAGGCGGCGGTGATATTGCTCAGTCCGGAATCGTCGGTTCCGAGCAGGACTGCGCCAACTTCGGCCGAGCGATTTAGGAAAATTCCGCTTGCCGTCGATTCTTCGGCGGCGCCGAGCAAGTACTGATAAAGCAGCGGGTTTAAATCTGCCCGGCTTCGCGCCGATTGACTTGAAAGCTGACCAAAGCGCGCGAGCCATTCGCGGCGATCTTCGATTTGGTTTAACTCTTTCCAGGCGCTAATCTCGGTTTCGGCGCGCTGCTTATTTTCAACCTCAACCTCAACCTCAACCTCAACTTCAACCTCAACCTCAACCTCAACCTCAGCTCTATTTCCAAAATCAGCTGCAGGACTGAACTCGGCCGCGTTTGATCGAGATAATCTGGGCAGGCTCGCGATCAACAGGCGAAATTCAGCGCGGGCCTCAAGCTGAAATATCTCCCGGCTGTCTTGATCACGACAACTAAGCTGGCCCGGGCCGCCGCCGAGTGAAAGCACTCCACTAAGCAAGCCAAACTGCTCGGCCGGATCAAGCGGCCGGGCCGAGAGATCGCTGATTGCTCGAACAGCAGCGAGGCAATCAGCCGAAGCGCTATTGAGCCCAGTCGCAAGCGGGTGCCTGAACCCCGTTTGCGAAATGCGGATTCGCTCGCCGATAAAATTAGCGGCGGCCGCTCTCTCGCTGACCCTCCTTAGCTCTGCGCTTGGCTGGAAATTGACAAACTCGGTGCCCGGGGAGCGATGATTGCTGGTCAGCTCGGCAACAATTTCCCGGCGAAGCGCAATCGGCAGCGCGAGCGAAGCGCTCCCGGCGAGGTTGGTGCTGGCGCTGAAAAGATCCCCAGCGCTGAGAAATGCTCGGCCGGCGGCAAATTGTCGCATCAAATTAGTTTAGCATATGTCCGAGAAACGAGCAACTTTTCAATTCAGACGCGCCGGCCACTAGCGCTCGGATTCCTCTTCAGGCGTGAGTAGCTGCTAGTCCGGCCTGAGCGGCGGCTAGATCTATCTCGAATTTCCGGCTCAACTTTCAAAAATACGCTGGAGGCCGGGGTCAACCTCGCCGAATTTACCTTCACCCTCAGCCTCGCCCTCAGCCTCGCCGCGATCTTCATCATCATTGGCCATAATTTGCGCGAGCAGGGCCTGGTTGTCGCTCGGTCCGGTCGGAACCGCGTCGGCAAGCATTTCCATTGCCTCTGCTGATCCACCGACATCGCCAGCCGCGATCAACTGTTTTTGGCGGCGCTGCTCTTCGCTATCGCTTGGATTTAGCTGCAGTTCCGGAGGAACGCCGGCTTCCGGATCGCGCTCAAGCTCAGTGCTGGTTGGCTCGCCGATTTCGATTGTTGGCGTCTCCTGAAGGCCATCGGGCATCGATACTTCGGCCGGCGGCATAATTCGCAGCGTCCGTGTATCGAGGATTGCATTCTCAATCGTTGAGGGGCCATAGCGATTCTTGCCGAGGGCAATCTTGTACTGATCGGCGACCATCGCTTTTTCTTCCGGTCTCAGTTCTTCGTTTTGATCAGGCCGCCAAATGCAGAAGATATAGTCGCAGGCATCAGTCTGGCGCGAACCGCCGCGTCCGGAGTCATATGAGAAAGGAACCCCCTTCTTGACATCCTTTGGCAGTTGCTGAAGAACAATCATAAAAACGTTTGTCTCCTTACAGATTTCGAAAAGATTGAGCATGTTGTAGCCGGGGATTTGATCGTCCGAGCCCTTGACCTCGCGCGGGGCGTCATCATTTGGATGAAGAACCGAAAGGTAATCGATAACAACTACAGAGGCGGGTCGATCATCAAACTCGGTCAAGTTTACCTCTTGAATCATTGCCCGGATCCGATCGGGGGTCATCGGCACCGCCTTTTGAGTTTCGGTTGGCACGTTGTCGATCAGGCGCATGTCCTTGTAGAGCTCATTGACTGGAGCAAGAGTTGCTTCGTCTTCGGGATCGTCAGAAATAATCAATCGGGCAACTTCCTCGGTTGGCAAACCAAGCACCTGGGTTGCCAGCCGGCCGTAAAGCGACTTTGAAGCCTGCTCAAGCGTGAAGAAAATAGAACGAATTCCCCGCTCAGCCATGTTCGCCAAGAGCTGAGTTGAGAGCATTGTTTTACCAGTACCTGAGTTATGAGTAACGATGAAGTCATCCGTGATATAGAGCGAACGTTTAGTGTCAACTGTAATGCACTTGGCCGGCTTTAGCCCAGTCGGCTCAGCTGAGACGATGCTTCTGCTCGGCTCGGCTCGGCTCGTCCAGCCCTGCATTTCTGTTGCTGTCAAGTACGGATTCAGCCTAGCTGACATAGCAAAGACGACCTGATAAGACTGCTCAGAGCCAGTGCCGACTTCCTCGAGCTCAGCTCTGCCGCCAAGTGAGCGACCCAGGGAAACAACTGTCTGAGCGAGTCGGCGCCGCGCAGATGAAAATCGATTCGATCGGGCGCCG
>Ga0105046_10006401_pt1 | contig 18596 bp, 17 predicted proteins | sample MAT03_FD_78385 | JGI IMG/M metagenome (GOLD analysis project Ga0105046, IMG submission 78385) | Freshwater microbial communities from Lake Fryxell liftoff mats and glacier meltwater in Antarctica - MAT-03 (megahit assembly) | ecosystem: Environmental > Aquatic > Freshwater > Ice > Liftoff...
GCTGACAATGCCTACAGCACAACAATGGACGCTGCGAACGGAGTCTACAACGACACAATGGATACGGCATCCGGCGTGTATGACGGGGCGGTTGCGACAGCGAACGCCGAATATGACACGCAATCTCAAAATGCGGCGGATGCCTACAACGGGACGATGGAAACCGCCGACGGAGCGTATAACTCGACGATGACCGCCGCGGGCGGCGTCTATGACGATGCGGTGACTGCTGCCAACGGGATCTACAATACAGCAGCGACAGATGCCGCTGAAGCGTACAACAGCGATGTCGATGCGGCAACAGACGCATGGAATTCCACGGTCGATACGGCTTGGGAGGGATATACGGGCGATGTCGATGCCGCGAACGAACTGGCAGACTCTCAGATTCAGGCCGCCGCCGATGTTTACGACGGACAAATGACGACTGCCGACGCAACGTTCGACGCGGACGCTCAGGATGCGGCTGATGCCTACAACTCGACGATGGACGATGCGAATGCCACGTACAACGGTCATGTTGATGACGCCACCGCGGACTACAATTCAGCGGCCCAAGGAGCCGCAGATACTTACAACGGCATTGTCGATCCCGCCTATGCGGCGTACGCAAGTGTCGTCGAGGGTGCAACGCTGTCTGGCAAGCCGCCTATGTCGCTGCAACCAATGAGATGAACGTCGCATACGGAATCGCGATGGAATCCATGATGAACGACGGCAGCTACGACATGACCGCCGCATACGATGCTTACAACACCGCCATGGCGAATGCAGACGCTCAATGGCACTCAACGGAGAACTCCGCATGGGCTTCTTTTGCCTCCGCCGAAGCGTCTGCCGCCACGGCGTACTGGGCGTCCATCAATACGGCGGAGGAAACATGGCACTCAGCAGTCGATGACGCCGCGCACGAATGGAATGAGACTAAAGCAACGGCGTCAACCGACTATAACACCGCCATGACAGATGCCGAAACGGCTTGGAACGAATCCGAAGTCGATGCTCGCGGAGTTTATGACACAGCTTACGACGACGCCATCGCCGCATTCAACACGACGGAAGCCGATGCGTGGGCTCAGTACAACACTGCCGTTGATGATGCAGACGATGTATGGAATACTGAAGAAGCAGCGGCGGAGACTCGATACGATACCGCCATCGCCGACGCCGAACAGGCATGGACAGACGCTGAAACCGATGCACGGGATGTGTACGATACGGCAGAAGAAACGGCCAACACAGCTTGGCACGAGACCGAAACCGAAGCGGAAGGTGTTTACTCCGCCGCAATGCAGGCCGCTGAGACAGATTGGGACGACGCCGAAGCATTGGCGTGGACAGCTTATGAAACGGCTGACACCAACGCCACGGCAATCTGGCAAACCGCTGCGGACGGAGCATCCGACACCTACGATGCCGCAGTGGCAGCCGCTGAAACGGCTTGGGACACCAGCGAATCTGCGGCATGGGCCGCGTACGCCATTGCAAAGTCGGAGGCTGAAACCACTTGGAGCACTGCAGAGGTAAATGCTGAAACTAATTATCAAGTCGCAATCACAGCAGCGAAAACCGTTTGGTATGAGGGTGAGAGCGCCGCGTGGAGCGAATTTGAAATTGGAGTTACCACTGCTGCGGCAGGCGCTTTTGCCGCAGATGATGGTTCGGTCACGGGCAACAGTTCCGGTTCTGCTGGAACTTCCGCAGATGGTTCTTCGGCAGCATCTCCGCCATACATAGTCAATCGCCCAGACGGCCCGTGGCTGATCATGACCGACCCAAATGGAAACGGAGTTGCATATCCAGTTACAATTACGCGTACGCAAGAGTTCAAAGACCCAAGTTGGCTTTATGATCCGACATATCAGCCAGGAATCCCATTTCGCCCGATGAACAAAGATCCGTACTCCAAAGGCGGTGTTGTGGGCGCTGCTTGGATAGGACCGATCCTACTTGGGCCAATGATGTCTATGAATCCTACCGTTATTGCGATGCGGCCGATTCTGGCTACCCCACCAACGCCGCTTCCTCCTAAGCCCGAAAAAACACCAAGTTGGTGGAGTCAAGTCACGAATCTTCCGTATCACGATCCTGCCCTTCAATGCCCACATGCACCCGGATTGGGATGTCATGAAAATTCAAATTGTGGTTGGCACGAATCGAATCCATTTGCCGGTCCATATTTGCAGTGGAGAAAGGATATTTTAGAATGACCAGAATTCGTGTATGTTTTTTTGTGGTGATCGCCTTCATCGCTGCACTGTACGCCGCTGCGGTCGAGGCACAAGATCTCGGCGCCGTCCGTGAATACCGGTTGCCAAACGGATCATGGAATCGACCGCTTATGCAGTCGAAGTCAAGATTGTTGATTCTTCAACGCCCCGTTGGCCCGCGAAATGTCCCTTATGACGCGATCTTGACAGATTTTCGTGACGACGAGAATGATACGATTGAGATTGCACGATACAAGGATGTCGCTACGACGGCGACAATCCATCATGCAGACAGACCGGGCTTCTTCACCGTGACCGCAGGGGAAGCCACACTTTGGAACGACGATCGATCGCCTCGGATGAATTGGATCTTGGTGCCTGAGTATTTCACGACGGACGCGGTAATTTTGTCTCATTTTGACACCATAGCGATTCGCTCATTTAACGAAGATATGAAAGTCTTTTCGATTTGGTGGATTGACATGAAGTCCGAAAAAGTCGAACGCATCGTGACGGGCACTGATTTGCACCTCCTCTCGCAGCCAGAAACTGCGAATTTCGTATATTTAAATATACGGGAAGATACACGGCGATTTATTCATGAAATCGACCATCATGGCATATTGAAAAAATCGACGCTCATACCTCAGAATTTTCTCGCTTCTGCGGTGAGCGCCGATGGGCTCCATGTTTGGGGGCGATACATCCACGATGACAGACGATCGATGGGAATTGCATTCTTCGAAACAAATGTTCCTGCAAAAGTCACCAAGCTGACCGAAGGCACTTGGGATTGCGCTGAGCCTCTCGTAAGTGCGTTAGGAGAAGTGGCGTTCTACCGGAAGGTCGATCCGGTCGGAACGCAACATCTCTGCATGGTAGCGGAAGGCAAGGTGCGTACCATCCACGAACGACTCGTCCCCGGTGGTGGTTGTTTCAACTGGTCAGATTCCGGCACTGAACTCGTATCGATTGTGCTGGACGATGGAGGGCATGAATGTGTTCGAATCGACACAATTCATTTGGCGAAAAAGTGAAAGCATCAAAAGGGTCAGAAGAGCATCAAACGGGTCAGCGACGATCTTGAAAAGAGTCAACAGTAGATTCGAAAAAAGATTTTTGAATTCGATTTGTTCTGAATTTTGGCGGTGGGATTCGACAGGGATGTAGGATTTTTTGAGGCATGGGTTTCAGTGTTCGATGCGTTGGGTGTGAGTGGTTGAAATAGGGTGACAGCCAGTGTAACGTTGGCGCAACAGGCGGTGAACACATAAAGGGGTGAAGGGAAGCGAAAAGGGGACGCAGCTCATTGATTTGGAAATGAGTCGCGTCCCCTTTTCTTCGCCCGCGTCCCCTTTTCTTCGCCCAGATACGTCTGACAGACGGACTCACCCATTTGCTCATTTGGGTAATACTTGAAATACCAGATGGATGCAGAAACGCCACTCGCCATTGTGATTTGTGCAATTGGCTACGGCAGTGAAATCTCATTCAGAATCCGAATTGGTAGGCAACAATTCAGGCCGGAATACATTGACCGGCCTAAGCCGCTTCAACGCCAATGCTGCTGAATCCAATCAGCTGGGCGGATGTGTTTGTAGATGCGTTTGTACCACGGTGCCGGCCAGATGCCTTTGACCGCTTCGTGAGGATTCGGCTGGCCGGGGAATGCAACAAGCTTCGCACCAGTCGGCAAGAGCGGCTGGCGAAACCAGCGAGTCACTCCGCGTGGAACGCAATGGCGTTTGAAACTGCGACACCAGTCTGTCGGCCAGAACTCAATCGTATTTTCTAGGCATGACGAAATGTAAGTCTGCGAATTTGGATACGCGGCTAAGACCGATCGGAAATCATCAAGGAATCGCCTGAGGATTTCCGGATGACTGCCGACTGTGAATCGATACGCGGAAGTGTTTCCGATCAGTCGGTTTGGTTGCGTCCAGTTGTGGATCACACAAAAATCAGCGTCGGGACGGTACTTAAAGAAATCATCCAGGCTGCCTGTGATCACAATGTCCAGATCCAGAAACAGCACGGTACCGCTGAGGCCCGGTAGTTCGCTAGCCCACAGTGCCAACTTTCTCCAGCCGCGATTGCGTTTTGGAGACGGAATGTCAACCTCGGGGCAATCGTAGCATTCCACTTCGCTGCGGATTCCGAACGTAGATTCTGTGTAGCAGACAAGGCGAAACGGCTGCTGCGTATTTCGAGCGATCATGGAATAGAGCCGATTCACATAGTCGGCTCCATAGGCAGTGCCCCAGTTCATGCAGACAAATTGGTTCACGCTAACAGGTTGGTTCATGCAGGCAGGTTGGTTCATGCCGCCGCTCGCGATTCAATGTCCAGCACGCCAAAGATTTCTTCAAACCCTTTGCGAATCACCGGATGGTCGTTAACTCGGGAGAACCAGGCTGAATCCATGGCATCCGGAATTCCATAGCCAGCCTCCGGGACGTACTTTGCAAACAGATCGACGAATTTTTGCGGTTGTTGAAAAGCAGCCTCTCGACCACGACGTGGCTTCAAGAGGTTATGAGCAAAACGCAAAAAATCGAATCGCTGCTGATCGAACGTACTCATAGAATGCAACGGGGCGTATTCAAAATCAATTATGACAGCGGACTGAAAGTTTGGAGCGATCAGAATGTTGCCGTCGTTCAGGTCCATGTGAACTACGTCGTTCTCGTGCATCTCTCGGATAGAGTTAAGAACAACCGGCAGGATGTCCCACAGCAGATGGCCGTGATGTCTCAGGATGTCGGAAAATCGGGGCCACGAGAGCCAGTGATTTGCAAGGAAAAAGTCGCCACGAGCAATCAGACGCGGCGTGAGCCCGACTGATGACAACTGGCGGTAAGCCCGAGCTTCGCGATGGATGCGGTTTTCAGCCGACAAGGCAATACGCGGCAGGTTCGGCTCTTTTGCCGCCACGTTTCGCCCAGGAACATTGATCCGGACGCTGGCAAGAGTTTGCCTTGGGGCGAAGTCGCGATGAGCCAGATACATCCGATCGAAGCCACCACCAGACAATGTCGGCTGCAGTGTAATGGCGGTCTTGAAGATCACGCCCAGCTCCCATTCCACTTGTCGTCGTCGTTCAGCAAGACGATGATGATCGATCAGGGCGTTAAAAAGTCGAAGTGGTGACTTCATGCCGCTGCCTTTCCGCTTTGCGATATCTCGCGGGAGGCATCGATTGGCGTCGAGCCGTGCCACAACAATTCAGCCGCAACTGCTGCTGTCGCCTGTGCGGACTCCAGGCTGGCAAGAAGTATGATGTCCGTGGGTTGCTGCCTGAGAGCTTGTTCAAACAGAAGTCGTTGATATGTTTCGTGGCCGGGTGCCGACATTTCATTCTTCCGACGGACAAGTTCTGAATGTGGCAGTGCGAGCAATACACTTGTGACCGGCGGGATTAAAGGTTCAATCCATGTCGCGGCCAGGGATGTGCAAGGCAAGTCAGTTTTTCGATCCGTGATGAGAAAGCTGCCAACGGAACGATCGTATATTGGCGTCTGACGTTTAGAACGAAGAATTGCGTGGCCCCATGCAGCCGTTAATGCTCGAAGAGCAATCGGGATGGAAACAAAACTGTCAAAACGATCTCGATTTGTGCCCAGCAGTCTCTTCGCAAGTCCGCTGACAAGTTGATAGATCAACGACCGGCGATACAACTTTCTGGCCACGAGTGGCACAACGATAATTTGTTTTTCTGCGATCTGTTTTTCTAAAAGCGCCGAAATGACTGATGACTTTCCGGCACCATCGCTTCCGATCACGGCGATTGTTGGCCGCCGGTGAAGAATCGCCTTGCGTGCGTCGGTCAACACACCGCGTCGCTTGCGGCGTTCAAGAATCCGCAAGCCTCGATTGCCCGGGACATTCGCCAGCCGCAAAAGAAGGTACTCCTGAGCAACAGCCATGGAATTTGGCGTGACGACGATTGCCTGTGGCAAACGATCGGCCACGCTTCGAAGGCTTTGCAGCAGATCCAGCGGCAAACATCGCGGGTCTGGTTCGGGTGACCATGATTTCAGGCGATCGCAGGCGAAGGTGATACGATGTCGCACGCCAGGGCTGCTTAATGGTTTTCGTTTCTTCGCCAGATGCTGAATCAGCAAGCACAGATCGATGTCTGGCGGCAAATGATGCAATGCCGGGATCTGATCGTTGGCAGATTCCGTGAGTGCATTCCGCAGGCGATCCGCTGAGATGCGATGATGACGACGGAGCGGAAGCTGGTCGAAGTCAGCCCATAGATCAATCATCAGCTTCTGTGATGCATCAACAGTCCAAAGTGTCAGACGTGTCTTTGAGGGCGAACTCCGCTCAATGCGACAATGAAGTTCCTTCTGCAGACAAGACGTAAACGCAGCTCGCAGTAGTTGCTGGCGTTGATCGTTTGACATTAACACGTCAATGTCATCATGTTGATGATCAAAATTCGGCGGCAATGGGCGCAGCAGGATGACTCGCCCATCAACGGCGCGCAGCAATGAATTCAGCGACGCAAAAAGTGTGTTTGCTGAGTGCTGCAAAGGCTTGACGCAGGTTTGACGGGACGCAGATTGCATCTGCGTGGTCCTGTGGCAGAAGGCGGCGGGCTAAGAATTTCGAAGTGGAGTCGTAGGGTATCTGAATACCGAAAAACGACTCAAGAGCACTTCGCACTTTAAATTCTCTCATCAATCGCCGCTGATCGCCTGTCTTACTGTGCGACTATTGAACTTCTTTGGCCACCTTCAGGATTTGCAGAATCGCGATCGCTTTGTCCAGTCCACCGACTGAATTGGAAAATGCCACGGCTTTTCGAATGTCGCTAAGGCCGACATTGCCGCTGGATGACTGGTCGTCGATGGCTTTTGTCTTTCCCTTTGCGGGAGGCATCTCTTCTTCGTGAGGGACACTTGCTGCCGATTCCGAAGAACCACCAGTTTCGACAGACGCTTCCGCCGCCGCATCGTCCATTTCAATTGGGGACTTCTTTGTGCTCAAATTCTTCTTGGCCATGTTCTGTTCTTGTTCTGGTGGTTGAATGAGGTGTCGATTCGACGGCTCTTATGATATCTATTCTGCAACCGGCTTACGTTTCTGCGCCAGTAGCCATTCGTAGAATTCTGGATTGTTGTACGTTTCCGTCCATGAATCGTGGCCAGCTTCGGGATAAACCGTCAACTTGGGTGTACCATCTTTTTTCTGCATGGCTTCGATCATTTCTTCGGTGCGTCTCAGTGGCACTCCTTCGTCCTTGGCACCATGGAATGCCCACGTTGCCACATGCGCAAATCGCGAAGCCCAATAGGGTTCTCCACCGCCACAGATGGGGGCCAGAGCAGCGAAGCGTTCCGGTGTGTACGCGGCAAGTCTCCATGTGCCGAATCCACCCATGCTTAAACCTGTGACACAAATGCGATCCTGATCGACCTTGTGTGTTTTGATGACATCATCAAGCAGTGCGGTCAATTCGTTCGGCTCCCACGAGGCATTTTTTCTGCACTGCGGCGAGATCACAATAAATGGAAACTCTTTGCCTTCACTGATCAATTTTGGCGGACCATGTTTTTTGACAAGTTCCAGATCGCTGCCTCGTTCGCCGGATCCATGCAGGAACAGTACCAATGGCCATGACTCTTTTGAGTCATAATCTTTCGGCAGATAAAGCAAATAATCCATCTCAACCGGGATTTGGACACTCAGCCGTTTTGGCGTTTGAGCTGCGTCGTCTGCAAATGAAGGCACTGAACCCAGCACGGCAGCACACAGAAGCATTAAAAGAATTCGATGCATAGTTGTTTCCAAAAAGAATTTTCCAGACAGAATGTTGTTCGGTGAATTTGAATTTCCGCACAGGTTAGAATCAATTCCGTGGAAATCCAACCGTAGGGAATTTTGCTCCACAAGGACTGCGGCCCGAAGCCCTCGTCACAAAAATTCTTTTGGACAGGTTCTCACGCGAGTGGCAGAATCAGTCCTGCCAAACGATGTAGCCGGGTCGAAGGAATTCGACCTGGGACAGGTCGAACTACGTAAGCCGATCTGTCCTCAGATCGGCAACCCTTCAGCATGGTCGATCGCAGGCGGTTGCACGGGCGCGGACTTTGGTGTTGGCAATTCCTTTCCTGCCGCTCGCCTAACGAACCTTGCGCCGCAGCGAGTCGGCCGCCACGGCGAGCACCGTCACGAGCCCGGTAATGACAAGTTTTGTACCATCGCCTGCTCCAACTTGGATCAATCCCGTCTTCAGAACGGCGATGATCAGCACGCCAAAGAATGTGCTGACGACCGCACCACGCCCGCCCGCAAGACTGGTGCCTCCGATGACTGCAGCCGCGATCGCATCAAGCTCCATTCGTCCGCCACCGTTTGGGTCAGCAGAACCAAGGCGAGACGTTTCGATGATCCCCGCTGCACCAGCCAGAAATCCACAAATCGCATAGGCTGTGATTTGTGTCCAACGAGGATCAATGCCGCTCATTCTCACAGCGGCCTCGTTGTTACCGATCGCTATGCAGTAGCGTCCCAGAATTGTGCGACTGAGCACAAATTGTGCGACCGCTACAATGACGAGTGCAAACAGAAATGCCGGGGACATGCCGATCCAATCGATCTTCGCTGCGATCGGTTCGATAGCCGTGCCGATGTATTTGGTTCTGGAATTTGTAATCAGATAACAGACGCCGCGAACGACCTGCAGTGTCCCGAGCGTCACGATAAACGCAGGAAGTTTTAGCGACACCACGACAGCACCGTTGATCATTCCGCAGGCGATTGCTGCCATCAACGCGACCAGCATTGACGTCGCAAGTCCCCAGTGGTGATCGACCATCAGGATTCCGACGAGCGATCCCGTCAACGCCATCACTGAACCAACAGACAAATCGATGCCGCCGGAGATCAGGACGATTGTCATTCCAGCAGCAACAACGGTCAAAGCTGGAATTTGATTGAGCACTGCCGTGAAAGTAGCGGCGCTTAGAAACCGTTGCTGCAGCAGGCTGAAAACGACGATCTCAACCACCAGCGCTGCAATCAGGCCAGAAGAATTGGCCAGTGATCTCAGGACGACGCTGCGATAGGTGCGGGGCAGTTGCGAAGTCATGCTCGCCTCACGCCAGGCATTCGGCTCACACAAGGCGGATCATCGAATGAAATCGTGTTGTTCATTTGAAACTGCCAGAGTGTGAATGCGTTTCTACCTGCCTTCACGCAGTCGGTCGCCAAGGAAGTTGTCCAGTTCCGGGATCGCGTAAATCTTGCTGACAGTTTCATTCAGTTCGTACGGCACCCGATGGAATTCTACAAGGTCGCCATCGACTGTGACATACGATGACCTTGGGTCGTTGTTGCGAGGTTGCCCAACAGAGCCGACGTTGATCATCACCTTTTGCTTCGTCAGTTTGTACTTGAAGTCAATTTCTTCAGGAGCAAAGAACTCCAGCGTATCAGTGAAGACGCCTGGAATGTGCGTGTGTCCCTGAAAGCAATACTGATCAATCAGTGCAAAGATTTTTTCCATCTTGACCTGATTGTAGATGTCGTCTGGAAAGACGTATTCATTCAGTGGATTGCGAGCCGACCCATGCACATACATGGTCTTGGTTTCGTCGTCACGAAAGCGGCGATTGAGTTCTCCCAGGAAGTCCCAGCGTTTTTCCGCCTTCGGACCGACACCCTGTTCAAGCACAGATCGAGTCCAGAAGATCGCACGTTCTGCGCCGGCGTTAAAGCCTTCGGGATCAAACAAAGCGGCCTGATCATGATTGCCCAGCAGGCTCATATCAAGTTCCATGACCAGATCGATGCACTCAGCCGGATTGGGACCGTAGCCCACAATATCCCCAAGGCAATAGATCTCAGTCACACCCTTCTTGCGGATGTCTGCAAGAACGGCCGTCAAGGCTTCCAGGTTTCCGTGAATGTCACTAATCAGGGCTCTCAACGACTTCATCCCGGCTTAAAAACTACTGAATCTACAGACAACGTCAGTTGCTAAGATCGAACGTTAAACGTCGATTCGGAAGAGTGAAAGTAGGTTCTTGCCAATTTAAGGCAGATTTCACTGGTTCAACCCAACATGGCTGCAAAAATATAATGAACAGGAATTCGGTATCTGTGGATTGTTACAAAACCGCGACCGAACGCAATCCCTGGCCAAAGTCCCGCCCAAGGTTACACGTTGCGCGATTGGTTTCTCTTGTGCAAACTGACCGCATTCTCTGCAAGCCGGGGAATCATGCGGCAAGAACTTCTTGACACATTCCGGCAACCCGTTATCTTCATAGTGGTGTGCCCGTCGGACTTCGTTCAAATTGCCTGAATTTTCGTTACGATTCTTGCAATCCTGCAAATTTGGTGTCCGTTCGCGTAGTTTGTTAGGAAAATTACCTCCCCTGCGACAAGCTCCGGCAAAAACTGCCAGAACTTCTTTGATGGGAGTGTCGTGGGCACTCTGAGTAGACGATGGTAGGAACGTTCTGTTCTGACGTTCATGTAGAGAGCTGAATCCGTAATATCTGCAGTGTTTGCGTTCCTTGCTTACAAAAACGCCGGCGAGAAGCTGGCTTAGGGGCAATTCGATGGCTTCAAAAGACAGTAATGGCCTTGTTATATCGCTCTCGATTTTTGTGTTGCTCACAATCGGACTTGGCGTTGCATGGTACATGACCTGGGCTCACAGCGCAGATGTTCAGCGACAGTTGGCAACAGCGCAGGCAGATAAGACAAAGGCCGATGGGGATCTGCGAAACGTCCTGGTCGAGCGTCAAGCTTTGCAGGACCTGGTCGGGAATGCAGGTGAGACTGACGAAGTTGTCAAAGCCGTCAAAGAAGAGATTGCTAAGCGAGCAAGCGATGGATCATCCAGTGCACGGCCTTTACAGGCTGCTATGATCAAGGCGGCCACGGATCGTGATATCAGTACCGCTGCTGCAACTGAACGGCAGATCCTTGTGGAAACAAAAGCCAAAGAACTTGCTGACGCAAATGCGAAGCACGAAAACACGATGAAATCCCTGCAGGCACAGGTCGCAGAAAAAGAAGACGAACTGCGAAAGAAAGAAGCCTTGCACGGCGAGCAGTTGGGTGCTCGTGAAAAACAGATTGAAGATCTTCGCAAAGATATTCGTGAAGAGCAGGATAAATACGCAACTCTCCAGACTCAGACATCACGTCAGATCGACGAACTCGAAAACGACATTCGCGAAAAACGTGAAGCTCTGATCGTGTTGACTCAGAAAGCGCAAGAACTCGAAGACCTGAGTTTCGAGCGTGAAGACGGTCGTTTGGTGTTTGTTGACCAGAGTTCACTTACGGGTTCAATTGACCTTGGCAGCCGCGATGAGTTGCGTGTGGGAACAACATTTTCCGTCTACAAGAAAAATAATAGTGGCGTGGGCCGCCGCAGCACGGAAGATATCAAAGGCAAGATAGAAGTTATCAAGATCACAGGCGACCACGGTGCAGTGGTGCGAATTGTGGATCAGCTTGACGGCAATCCGCTGGCGAAAGACGATCCAATTTATTCGCCAATCTTCTCTTCCGGGCAGAAGCTGGAAGTGGCAGTCGCCGGACTTCTTGATTTCGACGGCAATCCTGGCGGTGACCGTGATGAATTTATCCGACTTATCACCGGCGCAAACGCGCACGTTACCGTTCAGATCAGCGACGAAGCAAAACTGGTCGATCAGGATCTGAATGAACTCACAGAAGCTGATCCAATCGGCACGTTGATGAATGAAAAAACACGGTTCCTGATCATCGGTGATCTTGGTGAAGGAAATCTGACTCAGGACACCGTTAAGCAGGCGTTGTATCAGAAGATGCAGCAGCACGCGGCTCGTATGAGAAAGGCTGCTCTGAATCACGGCATTCGTGTTGTGAGCTTGTCGAGCTTCCTGGAGTACATCGGGTACTCTCGCAAGAACATCGCGTTTACTAACGGCAATGTGTTTCCGGGATTCCTGAACAATGGCGCGCTCAGTTCAACGATAACATCCGAGCCTCGTCGGGCGTCATCCATGGGCGCTGTTTCTGGTCTCTATGCAAACCCTAAAGATAGACGCCAGCCGCCAGCATCCAACGGTGCCACAAGTGCGTTGTTTAAGAATTCTAACAGCGACAACTGAGGCCCGCGTGTCGAATGCGCTCAAACCGCCCCACCATCCGAAATGACGCCGCCAGAAATCGGCTCAAGCATCGGGCAGTCTGAAGCCAAAGCGATTGCAAATCCGCGATGCTGCTGTTGTGGAGGACAACAGAGATGTCCCAGAGCAGTCAGGACAATCTCACGGCCTGGAATTCGCCGGAAAACGATTGCGAATTGATCGTGCTCGAAACGCAATTCTGCCGGAAGACGATATCGTGCCTGTGGAAATAGGTCACAGATACGAACAACTCGCGTGTATCACAAATTGTATTGACACTGACATCAGAAGCAGGCGAACGGTTTCTGATCGAACCAACACGGTTGAGTAGCCAGCCGACGCCTGGGTATTTCGTAATCGAGTCTGATGGAGCCGTTCTCAATGCTTCGCGAGTGAGAGACAAGATCGGTAATGAAGGTCGCTATTTTTTCTGCCAGGCGAGACAGGCTCCACCATGAGAAACTCGTTGCTGCTATCCGTGCATCGACAGACGCTCGGCTGCCGGATGGCTTGGTTGATCAGCCCGTATATGTTGCCACGAAATCGCAATGGAAGTTGGAGTACCTCAGTCGAGACCAATCATTCGACCCGGCCACGGTCTTATCTACTGAGATCTGCAACGGAGCAGCAAAGATAAGTCACGTGGCGTAGATCAAACGCCCTTGAACAAGACATCAGAGGTCGATCCTCGCAACGCCCACTCGGTTGTCCAAGCTTACGTTGCATCGGCACTTACGGGTGATGTCGCGAAGGCTGCGGCGTTGGCGAAGAACGCTCCGGCTGATCTAAAACGCATTGCAGAGCGACCCAAATCTCTCAAAGTCCAGTGACTGAAGGTCCAGACCGTCTATGTGAACGATCCTACGAACCCGACGCGAGCCATGGCGACTTCGGAAGCAGTCAAGCTTGATGTTGATCACAAGCAACCCAATGGCCAGCGCGATGGCTTCATGGTGTTCACGCTTGAAAATATGGATGAGAATTGATTTGTGAACGATATCGACTTTGAATCGGAATCCGGTGCTGAGAAGGAGTCGAAGCGATTTCTGTAAGCGAATCCGGGGCATATCGGCTTGCCGCCACAACGGTAGATACTCTCCTTCCGGTTGGGCAAGCCATCCGGGGAGGTGACGTTTGGGATCGGCGGTGTTAATAGCAAAACGTCAGTTCCTGCTGGGCAATCCGCCAGCAGGGGGGCCTAATCAACAGACTATTCGTCGGCGTCCTCAGTGTTATAAGAAATCAAGCTGTTCACCTGAATGGAATTCAGACGCTTGCGGCCGTTCAGAAATGCCAGTTCAATCACAAATGCCGCTCCAACGACTTCAGCATTTTGCCGTTGAGCCAGCTTCATGCAGGCTTCAATCGTGCCACCCGTTGCCAGCAAATCATCGACCAGCAACACTCGATCACCAGGGCCAATGGCGTCGCAATGGATCTCCAGCGAATCTGAACCGTATTCCAGATCATAGCTGAACTTATGGGTTTCCCAGGGAAGCTTTCCTGGTTTGCGAACGGGGACAAATGCAGCTCCCAATTCCATCGCCAGCGGTGCACCGAACACAAAACCACGTGCTTCAGCCGCAAGGATCGATGTGACTCCGGCATCGCGAAATGGTTCGGCAAGTCGATGAATGACATCCTTCATGGCGTCAGCAGATTTCAGCAGTGGCGTGATATCGCGAAACATAATGCCGGGCTTTGGGAAATCTGGCACTGACCGAATGTAGTCTTTCAGGTTCATACGGCTTTGGCTTCTTCCGGCGGTGCTGTCTTGTTCTTATTTAACTTTCGATAGTAGCGTTCCCAGAGTGCTCGTATGGGCGAGGAAAATGCGAAGCCGCAGAATAGCACTGGCAAAGCCATTTCGCGAACGACGAACACCAAAACCATTGCAAACACAATCAATCGCATCTGACTACGGCTTCGACGCCCACGAATCATCTGATTGAACAAATGAGCGTAACGAATCCGCGACACCATCAATATCGCTGCCATCAGCGTGATCAATGGCAGCAGAATGACAAGGCCCGGCAACAAATATTCGGCGGCAGGTTGTGCCCACGATACGGCCCCCCTGGCACTCATCTGTTCTTTGAGTTCACTGACCGCGATTGGAAACGATGCGACAACGCCTGCTGCTGCAGGCGACGGCAGTCCACTAAAAAATTCGTGTGAATCTTCTTCATCAGATTCAACATTGAATCGACCAAGCCGCAGCAGAGCGCACCACATGAACAAGACGGCGATACCCCACAGAATTCTGGGATGATAGTTAAACGGTGCCTTGACAATTGTGTCCATCAAATGATGGTCAGGGTGAATCAACTGCAACATGATAAACGCCGGAGCGACCCCGAAACTGATCGCATCACACAAGCTGTCAAGCTGCGCACCAAAGTCGGAGGTTTGATTTGTAAGACGGGCTGCACTGCCATCAAGAGCATCAAACAGCATGGCGAGAAAAATCAATTGAGCGGCCGTAATCAGTTCCACGCCGTTGAAATGATCCGGGCCGACTTTTGCGGCAATGGAGATCGCTCCGAAGCCACATGCCGCATTGCACAGAGTCAGCAGAGTTGGAAGAACCGCGAATACTTTTCGATGGCGAATTTTGCGAGACGGAGCGGAGGGCTCGATGTCTGTGTGAATATCGGACATGAAGTGTCGGCCTGTTCTCAACTCTGTGAAATACGGTCGTGAGTCACTGTACTGAAGTTCGAACCCCTTACTTGCCGGGATCAAACTATGTTCCTTTTGCGTACGCGGCGAGCACGCTGGTTCCAGCGATGACTTTATCCCCAAGTCGCACACGAATTTCAAGACCTTCCTCCGCCGGAAGCACAAGTTCTGTCCGCGAACCCAGTTTAATCATCCCAAACTGTTCGCCACGAGACAATTCGTCACCAGGTTTCAGCCAACAGACGATTCTGCGAGCAATCGCACCGGTGATTTGCCGCACAATCATGCTGCGAAACGGTGCCTGATTTTCCTCCATCATCACGGCCAATTGTTCGTTTTCCCGAGCCGACTCAGGACGTAACGCGTTGAGATATTTTCCCGGTCGATATCGCAGTCCGACAACTCGCCCGGCGATCGGCGCGCGATTGATGTGGACGTTAAAGATCGACAGGAAGATACCGATTTTCTTTGCTGGTCCCCCAATGTAGTCGTCAAAAAGAATTTCTTCGATATCGACGATCTTTCCATCCGCTGGTGATACCACCAGTCCTGACTCTGGCGGACTGATGCGAGTTGGGTTGCGGAAGAACCAGGCAATCAAACCACAGATCACAGCGGCCGTGACAGCCATTAGAATGGCAACGATTCGCATCGCACCGCCGGATTGACTGGCCAACCATCCGAAACCTGCAGTGGCAACGATCGCCGTGCCACACATCACAAATAATTCCGCCAGTCCGACACGTGCGAATGGCAATTGGTCTCGCCAGGCAAACGGGTCATGCCTGAGATCCCAGTACCAGCCACCTTGATTGCGATAGAACTTCAGATCGCGTGGATCAAGCACTTCGTGTGGACACGGGTTATAGTCACCTTTGCGGCACGCCGCCATGCGAGCAACATAGCCACGACGGAACGTCTTCAGCCAACACCGTCGCACTCGGCCCCAGGCTTTTTCCAGATGGATAACAACACCGCTGCCCGGTTGAATATCCTTCAGCTGTGAATCCATCGGCCACAATTCGCGCGGGCCTGTGCGGACTGCGATGTTTGGCAGTGAATTGGATGCCGCAGGCGATTGAGAAGATTCTGACATGTCACCATTCAATTAAACACGGTCTCTCAAGTACGGATCGTTTCATTACGGCGTTTTTGCAGCATCGCCTGCAATTGCACCCGCCACTGCGGCGAGTGGTGCGGAGTCCTTGATCTCTTTGGGCTTATTGATCATCACAAGCACCATTCCGGCAGTCGCAATCAGTAGTCCGATATAAAACGACGGACTCAGCGATTCAAATTTCTTCCCATGCGCAAAGATCGTCACAGAAACGATCGTATTTATGATCGGCGCGCCTGCAAAGACCATGGGAGCCACAAGAAATGCCGCAGTCGCGCCGGCTTCCTTTACGGCGAAAATAACGCACAGCGCTCCGGCAGCTCCAGCCACACCAGCCAGAATTCCATAGGTGATACTCGACCTTGCCCAGTTCAATTTTGACGGATCTTTTGCTGTCGGATCACCTTTGTAAAAGATGAAGAAGCTGGGAATCAATACTGCCACCAGAAAGTAGGCGATCCCGACCATTAAGAACGCACGCAGGTTACTGCCAAATTTGTTCGTCGCATCATGCACGAGAGGAACATAAACGCCCCATGACAGAGCAGCTCCAGCGACAAAGGCGAGGACAGTCCACTTAATATTCAACATGAAGTACGCTTTCGATATGGTTTTGCGATTAAAGTAGCCGTCACTCTTTTAGTAACGAATGCCAAAAGGTCGCTGTTGCGGCTTGCGTCACTCGGAGAGTGACGTCTACTTTGCAAACGCGCACTGAGTATTGTAGAGGTCAGGTGCCGTTTGAGAATCCAATCGCGGCCTTGATCGTCATTTCCGAGATTTACGGCTCAATAGAATCAGCGGGCACGTCCTGAATCGCTGCTGGCTTTTCAAAAAACCACTGCTGAGCAAAATACCATGTCGTCAACGCCAGGCCGATGCCAATGACGATTCTCCGAACGAGCCTACGATCCAGCTTGCGCGCCAGACTGGCCCCCAGCCAGCCTCCAATCGAAGCTGAAACCAGCATCGGCATCGCCAGTTGCCAATGGACATTGCCAGAGACGACGAAGACAACCACGGCGATGCCGTTAATCATCCCGGCCAGAATCGTCTTCATGCCGTTGACATGATGAATATTGCCGAGATTCAGCAGACTCAGCGTGCTCAGCATCAGGATTCCAAGCCCCGCGCCAAAGTAGCCGCCGTACAAACCAATCAGCAGTTGAAATCCGAACACCAGCCACAAGTACCTGCGGCTTGGTGCGGCACCAGACAAATCATCGGTTTCATTCAACTCCTTCAACTTCGCAGCTGGAATCAGTCGCGGCTGCAGAATAAACAGCGCCGTCGCGAGTCCGATTAACCACGGGATCATGGCCTTGAACGACGATTCCGGCGCAACGACGACGATCCAAGAACCAGCAACGCCGCCAATCAGACTCGGCACAGCCAGCCAGCGCACCCATGACCACAACTCACGCAACTCACGACGATAGGCCCACGATCCGGATAAAGCTCCTGGGCACAATGAAACTGTATTCGTCGCATTGGCAATGATGGATGCGTTTGGCGTTCCGCCAAGAATCCAGAGCAATGCAGGAAAAGTCAGCAACGTACCGCCGCCCGCCACGGAATTGATCGCCCCTGCGATCAGCGCCGCTGGGCACAGGATGAGATAAGCCTGCCAAAGTTCCATCGACATCTTTTTAAGTCGCCATATTCATGTGAATGCAAATATCCCTCGCGTAGGAGTTTTATCAGAGTAAGTGATCGACGACAGCAACTTGTTTCGTATCGATCACATATAATCATGAATCTGACAGTCTGACGCCACGCGGCGGCACCTCATTTACTAAAATGAAACCTGATTTAGTTCATCGACGACATGTTCAGTAGAATCGCAGGATGTCCGGCAAAAATTCTCCATCAAAGACTCGCTGGCGTTCACTCAAATACAGAATTGGCTGGACGATCGCTGGTATCGTTATCCCGGTTCTGTATCTGGCGTGGCACATCTTTGCATGGCCGGAGCCAATTCGGATCTCGTACGAAACAACTCGCCTGACGGAACCCCTGACTGCGGACGGATACGTAGATTTTCTAAAAGTCATCCGTGATCAGCGGAAGCAGTATTCAGACCCAAACAACGAACCATGGTTTGTACTGTTTGAAAATGAGCGGGAAGCTGCGCTCGGTCCCAATGACTTCGACAAAACGCGACCACGTCCCAAGGAAGTCGCGAGCATTGTCTACCGCGACCCTGTGGAAGCATTTCGCAAAAGTCTGGATGAGACTCAAAGTGCCATTGAGCAACATGCTTTAGTCCGGCAATATGAAGATGAGGTATTGCCGCGACGCATGATCGTCCCGTTCACTACCGATGACGATCCGTTACTCGCAGCGACTGTCGAAGCAAACACCGATTGGTACGACGCCGTTGTGGCGACTTACCAGCCAACGCCGCTGCCCGTCGTTTTCCCATCCGCGACGGATGCAAGA
>Ga0105046_10006402_pt1 | contig 18593 bp, 7 predicted proteins | sample MAT03_FD_78385 | JGI IMG/M metagenome (GOLD analysis project Ga0105046, IMG submission 78385) | Freshwater microbial communities from Lake Fryxell liftoff mats and glacier meltwater in Antarctica - MAT-03 (megahit assembly) | ecosystem: Environmental > Aquatic > Freshwater > Ice > Liftoff...
GAGGACTTACACAGGCTTGCTTCAACACACGGAGAACCTGCGAAGGTGAGCGGAAGGCAGGAGTGGCTGGAAAATTTGATTGGCAGGTATGTTTAACCGGAAAAATATGGGTGGTGTGTAGTTGGTAAGTTTTTGTGTTTTTACCAAAGGTTGTGAACGGACTTAACGCCTGTTTGTACTGGATGAGTATAAATTGTACTATTTGTTAATTTATATACATCACAATTCAATTCATCATAAAATAAATACCTCTTACGACGGTTGGAAGTATTCTTCCTGGACAGCCTATCAACAATTGGACCTTCCGTCATTTGTCAAAAGAGAGGAGGTTTTAGAATGGTTTGATGATGATAAGTTTCGAGCTACCACGTAAGTCTGGGTTACGTTTACCAAACCTTAGAGGTTTAATAAAAGACAGGAAAGTCTGGGTTACTTTTCCTCTCCGTTCCATACCAGTTTTCACGTACCCAAAATATTTCTTTTCATTTTGAGATATTTCGCCCTTTTCACCGCCGATTTACGGAAAACCCTTCCAAATACTTCCTCCGTCATTTCCACCCATTCCTGTTTTTTCATGCTTAACAGCTCTGGATTGGGTTCGAAGGCCGGTTCGTTGTTGCGTTCAGCGAAACGATTCCAGGGGCATACGTCCTGGCACACGTCACAGCCGAACATCCAGCCGTCCATTTGATCTTTAAACTCCAGAGGGATTTCGTCCTTCAGTTCGATGGTGAGGTAAGAGATGCATTTGGTGGCATCAAGGAAGTAACCTTGCGGACTGATCGCCTCCGTCGGGCAGGCGTCGATGCAGCGGCGGCAGGTGCCGCAGTGGTCGCGGATGGGGTCGTCGTACGGCAACACCAGGTCGCAGATGATTTCGGCCAGAAAAAAATACGAGCCTTGTTTGGGATGTATGGTGAGGGTATGCCGGCCGTTCCAGCCGATGCCTGCGCGTTGGGCCCATTCGCGTTCGAGTATTGGGGCGGAATCCACAAAGCAGCGGCCGTCGATCTCGCCGATGGTTTCTCGCATGAACTCCAGGAGCGCTTTGAGTTTGTCGCGGACTACGTGGTGGTAATCTTCGCCGTAAGCGTACTGACTGATTTTCGGCGCCTCCGGGTCGTGTTGTTTTTCCGGGTTGTGGTAATTGAAGGCCAGGCAAATGACGGTTTTGGCGCCCGGCACGAGCAGGGTAGGGTCTACCCGCATGTCGAAATGGTTGGCCATGTAGCCCATTTTTCCATGAGCACTTTGGTTAAGCCATGCCTCCAAACGCCCGGCTGCCTCGTCGAGCCTTTCGGCGTGGGCGAAGCCAACGAAATCGAAACCCAAACGGTGGGCTTCCGAGCGAATGAGTGTTCGGTTGTCGGTGATCATTTTTTAGAAGATAGCAGTCGGCAGTCGACAGTCAACAGTCTGTTGTGAGCAAATGTAAGCAAATGGTTCAGGGATTAGACTGTTGACTGTTGACTAAAAAAAACCGATCACTGACCATTTTTTTATACATTGCACACTGATTCAATGTAATCTTTCTTTAATCCGACAGTCAACCTTATTTACACACGAATCCGTAATCTTTTCATGAAAGTTTTTACCCTTCTCCACAGAGGAGGTATCGACCTTATCGGCGCCTGATGCCGTAGGTTGATCACCTCATGCAGCCTTTAGGATGCTTCATACCAAGATTTGATGTTTTTGCAATTGTTTGGCCGGTTAGCGCCCAAGCCTTTTACTATATTGTGCCTTGTAAAAAAGGCCCTTTTTATTTCACCAATCATTAATCCGTATGAAACAATTGCTTGTTACCCTGATTCTATTTTGTTGTGCTTTTCATTTTGCCGGTGCTCAAACCACCTTGCGCGGCAAGGTGACCGACACTTCTGGACAACCTCTTGTAGGTGTCGGCGTTTCCGAACGCGGCAGTGCCAACAATACACAAACATCACTTGACGGGACGTACAGTCTGCGCGTAAGCCAGTACGGCACTGTGGTCGTTTTCCGCTACATCGGCTTTGCCACCCAGGAAATTACCCTTGGCGAACAAACCACGCTCGATGTAATTATGCAAACCGACGACAATGTGCTCGACCAGGTGGTTATCGTTGGTTCGCGACGCGGCAACCGTGTTCAAACCGAAACGGCCGTGCCTGTGGATGTGATCAACATCGGTGCGGTGGCGCCCACGTCGGCACGCACCGACCTCAGCGCGATGCTCAACTACAGCGCGCCTTCTTTCAATTACACCAAACAATCGGGTGCAGACGGCGCCGACCACATCGACCTGGCTACACTGCGTGGCCTCGGTCCCGACCAGACGCTCGTTTTGCTCAACGGCAAACGCCGCCACCAATCGGCCTTCGTCGCCGTGTTTGGCAACCGCGGCCGCGGCAACTCGGGCACCGACCTCGGCGCCATTCCCTTTGCCGCCATCGACCGTGTAGAAATCCTGCGCGATGGCGCTTCGGCACAGTACGGTTCGGATGCCATTGCAGGTGTGATCAACATTGTAATGAAAGAAAACGTGAACCGCGGAAGTCTGGATCTCGGCTATTCGTCTTATTACGATGGCAAGTACAACCCGGCGCAAAAATCGGAACTTGGACAATACGTTTACGGCAACAACATCGACGGTGGCATGTTCAACGCAGCGGCCAATTTTGGACTGCCCCTCGGTACTCAAGGCGGCTTTGTAAACATGACACTCAATTTTGCCAACTCCGAAAAAACATACCGCCAGGAAATCGACGGCGCCCTGCCCACCAACATCTACCGTCGGGCACACGGCGATGCCTCTATGCGCACCTTCGGCGGCATGTTCAATGCCGACATTCCCATCAAAGGCGACCGTCTCGGCGTTTATGCGTTCGGAGGTTTCAACCGTCGGGAGTCCGACGCTTATGCATTTACCCGCAACTTTTCGGCACGCCCCGACCGTTTTCCGACCGATGAAAACGGGAACCTGATTGAAGTGCCGGACATCATCAAAACGGCTTCCGACGGCGAGAAATACTACAACCCACGCATACTCGCCGAAATCGACGACTTTTCCGCCGCAGCAGGTGTTAAAGGCACCACCGAAGGCGGCTGGATGTGGGATGTGAGTCATGTATTTGGACAAAACACCTTCAGTTTTTTCGGTGAAGGCACCTTTAACGCCGGTTTGGGAGCCACACCCAACGATTTCAACGACGGTGGTTTTTTGGTTATCCAAAACACCACCAACGCGGGTGTGAGCAAAAACTATCCTGAAATTCTGGCCGGTTTCAACATGGCTTACGGCGCCGAATTCCGCCTCGAAAATTACGTCATCAATGCAGGTGAACTGGCTTCCTATGCCAATTTCGACACGTTGAAAGCTTCGGGCGCACAGGGTTTTCCGGGCTATCAGCCTTCCGACGAAGTAGATGCTTCCCGCAACTGTTTTGCAGGTTACGCCGACTTCGAGCTCGACATCACCGAAAGGTGGCTTGTTGCCGCAGCGTTGCGATTGGAAAACTACAGCGATTTTGGTCTGACCACCAACTTCAAACTCGCCACCCGGTACAAACTTTTCGAAAACTTCAACCTCCGCGGCTCGGTGAGCACGGGTTACCGCGCCCCTTCGCTCCAGCAGATCAATTTTTCCAGCACCTTTACAACCGTGCAGGGTGGTGAAATCGCCGAGGTGAAAATTGCGCCCAACGGCAGTCCGATCACCGAGGCGGCAGGTATCCCCGAGCTGGCCCAGGAGCGCTCCATGAACGGTTCCATAGGTTTCACCTGGCGCCCCATGCGCGAGTTAACCGTTACGGCGGATGCCTACCACGTGCGCGTGGAAGACCGTGTGGTGCTTTCCGGCCAGTTTGATGCCACCGATACTTCGTTGGATACCGCATTTACCAATGCGCTCAACGACCTGCGCGTAAGCTATGCCCAGTTCTTCGCCAATGCTGTGAATACCACCAACCAGGGCATCGACATTGTGCTGGACTACAACAAACGCATGAGCAACGGCCACATCCGCGCCATGCTCGCTGCGAATTTTCAGAACATGAAGATCGACGAGATCAACGTGCCCGAAAAACTCAACGATACGGAAGCCCACCGCAAAACTTTCCTGAGCGACCGCGAAGAAGCCTTCATCTTGGCTTCGGCGCCGCCCATGAAATTGGGCCTAACCCTGGAGTACGGCATCGGCAAATTCACCGTTGGTACACGCTTTACCTATTTTGGTGAAGTGGAACTGCTGGGCTACGGCGAAGACGGCCTTGGTATCAACCCCATGGTGCCCACCGACGCCGACCCGAACGTATACGTGGCCGACCGCTTCATCTACAGTGGCAAACTGGTGCCCGACATCTACACCTCGTGGCGCTTTAGCAAAAAATTCAGCTGGCACCTGGGTGTCGACAATTTCCTCAACGTACATCCCGACCTCGGTTTCGTACCCGCCGCCGCCGGCTGGGCCTTCAACACCGAAACCGGCGGTCCGTGGGACGCCGTGCAAATGGGAGGAAACGGCATGAGGTTCTTTACGAAGGTTTCACTGAATTTCTGATCAGCGGGCAGGATTGATCGACGAGATACGAAATACGATTTTTGAAATTTGAATTTTTTAAGCCCTTACTCCGCCTGATTCAGACAAACAGGCGGAGTGAGGGCTTAAAAAATTCAAATTTCAAAAATTGTATTTCGTCAATCAATCCCGCCTGCTGCCCGCTTTTTATCATCACCGAGGATTTAACGAAAAAACTGGCCGGGTAAAGTTCAATTGATGTCTACCTGGGGCAGATCGTATTCCCGCTTGTACACCCGAATGTCTTTTCCAAAAACCTTCACTTGGTAGTAATCGTCATCAAGTGCCTGGTGTATTGGTGAGTCCTTGATCGGGTATTTGTTTTTGATGATGATGTAGGCGGGTTTTTTGTCGAGGATCTTTTGCATCTCCGTATTGTGGTCGATGCCCTGGGTGTTCAGGTGCTTGGGGTAGGTGAGCAGGGTTGCGTGCACGTAAGGGGTAGGCGAGGGGAGGTCGAGCAGATGGTACATGATTTGCTGGTAATTGGCGGTGTACACCAGCTCGCCTGGTTTGAGTTGGGGTTTCAGCCAGTCGGCCACTTCTTTGGGATAGTCGTGCTTAAAGGCGAGTTGTTTGATGTTGATGGCAACGTTGACAACCGCCAATGCGGCTACCAAAACGCCACCAGTACGGAGCCTAAGCAGGTAGGTCCAGAAACGCCCGTGCGGCATGCGGTTGTCAAAGTAACAACCGGCCAAAAAAGCCATGGGCGGCATGAATTGAATGAACAGGTGGGTATGCATTTTACCGTGCAGCAAAACCGACAATGCCGCCATAAGGGCCCACAATCCACCGAGCAATTTAACCGATACATCCGCCACGCTTCTGCGCGACAAAGCGTGGAAAAACCAAAAGCTGACGGGCAAGAAACGCAACGCCATTTCGCCTGCAAAAACCACCTCACTGCCCGGTGAACGGTGGGAAATGTATTTGTAACTCAGGTCGAAGGTGTAGTACAAAAGGTTGTCGAGCTCACCAATCTGGTGGTAGTAAAAGCCAACCGAAGCGAGGGGCAAACTGAAGCCGGCCAAAGCCGCTACACCGGTTTTTGCGAAGTATGCCACGCCTTCTTTTCGGTACGTCCACACGAAAAACGCCGTAAATGCCATCGCTTCGAATGCCACCACATATTTGACCACGAAAGCCATGCCCATTAAAATACCGGCTAAAAACGTGGGTATAAGACGGGGCTTTGGAAGCAAAAGCGCCACCGCCGCTACTGTAAAGCCATTGAAAAATACCTCTGTATTGGGCGACATGCCGATGAAGGTATACATGGAGGAAACAAATACGTAGATCAGTCCGGTGGCCCATGCTACCTCGTGTGTCGATTGCATGCGTTTTTGGGCCAAAAACAGGAAAAAAGCCGTCAGTCCGATCCAAATACTCGTTGCCACACGGATCATCACGATGGATGGTCCCAAAACCTTTTGGAAAAATGCAAAGAGCAGGAAAATACCGATGGGTTTGTTGTCGATAACATCCACGAGGTACAACTTGCCAGCGCGAATGGCGTCGGCAATAACGATGTAAGTGGATTCGTCGTGGTCGATGACGGAGGGAAAAAAACTTGGCCATCTCAACAGCAGGGCTGCAAGTTGGAAAAGGATCAATACATTCAGGTATTGATGTTGGGTGTTTTTCGTCATGTTTATGGACATGCGGTCCAATCGGGGAGAGGATGTAAAGGTAACAGAAATTATCGTCTGGAGGGCGATCTTTAGGTCGCCGTCGTGGATTGCGAGGGTAAACTTTAGGTCGCTGTCGTGGAACCACGTTCGAGCGATGTGTGGGGTGTGTAATCACAGCTTCTACGCTTCGCTGGGATGACAAACCTTATTCCTTCACAAACCACGCCTTCAACTTCCCCGCTGCGCTTTTCCCAACCAATTTTTCCAAATCCTCCAACGAGGCTTCTTTGATTTTCGCCACCGAACCAAAATGCTGGAGCAGTTTTTCGGCTGTTTTTTCGCCGATGCCAGGGATTTCGTTCAGTTCAGTTTTGATGAAATTGCGGCTGCGCTGGTCGCGGTGGAAAGTGATGGCGAAGCGGTGGGCCTCGTTGCGTGCCTGCTGGATGAGTTTGAGCGACTCGCTTTTTTTGTTGATGTGCAGGGGCGTGGGGTCGTCGGGGTAGTAAATCTCTTCGAGTTTTTTGGCGATGCCGACTACGGTCATGCGGCCTTCCAGACCGAGCTCGCGCAGACTTTTCATGGCCGACGACAGTTGTCCTTTGCCGCCGTCGATGATGATGAGTTGCGGTAGGGGCTGCTCCTCGTTGAGCAGGCGTTTGTAACGGCGGTACACCACTTCTTCCATGCTGGCGAAGTCGTTGGGGCCTTCCACGGTCTTTACGTTGTAATGGCGGTAGTCGCGTTTGCTGGGTTTGGCATTTTTGAACACCACGCAGCTCGACACCGGGTTGGATCCCTGAATGTTGGAGTTGTCGAAACACTCGATGTGGATGGGTACGGCCTCCATGTTGAGGTCCTGTTGCAGGGTGCGCAGGATGCGTTCGGCCGGCGTTTGTTTGCCTGTGCGGTTCATCTCGTCGCGTTTTTTCTGCATCAGGTGGTACTGCACGTTTTTCTCCGAAAGTTCGAGCAGCTTTTTTTTGTCGCCGATTTTTGGCACGGTTACCGTCACGCTTTCATCGGTAAGCGCGATGGGGAAGGGCACGATGATTTCGGGCGTGATGCTGTGGAATTTTTCTTGGAGCATGCCCACCGCGTAGGTAAGCAGGGTTTGTGGCTCGTCGTCGAGGTTTTTTGTAAGGGTGAGCGTGTAGGTGTTCATGATGGCGCCGTTCACCACCTTGAGGTAGTTTACAAAAGCCTCCTTGTCGTCGGAAGCGATGGAGAACACATCTACGTCCCGGATGCTGGGGTTCACCACGGTGCTTTTGCCCTGGTAGTCTTCGAAGAGTGTAAGTTTGTCTTTGGTGAGTTGTGCCTGTTCGAAGTTAAGTTCTTCGGCGAAGTGTTGCATTTCTTCGCGAAGGTGGCTTTTGACGGCGGCGAAATTGCCCTTGAGCATGTTTTTTATCTGCTCGATTTTGCGGTTGTACGCTTCCTCGGTTTCGAGGGCCACGCAAGGCGCCGCACAGTTTTTGATGTGGTATTCCAGGCAAGGTTTGAACTTGCCTTTGCTGATGTTGTCGACCGAGAGGTTCAGGGTACAGGTGCGCAACTGAAACAACTTTCGCATCAGTTCTACAATGCCATGTACACGTTGTTTGGAGAGGTAGGGGCCGAGGTATACGGAGCCGTCTTTAAAAACTTTGCGCGTAACGAACACCCTTGGGAAGCGCTCTTTTTTGATGCAAATGTAGATTAAGGGCGATTTTTCGTCCTTCAGCATCACGTTGTAACGCGGCTGGTTTTTTTTGATGAGGGTATTTTCGAGCAGCAGGGCGTCGTGTTCGGTTTCCACGATGGTGAACTCGATGGAAAAGGCGTTGCGCACGAGCGCCCGAGTTTTGGCCGTGTGGTTGTTTTTGTCGCCGAAATACGAGTTCAAACGGTTGCGCAGGTTCTTAGCTTTGCCTACATACAGGATAGATCCCTGTTCGTCGAGGAACTTGTAAATGCCCGGGTAGGTGGGTAGGCCGGAAGAAATATTGCGGAACTGCTCGGTGGTCATGCGGCAAAAATACGTGTTGCAAACTTAACAGCGCAACGTGCTTAGTTGTGATGGAAAAGTTGGAACTTTGTCACTTTGCAAAGAAAAACCGTCTTAAGGTTGTGTTCTGCATCATACCGATCCGGAAACATTTCACGAGCGGGCTTTGTTTAAAACAAGCCGGCTGGTATTTTTCACCGGCGTATCGCTTAAGTTTCTAATTTTCTCAATGGGTAACATCACACAAAAGTACGATCCAGCGCTTCTTCAGCAGCTTCCAAGCATCGTTAAGGCTTACCAACTGCCCGACAACCGCAAAGCGGTAACACAAATCATTACTTCATTTCTGCCTTTTCTCGGTATTTGGGTTGCGATGTACCTCTTGATGGACATATCCATCTGGCTTACACTCTCCCTTGCACTGGTTAACGGTTTTTTCCTGGTGCGCATTTTCATCATCCAGCACGACTGCGGTCACCAGTCTTTCACGGCCAGCCGCAAAGCCAACGACATCATCGGACAGGTTTGCAGTATTATCAGCTTCATGCCGTACCGCTACTGGGCGAAAAGCCACAACTTTCACCATGGTCACAACGGCATCCTTTGGGAACACCGCGACCTAGGCGATATCCAGTTGCTTACGGTGAATGAGTTTCATGTACTTCCGTGGTACAAAAAGCTTCACTACATTATTTTCCGCAGCGCACCGGTGCTGTTTCTGTTGGGCCCGTCGTATTACCTGCTCATCCAGAGCCGTCTGCCGCTCATCACCATGAAAGGTTGGGAACACGCACGCAAATCCCTGATGCGCCACAACCTGTTGCTTTTGGCTTTTTATGTGGGCATCAGCTTGCTGTTGGGCTACAAAGCCTTCCTGTTGGTGCACCTACCCATTCTGGTAGCTTTTGCCACCATCGCCGTTTGGTTCTTTTATGTACAACACCAGCATGAAACCGCCTACAAAGAGTGGAAAGACAAATGGGATTACATCCGTGCTGCCATTCAAGGCAGTACGTATTACAAACTGCCCAAAATGTTCCACTGGCTCACCGGCAACATCGGTTACCACCACATCCACCACCTCAACCCACTGGTTCCGAACTACGAGCTGAAGCGTTGCCATGAGGAAAATCCGGTGTTCGACAAAGTGGCTAACTCCATCACGTTCACCGAAAGTCTGGCCTGCATTTTCAATAAACTTTGGGACGAAAAGCAACACCGCATGATTTCGTTCCGTGAGTATTTCAAAAAATACGGCAAGAAGGCATTATCTGAGGGCTAGTGCCACGTCCAGTGGATAACATACAGTTTCGCGGCTCTATTTTTTGCTCAATTAGGCATTTCGCCCTCCTTATGCCTAATTGAGCAAAAAATAGGTGCTGCCAAACCCTACGCCATTCACTGCACGCGGCACTGGTCTCTCGTTTTATGTCCCACAGTTTGCGGCAAGTACAATTGTGTTACCTTTGCCGCACCAAACCGCCCGGACGCCCAACAAGGCGCCCGGGCGGTTTAATCCATACTAATGCCAACACATGACGGAACACCTAACGCCTGTCCTCGTACTTACGGTCCTTTTCCTCTACTTCGCCATGTTGTTGGGGGTGGCCTGGTATACCGGACGCAACGTAGGCAATGAAGGTTTTTTCCTCGCCAACCGCAAAGTTCCCTGGTATGTGGTGGCCTATGCCATGATCGGCACCAGCATCAGCGGCGTTACGTTCATTTCCATACCGGGTAAAGTGGGAGGCAGCGGGCTCAACATGGGGTTCTCCTACATGCAAATGGTACTTGGCTACCTCGTGGGGTACTTGTTCATCGCCACCGTGCTCATGCCGCTCTATTATAGGCTAAACCTCACTTCCATTTACGGCTACCTCGAACAACGGTTCGGGCACTGGAGTTACAAAACCGGAGCGGGCTTTTTCCTGCTTTCGCGTACCCTTGGCTCGGCGGCACGGATGTTTCTGGCCGCCATGGTGCTTCAGCAGTTCGTTTTTGGACCGCTCGGCGTGCCTTTTGCACTTACCGTTACGCTCATGCTGGCGCTCATTTACGGTTATACGTACAAAGGTGGCTTGAAAACCATCATCTGGACCGACACCATCATGACCACGTTTTTCATCGCGGCTCTGGTGTTTACGGTAGTCACCATCAGCAAAGCATTGAACCTGGGCGTGGGCGACATATGGCCCGCCATCACCAACAGCCGTTACGGACAGGTTTTCTTTTTCGACAATATCTTCGGCAATCCGAACCACTTTGCAAAACAGTTCATCAGTGGCGCTCTTATGGCCATTGTGATGACCGGGTTGGACCAGGACCTGATGCAAAAAAACCTGGCCTGCAAAAACATCCGCGAGGCTCAGAAAAACATGCTGGTGTTCTGTATTTATTTGGTGGTGATCAACTTCCTTTTCCTTGTCCTCGGCGCACTGTTGTACATGTACGCGGGCTCGCTGGGCATCGAAATTCCGGCCAAGACGGACCAGTTGTACCCTAAGATCGCTTTTTACCACCTCGATACTTTTGCAGGCATCTTTTTCATCCTTGGACTTATCGCCAGCACCTATGCCAGTTCCGATAGTGCACTTACGGCGCTGACAACCTCCTTCTGCGTCGATTTTCTCGGTTTCGACAAACAAAAGCTGGAAGAGGATCCTTACCACGACAACTCGGCCGAACGCGCTGCACTTGCCGTTAAACACCTCCGACAACGAACGTACGTTCACTTCGGATTTTCCGCATTGTTTGTGGTCATCATTTTGCTGCTCAATGTTTTGAGCAGCGATGCGGTGATCAACCTCGTGTTCCGCATCGCCGGATATACGTATGGTCCGCTGCTTGGACTGTATACCTTCGGGTTGTTCACAACTTTGCTGGTGCGCGACCGCTGGGTGATGCCTGTTTGTGTGCTCGCGCCCATACTCACCTTTGTTTTTGAATCAGCCACCAAGGATTGGATTGACCTGGGCTTCCTTACCATTTTGATCAACGGCGGACTAACGTTCCTGGGCCTTTGGATCATTTCCTACCGCGAGGAAGCGTAGGAGGGCGGCCGGGGTACTCGTGTCGCAGAGGGTGTGGCAAACGAGCGCGTAACCTACAAGGGATACGGCAAATCCTCGCCCAAATTAAATGGGGTTCCCAAAGAGGCAAACCAACAAAATAAGCGTGTAGAAGTTAAAATTACGGGTAATTAACACCATTTGTTGCAATAGTGTGCGGGAATTGTTGCACTTTTGAGTTGCAAAATGAAACAAAGGACGATTCTGCGCACGTCGCTTTTCTTGTTGCTGTTTCTGCTGCTTGCGGCAGGATCCGTAATTGTATTGTTGTTGTACCACCACGGAGTTCAACAATGGGCCGCACAAAAAGCAGTGGCTTATGTGCAGGGCAAGACTGGTGCGGTCCTGCGCGTCGATTCCTTCAGACTGGATTTTCCCAAACATGTACTGCTCAAAGGTTTGTATGCCGAAGATGTTCACGGTGATACACTCGTGAACATCGGCCGGTTGGAAGTAGAAACAGACTTGTACGGATTTTTACGCGATACCCTGTTTTTGCGCAGCATTGAAATAGAGGACAGTTACCTGCGCATGGCCCAGCAAGACAGCGCCTGGAATTACCAATTCCTCATTGATGCCTTTGTAAAACCCAGCAAAGAACAAGTAGAGAGCGTTTTTTACATCCAGGCCGGACAAGCGCCGGTACAGCTCAAAAACGTGTATTTTGTTTGGGAAAACACAGCAGCCCAACAGTTTTTCAGCGCACAAACCGTTGATTTGAAAGGACGTTTTAAAACGTTGGAACTGGATACTCTGCTCGTGGCATTTGAAGATCTGCACGATACCGGCAGTAGGTTCCGATACCGATCCGGCCCCGAAACACCGGCCGTGTCCGGTAAGTTTCGCTACGACCAGCTTGATTTTAGGCAGAGCGACTGGGTAATGGAAAGTGTCAGGGTGTATGCCGACAGCATCCTCGTGGATGTGCAACGCATGAGCGCTGAAGAATCGAGTGGCTTGAAAATAGACAACCTGGCAACCGGGTTTTACCTGGCCGGCGATACCATGCTTTTCAACAACTTGAAACTTAAAACCGGAGACAGCAATCTCGGTGGCGATTTGGTGCTTTTGCTTGATTCCACAGGAACCGGATACAGCAGCAAAAACCTTGAAGCACAGGTTCAGGGCAAAGTGGTGTCGTATTTCACCGATTACCCTTTTTTCCAAAAATACCCCAACGACATCTTCAAACTTAACCTTGACGCTTCCGGGACCATGGATGCCGTTACCCTTCAGGCTGCGTCATTGGATGTGCGCAACGGGGATTTGACAGCTGCTTTGAAAGGCAAGGTTACCGGTTTTCAAACAATGCCATTTTTTGATCTGGACATTGGAAGTTTCCAAACTTCCATGGGGACGCTGAACGACCTGCTGCCAACCCTGGTGCTACCCGAACAGATCCTGCGCAGCGACCGCGTGGAGGCATCCGGTACGGTGCGGGGCACCACCAACCGCCTGGTGCTCGACCTCGATGCCAGGTTTGATCAGACGGTGGGCGACAACCTGGCCGTCAGCCTCGAAGGCATTTTGAACAACCCTTCCGACACCAAAAAACTGAACTGGGATGCCCGCATAAACCGACTTACGGTGCCCAGTACGTTGGTTGAACGTTTTTTACCACCAGGAACTTTACCGGAAGGATTTTATTTGCCACCCATGCTGGATGCGCGAGGAACAACCAAAGGCAACATGCAGCGCATGGAAGGTATCCTGGATTTTGGATTGATGCAGGACAATGGCGTCGCTCCGCGTATCGGAACCGTCAACTTTGTGCTGGAGGATTTCCTTGACGGGGATCTGAAGTACGTATTTGATTTTTCAGAAATCCGGCTTGACCCGGCCACCGTTGCTGAGCTTTGGCGTGATTCGGCACTCATGAAAATCGTGCGCATCCCCGATTCGTTGTTTGCCGATGTGAGCATCGTGCAGGACGCTGCGGGGATGCGTATCGAAGCCAATGTAAGGATCAACGATTCGGGAAAGGTGTATTTTCAGATGGCCCCCGACTCTTTGTCTGGCAGTACAATTGTGTTTGATGTTGAAGGGGTGCGACCCGACGCCGTGCTTCAGGACAGTTTTTTGCAATCGATGGGGCTACAGGGCAACCAGAAAATCTCTCTCCAAGGAACCATGCAAACCGACACGGCAGGTTCATGGATTGCGGAGGCTTATTTGAGGGAATTATTTTGGAATGGTTATGTATTTGACAATACCACTTTTTCTGGTAGGCAATATGCCCCCACGGGCATGTTTTATGCACTGAACCTGGAAACCCACTTTACCCAAACCACCGACACGTTTCCGCTTCCTTTTGGAAATTACGGGAGGTTTAGTGTGGGCGTCGACAGCCTTTTGTTCAGCGACAGTCTGCCTTTTTTGGTACGGGGAGACTTTTTATTTGATTCCATGCAATTGTACAGCAACCGGGGCAGTATGGAAGCGGATAGCCTGATGGGTAATTTTACATCTGAAAACAGGGTGAACGATTTCGAATTTTCCAGCACTTGGCTCAAGGTAAACTTAAGTGGATTGTTTGATCCGCGCACAGCTCCTTCGGTGCTGAGCGATGTCATCAAGTACCATTTCAAACCGGATAGCAATCTTGTATTTCCCACCTTACCCGCCGGCGATACGTTGTTTTGGAAACTTGATTTTATACATCCGGAAGCGCTCAGCGGGTTTTTGGTGCCCAATCTCGATGTGGTAAAACCGATTCAGATCACAGGTGGGTACAGCAATGGGGTATTGAAAACCGAACTGTTTTGCGAAGCATTGAGTTACTCCGGATATGGCGGTGAAATGTTGCACGCTTCGATCCAGCTCGATGAAAAAGAAGCACTCGCCGGCTTGCAAAGCGGCAATTTGTATTTCATGGACAAACTTGCGCCGGATTCCCTTTCGCTTGCCTTACGGGCCGCTTCAGGTACCATGGAGGGAGATGTGGCGTTGTTCGACAGTCTGAACGCAACCAAACTTCAGCTTGGCGCCGACATGGAGGCGAGGTATACCCTGTGGATGGTCAAATTAGATTCGACATTGGTGCTGCAATACGCCACCTGGACCATGGATCCGCGCAACAAAGTGGTTTACAATACCACAGGAGGCGTTGGGTTGGTGGAGCATTTTCAACTCGAACGCGATTCACAGTTGTTGTCGGTGGAAGGCGATATGGTAAACAACCTGAGTGTGGAGTTGCGTGCCATCGACCTGGGCAACGTAGCGCGTATCCTACAGCGTGATTCCACTTTTATGTCGGGCAACTTCAACGGCACCTTGCGCATCGATTCGTTGCTTTCCGACCAGCCCAACATCAGTGCAAAAGTTGGTATCCGCGATTTTACCATGTTGATGCGCCCGATCGGCGACCTGATGGCATCTGTTTCGCCTGCGGGGAAAGACAGTTTTGAAACACGCCTGCGCATTATTGGAGCAAACAACCTCAGCGTTCGGGGCAATTTCAATGTGAATGGCAACCTCGACATGACGGCAAGGCTGGATACGCTCCAACTCAATGTTCTGGAGCCTTGGGTAAACACCATCCTCAGCGATTTGTCGGGCATTGTGTCAGGGCGTTTGACATACAAAGGCAACTACCGCGATCCGGTGCTCGACGGGCGCATTGCTTTCGACAATGTTAAACTGCGCACACCCCTTAACAGCGTTTTGTACGAATTGCCAGACGACAGTTTGCGCATTACCAACAACCTCATTTCGTTTACAGACATACGGCTGTTTGATAAAAAAAGACATCCGATCGTTGTGGACGGGACGGTTGACTTGGGTAGCTTGGACAACATCCTGCTCGATTTGAGTGCGGAAGGAAAGGACGTGTTGCTTCTGGATTCCAAAGAAGTGGATTCCATTCAGTACTACGGTGTGTTGTATGCCGATGTAAACGGGACGGTGAAAGGTTCATTAAACTCGCCCACCCTAACTTTCAAGGTGAAGCCCCTGCGCGGCTCGGAGGTCAACTACCGCTACGACACAGGAAATACGTCCATCAACGATAATGCAGGCATTGTTGAATTCATCAGTTACGATACTGCCCAACAGGTTGTAGATACGATGCCAGTAACTGTTTTCCCTTTCCGACTCAACCTCGACCTCGAATTGAAGCAGGAAGAAAGCATGCTGCTTCGCATACTCCTGAATCCATTGACACGCGACGTTGTGGAAGTGAAACCGTTTGGCGATCTGCACGTCGATGTTTTTCCACAAGGCGACATTGAACTCAACGGGATGGTAGAACTGACAGATGGTAATGCTTCGTATACTTTCCAAAACATTTTCCGAAGGCAATTTAAATTGAAAAAAGGGAGTACGATGGATTGGGTCAAAAGCCCTGAAAATCCCAACATCAATGTGGAGGCTTTTTACGAGGTACGCACTTCGCCCGTGCCGCTGCTTACCGGAGGAGGTGCAGATTCCACTTATGCAGACTACGACAAGGAAATGTTTTGGCTGGTCGCAAAAGTTTATGGTTACCTCGACGACCTAAAAATTGAGTTCTACGTTGATTATCCGATCGATTCCGAAGATGGAACCAGTTACCGCAATTCGGGCAAAGAAGACATCGTTCGTGCTGTGGATAATTTGAATCAAAATCCGGAACAACAAGCCCTTGAGGTATTCAACCTTCTGGTTTTTAATGCCTTCACGGGAAGCAGCTCATCGGCTGGGCAGGCCATCGACATACAGTCGAACCTCAACAACCTCATTTCCCAACAACTCAACAACCTGACCAACGACATCACCTGGATCGATATTGACATCGATCTCTACACCACAGGCGCGTCGAGTTCACAAACCAATGTGGATGTGAGTTTGAAAAAAGATTTTTTTGACAAACGCATCCGTTTTGAAATTGAGGGCAGCACAGCCGTCGATTCCGACAGCAAAAGCGCCCAAAACAACAATACTTATTTCGACAACGTATCTTTGGAGTACAATGTGGACAAAGCAGGCATATACAAAATCACCATTTTTTCCAACCAGCAATTCAACGATTTTTTCCAGCGCAACGTTACCCAATCTGGCGCCGGTTTTATATTTGAAAAAGAATATGACAGCATTAAACTGAATTTCAAGAAGAAAAAAATCAACAAACAAAACACGAACACTTCTTCAGGAACCATACAATGAGGTACCTCCTACGTTTCATTTTTTTACTCATGGTTTTGCTGGCTCTGGCCTGTACATCCGGAAAAAGACTTCCAGAAGGGCAGGTTTTGTATAGGGGTGCAAAAGTGAAAGTGATTCCGGACAACAAGCATTGGGACCTCGGTAATCTGAAGTCGGACGTTAAAAGTGTGGTGAGTGTCCCGGTGCCCAACAAAAGCTTTTTGGGCATTTCCCCGGGATTGTGGATTTACCTCCACACCAAAGAGAATTCCTGGATACAACGGAAAATGGGAAAAAAACCGGTTTTGCTGAAATCGGACTTGACAAAAACTACGGAAGCTTTGCTGGCCAACCGTGCGGCAAACAACGGTTTTTTCAACATCGAAGTGGTCAGCAAACGCCTTGATAAACCTTCAAAACGCACCGCGAAGATGCGCTACGAAGTGTATGTCAAAGCGCCTGCCACGCTTATTGACACGGTAGCTTTTCCGAATTCGGCCGGCGCTTTGGAAGCCGGAATACGCAACACAAAAAGCGAGTCGTTGCTGAAAGTTGGCGAGCCTTACAACCTCGAAAAAATCAAACAGGAACGGCAGCGGATTGCCAATGCACTTCTAAAAGATGGGTTTTATTATTTCAAAGCCGATCATTTGTTGGTTCAGGCCGATACGCTGGCTGCTGGTGGCAAAGTCAGATTTAACTTGGTGGTCAAACCATCTGTTCCGGAGCGTCCCCGAACCCCACAATTCATCAACCACATCCATTTTCTGGCCAAGTCAGATACCCTCAACTTCGTGCGGCGCGATACAACCATTCTACTTGAATGCATAACCTTCGGACCGCTCAGAGGCCATACGATACCCAACGATTTGTTGCGGAAAACCATGCTCATGCGCTGTGCGAGAAAATACAATTCAGACGAGCACGATGCCACGCTTGCTTATTTGTCGCACCTGGGCGCCTACAAATTCATCAATGTAGGTTTTGATCCCTCGCCGGATTCGGACAGCTTGATGGACGTACGCGTGATGCTCACACCATTTTCACGCAACAAAGCCAAAATCTCCTTGTCGGCTGTTTTTGCACCCAATTTGTATTGGGGATCGGAGTTTAAAGCGACCGCTGATCGCAGAAATGCCTTTGGGCGCGGAGAATTGCTGCGCTGGGTCGTTTCGGGTGAAGCATTGCGTTTGCCCAGGCAGGATGAAGAATCATACGACGTGAATTTGTTTCCCATTGAAACCAACCTGACCCTTTGGATTCCGAGGTTCCGTCCGCCCCGCGTGCGCCGTGGAAAATACTTTGCACCGCTGGTGCAAACCAAATTTATGATTGGGTATGAATTGAACCGGTATGTCATTTTGCCCAGGGAACTGATCGAAACGAAACTGGGCATAACCCTGCACGAATTCAACTTTGAAGGCGGTTTGGTGCTGAAAAACAGTCGAAGGCCAACGGTAACGCATGAAATCAACTTTGTACAGATAGGAGCGCGTTTCACCACCATCCATCCTCCCTCATTCAGGGATGCATTTGAAATGCAGATTCAAAGCGACACCAACCAGCAGTTCATCAACTTTGCACCGGAAATTTCCATAGGTCCAAACTACAGCCTTATCATCGACAACCGTTTTCAACTGGCTCGGCGGTCCAATGTGTATTACCGAGGCTTTGCCCAGTTGCGCAGCGGCGGTTTTTTGGCCTCCGAGCTCACTTCGCCCGCCTTGCCCCGTTTCAACCTGGTAAGTTTTATTGAAAACGATTTTCGGTATTTTTACAAACTCACAAATAAAACTTCGCTTGCCTTTAAAGCCCTCGTCAATGCTGGTTTACCCATCTCATCCGGTTCATCCAATACATTCAATATCAATGACCTGTACATCGTAGGCGGCGCCAACAGTGTACGGGCATTTGCACCAAGGTATTTTGGCCCTGGCATCCTTCCACCCGACGCCAGCAATGACGACTTATTGATCGTGACCGACCACGCCGGCAACATCCTGCTGGAAAGCTCCTTTGAACACCGTTACCGCATTTTGCCCCGCTGGGAAGTAGCCAGTTTCCTCGATTTCGGCAACACATGGGTATTGAATGAAGTACAGGATTACCCGGGAGGTGTTTTTAAATTCAACAGATTCTACAAAGAATTCGCCGTCGGCGCCGGTGTCGGCCTGCGTTTTGTATTCAGCTACCTGGTGGTACGCCTCGACCTCGCCATGCCCCTA
>Ga0105046_10006405_pt1 | contig 18590 bp, 20 predicted proteins | sample MAT03_FD_78385 | JGI IMG/M metagenome (GOLD analysis project Ga0105046, IMG submission 78385) | Freshwater microbial communities from Lake Fryxell liftoff mats and glacier meltwater in Antarctica - MAT-03 (megahit assembly) | ecosystem: Environmental > Aquatic > Freshwater > Ice > Liftoff...
ATTGCCGTTGCGATCAAGGCACCACCAAAACCACTCCAGTCAGTTATCAATGCGAACATCATCGGTTTCTGTTTCCTTATTTTGCTTATTAAGACCTATTTCAAATCATCCAAAAAAGTGCGGCACGAAACGACTGTCGTTTCCAGTTATCAAACCGCCGTCTTCTCGAATTCCAATCCCCGCCGCGTAACCGTTGATCATCCAACTACCGATGACCGGCGTCTGGCTATCAAACTTGCGTATCGCATTGTAACGCTGATATACCGTTCCGGTGTCGGACTCATGGTGTCCGGCCAATACATTGCCTGCAACTTGAATCTCGACACCTTGTCCCTCTCGGCTTTGGCAAGGCTTCCGCACCTGATCTCCAGAAATAGGCGACATGGACGATTCCAAAAGATACGGGCTGTCGGGATAGAGTTCCCATAGAACGGTCAGGATGGCCTTGTTGCTCAACAGCACTTTCCAAGGTGGCTCGAGCCATTTCATCCTCGCGTACACCAAGTGCTTACCGAACGGTTCGTCTAGCATCCACTCCCATGGATACAATTTGAATGCGCTCATGATTGCCTGATTATGAGCGTCGACGAACTGCTCCGAGCGACTGTCGAACCCTAACTCCTCGATAGTCAAATACTCGGTACGAGCCCCCGCTTGGATGGCCGTGTCCCGTAGGTAGTTGACATTCATATAGTCTTCGACGTGCTCCACGGTCGATAAAAAGTACACGACGCTGCCGCTCTCAGCCAAGAAGCGTTGCCACGCTTCAATCAGCTGATCGTGAATAGAGTTAAATTGATCCATCTCGGAGCAGCAGTCTTGAAGCCAATGCCATTGAATGGCAGCCGCCTCCAGCAATCCTGTCGGTGTGTCTGCGTTGTATTCCAGCATCTTCGGCGGACCTTGGCCATCGTATGCGAAATCAAAGCGACCGACGATCGTGTGTCGGTCCGATTCCCAACTTGTTCGGATCCAATCGCGATAAACAGGAGCTATCCGAAACAAATCCCAGCGGCCTTCTCGAATCACCGTTTCAACTGCGGTCAAGCACATGCTATCAAGTGCGTATGTCGCTTGTTCAAGAGCGTCGATTTCGTGCTCTTCAAATTGGTAGCACGCACTCTCATCCCAATAGAGTTGGCCATCAAAGGTATGGTAGTGAAGCCCCTGGGACTCAACAATTCGTTTCCAGTCTGCGCGGGGTTGGCTTTTGAGTCGGTGCATGGTCTAGTTCACGAACCCGCGCTCGAAGCATGGCTTCCAAATCCGCCGTGAGAAACACTGTGCGAACTCGCGGCATGAGATGGACTCGTGTGCGTGTGGACAGTGGGCATATTGGAGCTTGCGGGACGACTTGCTGGTGTTTGCGATGAATTTTGAGCCCTAAAATGCGAGGCGGGGCCAAAGCCTGAAAAAAAGCCCGAGTTAGAACGATTGCTCGAACTCGATGACGACCAAGATCGGCCGTAACCCGATCCATAACCCCAAAAGAATGGATTGTAGCCCCAGCTCGAACCAGTACGTGAACCGGTGACGGTTTGAGGCTGCGTCTGGGCCTGTTGTTCCGCGGTAGGTTGTTCGGATTGAACTCCCGGAAGCACTTCGGATTGAGCTGGTACCTCCTCTTTGCGGGGACGACAACCCTCGAGAAGAAATGCGGAACTCACTAGGAGAAGTTCAATTGCTTTGGAAGATCGTTTTTTGGATGGTGATTTCATGATTTTAAATCGAAGCTTGGAATACTCGATTCACAAATAGGCCAAGCATTAGCATGAAGTAGGCGCTTTCAAGCATTTTTTGTTCGCCCCTAGGTTTGCGGTGCTTGCGATACTATAACAGGGATTGCCGGAGTGGTTCTAGCCCCCAGAGAACACAAAAGACTGCGTTCCAAGCTTTGGTGAAATCGATCGTTTCCACGAGGAGATGACTTGGGAGATGGGGGCGACCACATCTCTTATTATTTGGAATTCGCGAGCGAGAATAAGCCGGTCATGCATACCGTAACGATTGTTTCGATGGTGAAGTGGGGGGATTCCGGACCATCCGAAATCGATCTGGATATGGCTTTTTTTCCGATCGCGAGTTTCCGATCGCGAATTAATGTTGAGCGGACATCATAAAATCCCCAAATCTCGAGGCTCGGTATTCGGAAACAAACTTAGCAATATCTTTGCTGCCCGCTTCACGCTTCTGATTTGCGAATTATGATTCTCAACAATTGATGGACCTTGAGTTTTTCAAGTTATTACGACAAGTAGAGCATGAGCAAGTTTCAAATGGAGAAGTTGGAAGAGCGAATCGTCCCAGGTTCCATGTACTGCGATGGCGGTGGCAGTGGTTCCGGCAAGGGCAAGGGCGGTTCCGGCAAGGGCAAGGGTGGCGGAAGCCATGGTGGTGGTAAAGGTGGTAAAGGCTGCAGATAGTACGAAGAGCCGATTTGCATATCCCTGCGACTAGGCTCGTATCATTACTAAAGCATGTTTTCAACCGTGAAGGCTCGCAATGAATTAGTTAGACCCTTCACGGGCTAGTAAATATGCTTCGGCATATCTATGGCCGATGTTTGAAATGTTGAGAGAACGGCAAGTCTATTTTGCCGTTCTCTTTTTTATTCCAGATCGTACAAGGGGGGAGCAGCACATGGGGAAAACCAATAGAGTGGGGAAACCCGTCAAAAAAGAACGCCGCTCTCAAGTGGAATGCCCACAATGTCAGGAGGGGCCAGAGTACTATCGAATGCTATTCGACACGTTTAAGTTCGATGTTGATTTAGCACGAGCAATTGTTGCTGACGATCGGCCTTCGGTAGAATTAGAACCTGACGACGTTATGCACAGTTTGGAATGGGCTCATATTCACAGACCGGACTTGGACCACATCGATACGCGATTTCCTGGAATCATTGCACACTATTGGCACAAAGCGGGTGATGAGTTATTGCATGGACATGTCCTCATTGACGGTCACCACCGAGCGGCAAAGTTACATGAAGCCAACATGCCTTTTTTCGTACATATATTGACCGAGGACGAAAGTCGACGCGTCACGCTGCGTTCACCGGTCCTAGACTAGAGCTGAAATGACGTCGATTTCGCCAACTAACTTTTTCGGTATGCGGCTAACATGATTTCGGAAATTGAAAGCAAGAGCGTTGGCGAACCAGAGGGCTTAGACTCCATTTGGCGATTGAACGAAACCGTTTCCATTCATGAGGTTGGTGAATCCCAGTTCGCTGTCAGAGACCTTCGAACGAAAGCCTACTTTCGAGTCGGTGTGAAGGAAGCGTTCCTTCTTGGTGAATTGCGTCAAGGTGTTTCCTATCATCAACTCAAGGATCGATTTTTTGCCAAGTTTGGTGATTCGCTCGAATTCGACGACTTCGACGATTTTTTGAAAACGTTGGCCGGTAGACAACTGTTGAAAGAGGCTCGCCATCACCCAATTTCCGCTGACAGAATACAGCGGCTAGCCAAGGCTGACGATGATGAGGAAGAGCCTGTCAATTCGAATGGTCGAGGTGGTAGTTTACTTTACTATCGCTTGCCACTCGTCAATCCAAACCGATTTCTCAATTGGTTTGTGAATGCGTTTCCGGTATTTTGGACAAAGTCGTTCCTCGTAGCGACTGTCTGCATGATGCTTTTTTCGCTTTCCATCACTGGATTGGGTCATTAAACTGGCTACTGTGGGGAGCCAAGAGACCAACAGATCCACGCATGCCCTTCTTTGCGATAGGTTACGGAATGATGATGTGGTTTTTTGGTTTGAGTCTGCTCAGTGTTATCGGACTGCGGATGCTTGGAATCGCAAGGCTTGAGTATGGGCTGTTCGGAATCGTGTCGATTGGTTGTTTGCTTGCCTATGGTTTCAAACGTGTTTTTCGAGGCTTGATTGGGGAGGAATTCGTCAAACTGATAAAGAAGCGAACAACACGGTTCATCGCGATTGCCGCTCTGTTGGTTGGAGGTTGCGTCACAATTTTCATTGTTCCGTTGGAATATACATCCACTGGCAATTTCGAAGTGCGGCCTGCAAGCGACATTGACGTTTGCAGTCCGGTTCATAGCTTTATTGCGACGGTTTGTGTGCAGGATGGACAAACGGTTGAACGGGACCAAGCGATTGTAGAACTTCACACACCAGACTTAGTTTCGATGCTTGCTTCGAAAGCAGCCGAGGAGTTAAATGCAAAGGCGACCTTGGCGAAATTGGAAGCAGGCCCACGCCCCGAAGAGATTCGGTCGCTCGAGCGCAGAGTTTCGGATCTCAAGCATTGGTGTACTCCAGGAACCTCAGACTTAGAATCGGCAAAGAAATCTCTTGAATTTGAACTTCAATCCTTGAACGAAAAATCGAACCAAACGCGACTACAGATCGAACTCGCCGAAAAGGTACTCAAGAAAACAGAAGAGCTCAGGGCAAAAGGAGCGGTTGCGGGGGCATAGGTTATTGTCGAGAAATCGCAACTGGAGGTTCTCAAATCGCAACTCGTTGAAATAGAAAGTAAACGATCTAGCGTCGAAGCGGAAGGCGTGAACAAATCGACGGGCGAACTGGCTCAACGAAAGCGGCAACCCGGCGACGCGGAGTCCGAATTGCTTTTGCTTCGCCTGGGAACTCGAAAGGAAGAAATCGAAGCCGCGCAGGCGAGAGTCACGATGCTTGTGGAAGAGCTGAGGTTTCTCAAAGAACAGCAAAGCAAATTGATGTTTCGCGCCACAGTCAGTGGGGTTGTTTCTGCACCGAGGCTACGTGAAAAAGTGGGGCAGTTTATGCCCAAAGGAATGCCGATTCGTCGAATCGAAATTCCAGGAAGCTCGCTTCACGAATCGCTTGTTCTGCTGAAAGTCGTTGTTGATAAAGATCCTCAAGCTTCACTTCCGCTCGAGCCACGTCGGAGTAAAAAACCCTCTCAGCTTCAAACCGTGCGTTAACGACAAACAACGTTTGTTGTGCAAGTGTGATTACGGTATCAATTGCGCGCAAGCGAACGTACTCTGCATGCAACCTCCAGTACACTTGCTCAATACTCCTCAACTGCGATTGAACCGCTATTTGAATCTCGTATAGCGACTGCTGCGCCCGCCACTCAACAACTCTTAGGTTGACCAAATTGACGTTGCGTCCGGCTCCGCGAAGCAGCGACTGCTCCAGACGTGTGACCAAGTCGGATAAATGCGTCGGGTTGAACCCGCTCCCATTTCCCCATGGGAAAAAAAGATAGGCAAGTGACGGTTCATATCCCACGCTGGACTTTAGACCCGTCTGCCATATCTTATTGACCTTCAGGTTGAATTCAGTTTCGTCGATTTTGTTTTGCTGCTGAATCCCCGGTCCAAAAAAAGAATTTGCAGGACGATTGACGTCATTACCGACAAGAAATGCTGCAATGTTTGGATCGAACTGCGACAGCGCTATCTGCCTTGCTTGGTTTGAGATATCCAAATCGAAACGAGTGATAGGCTCGACTACGACTCCACCTCGAAAGGAAACGAGTGCCTTTCTCGTTGATAAAGACGACACGACGAGGAAGTCCAAACTCACCGAGACCTGACTGGTGGTCCCGAGAATCGTCGGCACCTCTCGCGTTGGTTTTGCTTGAAACGATGCGCTCTCAACTGAACCGGCTTCGTCTATTGCGGCGGAGCAAAAATCGGAACATCGGCAAACCTAGCGATGGCAACTTGATTCTCGGTACTTCGAGCCGGTTGTTCGTTCTGAATTCGAGTGGTTTGCTGTGACCATGCGAACCCATCTCCATGGAAAGTTATCAGTGCGAGTGACAAACAAAAGCAAAGGCTACTTCTTCCTCTTTTGGCGGGTTCAAGCATTTTAGTTTTCGCGTGATCAACGCGTCGTCACCCTCGCACCGAACCAAATTCGTTTTTGTCGAGTCACCCCACAAAATTCATCGACATCACTTCACTATTCTGTCGGTACGGCAAGAACGAAACATTCATTACAACCCTGCGGAATCCGCAGAATCGGCAATCTTTCACAAGCAGTGCTATCAAAAGCCTACTGGATTTCTCTTGCCGTTTGCGTCTGCCAAATGGCAATCACTTTAGAGTAAGTGAGCTGCTGGGCGCTAGCCGCGGGTGACAGAAATCATAACGTTCGATTTCCCCAAGAGCGAGCTGGGGCTTGAAGCGGATTGTCACGCTATCTGCTTTCCCCGCTTGTATTAGAATTGCGTTTCGCTTCGGTTCACCACACCCGCAACGGACTTCGTTGAGTGCCAGACGGCGTGCGCCCTTGTTTTCTTCTGAAAAGAGACGTCCCGAATCTCTGACTGGGGAATTCGCCCCAAATCAACTTTGCATTTCGAAATGTGGATCAGTGGGGCGACGCCGAATCCTGTACGGGTCGCGGCCAACAAACCAGACTCGTGACTGCTACTACAATGATCGCAGTCGAGGCCGAAATGAATCCGAGAATTGAATCGTGCCTGATAGTCGTACTTGCGATAGCAGAAACCCTTACGTCGGCGTTACTGGTACCAAGTATCGGTCCAAGAAAAAGCGGCAATGGGTTCCCGCGTGATCTTGTTTGCTGGGCAGTCACTCTTACCGCATTCGGACTGGCACTCCCTTTCGCAGAAACCGCGGTAAATGTTGCTGTCGACTTATCCAAAATACCAATCTCGACATCCGCATCTTGAACGTCCACGGACCGATTGGAAGATGTATTTCGACCTGCCCAAGTCTAGCTCGTTTTCTTCGCATCGCCGCGTTACTCGGTGATACTCATCTGGCGAAAACTGCTCCAGCGTATCGGCTTCAAAACATAGTCTTGGAAGCGATTCCTTGCCGCGTTTCGAAACCATGGCGGCCACCTCAATGAGGCCATGCTGATAGCTCGGAAGGAGTCCAGTGCCGCCGCGAAACTTGAACCAGGATTCCAATGCGGCGAAGTTGACGTTAAACGAGAAGCAACCATGATGAACCATATCTGGTACACCGCGTCCTTGGTAGTAGCTCAAATTCGGGTATCCCTTGTCCGTGGCGAGAACTAGCATGGGTCCAGAGCACCAGGCTTCAAGGGTTTCGATCGCTTCGAATGCCCCAACGGGCAACATAAACGTACCGCTCCCTGCTTGTATTGCCATATCATTGACAACGTGGCTCCATTCCTTTCTCGCGTACGTTGCACCCGCAGGCTTTACTTTCTCCCATTCGAATGTGATGTGCTCGAGGATTTTATGCTCCTCTTGCGATAGGTGCTTGGCGTCCTCATTCACGATGATGCGAGGGCAGCACGCATGCAGTTCATTTTCATCGATCTCCCAGACGTCCATCGATAGTGAGTCAAAGAAGTAGTTTGCGATCACGACCCCATGTTCTCTCGGCTTCGTTGCGCTCAACTCCTCGGCGGATATTCGCATTCGGAGCGAGCGGTCGACGTCGGCTTCATAGCGAGCAAAGTCATTTCTACCGTCTGCCCCAATTGACGTGAACGCTTCATGCGTCTCCCAAAACTCAATGTTGCGATTCGCGACGTCCGTCAGAACATATCGCCAGACCAGGTCCCGGACCACGCCCCTATTGAACATGTTGCGGCGGCATACTGCGTTCTAACAGTCGTAGCTTAGGACCATTGTCCCGACGAATCAATTGACGGGACAATGGTCCCATCCTACGTTACTTTTCATTCTGTCGATTGCCTTATTGCACTACGCGACCGGCTACCGTTACTTCTCCGGACATGTCGGCGCCGAGCGATGTCTTTACAAAAATCTTTTGCTTGAGCGATCCCTTGTCTTCATCGTTCAGCAACTCGCCTACAAACGTGAACGGAATCACATGCATGGTTCTGGCGCCCTCAGGGAGCTTGAAGTCAAAACGAGAATCAAGGCAATCGACACCGGTTATTTCGAAAGGCTTTTTGGAACGCACGATCAATCGGTTCTGAACGGATTTGCCCTTGCCTACGTCACCTAGTACGACAAAGGCGGGGGAGATCGACACGGGTGGAATTATTCTTGCGTTGACCGGCAACGTAAACTGGTCATTCTTTTCATCATTTGTTACCACCACCAGTTCGTCCAGGAGATCGCCAACCGGTGTCGTATCCCTTAACGTAATATGCAACAGATAGTTGGTGTTTGTCCCGTTCCGTTGAACAGGATCCAGTCGCACTTCAATTTGTTCGCTATTGCCTCGTATATCGACGATTTTCCAATCTTTTCGTCCGGCATAAGATATTTTCAGATCAACGACTTTCTTTACCCCCAACTCGACATCGCCAAAACGAACTTCACCTGGTTCGACGACAATATCGGACCGAATGGTTCCGCCGACAGTGAGCTTTACTTCGGCATAATAGGGGCGATCGATGACGACGGTGATCTCGGCGGATTTGGTGCCGATGAACGAGCGAGTGTTGAACTGGGCAATCACCTCGCCTTTCTCCCACGACTTGAGCGTGCTCTTGGTCAGTACCGGGTTCGTGCAACCGCAGCTACTTCTTACCGACGCAATATGCACATCCTCTTCGAAGCAATTCTCAATGACGAACGAGTGCTCGGTTTTTGCGTTGCGACTCACGGTTCCGAAGTGATGATTTGTTTCGCCAAAAAGCTTAAGCCCCCATTGGTCGGCTTGGACGGACGTTGAAATTGCTCCCACGAAACTGGTAACACCGACGAAGATCATGAACACACGGCACGACATCGTCTTCATGGCAACTCGGCGTAAAACTCGTTGAATCATCCGTACGTTCTCTCGTGGACGGGAAGTATCGACAAAAGGGCTACAAACGGGGTAGGCTCCCATTGTAGACTCTTTTTGATCGGCAGATTTTGGCCGTTAGATTCGTTTTGTTTGGTAAAAAGTGAAGCTAGGCTCTACCCATCTTGCCAAAGTTCTCGATGCTACCACTTTCCGGCAGGTGTATCATATCCCATGCTTGATCGTCCTCATCCTTGTTATTGCTAGCCAATCCGTTTCAATGAATTCCACTTTCGTTTCGTCGGTGCCATCTGTACGCGTCCGCTCCCTAAATCAGTGGCCGCTCAACCCCGCTGGCGGTTTTGTTCTTTATTGGATGACGGCATACCGCCGGACTCGATTCAATTTTGCGTTGCAGCGGGCAGTCGAACTAGCCAATCAGCTCGGAAAGCCACTGGTCATTTTTGAAGCGATTCGCTGTAACTACAAATGGGCCAGCGATCGATTTCATCAGTTCATCTTGGATGGGATGTTGCAAAACGCGGAAGCGGTCCGCGATACGAATGCCCTTTACTGCGCGCATGTCGAGTTGAATTCCAATGACGGGAGTGGACTGCTCAGTTCCATCGCTTCCCAAGCCAGCGTGATTGTAACCGACGACTTCCCGTGTTTCTTCCATCCCGCACTGTATCAAAGGATTGCATCGCAGTGGCGATGTGCAATCGAGTTGGTGGATAGCAATACCATTATTCCGATGCGATGCACCGATCGGACATTCACCGTCGCTCATTCGTATCGACGCTTTATGCAAAAGGAGTTCGCAAAAGGGATGCCCGATTTCCCCGTCGAGAATCCGCTCAGTTTCCTGACGGTACCAAAACCAAAATCCTTACCCTTTTCGCTCGCGCCCCAGTGGCCAATCTGGCGCGGTGAGCAAGCGTCACGCGAACTAAAGAAGGTTTCGTTAAGTTCGATTTCGATCGACCATTCGGTATCCCTGTCAGAACTGCGAGGAGGACCGGACGAAGCTGTGAGTGTCCTAAACAGATTCATTGGCCAGCGTTTAAAGGAATACTCGGTAGCTCGCAACGAGCCGGAACAAGAGGGATCGAGTTGGCTGTCGCCTTACTTGCACTTCGGGCATATTAGCCCTCACGAAATCTTCCAAGAAGTTGTGGGAACTTTGGATTGGTCCTATGAGAAAATGGGTAAGCCGAATGGCAAGATGAATGGATTTTGGAACGCGGGAGAGAGCGCCGAAGCGTTCCTCGATCAGTTGCTGACTTGGCGTGAGATTGGATTCAATATGTGTTGGCGCGAGCGCAACTACGAACGTTTTGAGTCATTGCCGCTTTGGGCACAGAAAACACTCGACGATCATGCTGCGGATGATCGTCCATCTGTCTACGAACTGGAGGAGTTTGAACATTCGCAAACGCACGATCGACTATGGAACGCTGCGCAGACGCAGCTTGTTCGAGAAGGCCGAATACACAACTACCTGCGAATGCTCTGGGGAAAGAAAATCCTGCATTGGACCCGGTCGCCGCGCGAAGCGCTGCGAATCATGATCGAGCTTAATAACAAGTATGCGATGGACGGTCGCGATCCCAATTCCTATAGCGGTATTTTTTGGGTACTTGGCAGATACGACCGAGCGTGGGGCCCAGAACGCCCAATTTTTGGCAAGATCCGCTACATGACCAGCGAGTCCACTCAGAACAAATACCATGTCAAGAAGTACATTGAAAAGTACTCGTGACTACTTGTTGGGAGGCGATCTCTCTCTGCTTGCACAGATCGTTCCTTTCGCAGAAGATTCACATGTACCTCAATCCCTTCGTAAAAGAAAGTCGTCAATGTCTGGCCCCAGCCCTGGAATGCAATTCCGAACTCTGTTGAGTGTGGAATCGCCACTGCAAATCGTCGGAGCGATCAACGCACTCTGCGCCATGCAAGCGGCCAAGGCTGGATTCAAAGCACTCTATCTTTCCGGTGCCGGAGTTGCCAATGCATCTCATGGCCTACCCGACCTCGGGGTCACCAGCCTCAACGATGTGGTGGAGGATGCGTCACGAATCACTTCTGCGAGTTCTTTGCCACTGTTAGTCGATATCGATACGGGGTGGGGAACAGAACTCACCATTCAGCGAGCGATTCGCGAGCTTGAGAGAGCCGGAGTGGCTGCCGTTCATATGGAGGATCAGGTCGCGGCCAAACGTTGTGGCCATCGTCCTGGAAAGGAACTTGTCGAAGCGAAAGAAATGCAATCGCGAGTCGAAGCGGCTGTTGCCGGTCGAAAGGATTCCGCGTTTGTCATCATGGCGCGTACGGATGCGGTGAGCGTGGAAGGGGTTGATGCCGCAATTCAACGTGCACGGGCCTATGTCGAGGCTGGTGCTGACATGATCTTTGCAGAAGCCGTTGAGACGCTTGACGACTTGAAACGATTCTCAGACGAACTCGGCGTACCCATTTTGGCCAATCTTACCGAGTTCGGTCGCACGCCTACTTTTAGTTTATTGGAACTGAGGAATGCCGGAGTTCAAATGGCCCTTTATCCATTGACAGCCTTTCGAGCCATGAACGCAGCCGCTCGGTCTGCTTATGACACTATACGCCGCGATGGATCTCAACAGGCTATCCTCGACAAGCTGCAAACCCGTGCCGATCTCTATGAAGTTCTCAACTATCTTTCCGCAGAAGAACGCGTCAATCAACGAAGGGCCAAATCATGAGCACTGCAAATCGAGGTGGACTTGAGGGAATCATTGCCGGCAAAACCCGATTGAGCACTGTCGGCGTGGATGGCTTTGGCCTAACGTATCTCGGGTACTCGATCGAGGACTTGGCCGCGAATGCAGGATTCGAGGAGGTCGCTTATCTGCTGCTCTATGGCGAATTGCCAACTGCGATCGAACTAACGGGCTTCGTTGCCCGACAAAAAAAAGCTCGCGGAATTCCAGAGGCCTTGCGCATGGTACTCGAACAGCTACCCGCGACTTCGCATCCGATGGATGTACTCCGAACTGGGTGTTCCGTGCTTGGAACGCTCGAGCCAGAGTTGCAATTCGAGGATCAGTTTCGACATGCGGAACGATTGTTAGCTTGCATGCCTTCCATCTTGGTCTACTGGTTTCAATTCCAAAACCATGGACGACGGATCGATGTCGACTTGGACTGCGATTCGATCGCCGAGCATTTTCTACATTTACTTCATGGTAAACCCGTTTCGAAGACGAATCGGCGCGCTTTCGATGTCTCGTTGATTCTGTATGCGGAACATGAATTCAACGCATCCACCTTCACCGCGCGGATTGTCGCTTCGACACTTTCTGATTTTCACTCGGCGATCACAGCAGGGATTGGCGCTTTGCGAGGACCATTGCATGGCGGAGCAAACGAAGCGGCCATGGAGTTGATTCAGCAATTTCAAGATCCAGACATCGCTGAAAAAGCTCTTCTTGAGATGCTTGCGAGAAAAGAAAAAATCATGGGATTTGGGCACCGCGTTTACAAATCCTGTGACCCCAGATCGGATATTATCCAACTCTGGTCAAAACGCTTGTGCATGGAAGCAGGAAAAGGGGAAATGTATGCTGTCTCCGAACGAATTGAGCAAGTGATGAGACGGGAAAAGCGAATGTTCCCCAACCTCGATTTCTACAGTGCTTCCGCGTTCCATTGCCTTGGTATCCCAACCCCCATGTTCACTCCCTTGTTCGTGTTGTCTAGGATCACTGGTTGGTCAGCCCATATTTTCGAGCAGCGAGCCGACAACCGACTCATTCGCCCCGCTGCCGAATATGTTGGGCCAATTTTGCGGGACTGGCGACCCACCGAGCAACGATGAAAACGAGGTGTTCGCAGAGTTGATGGTCGTGTTGGATGAGTTGCGTTGCAAGGAACCGCCTCCGACGCTCATCTTCCGGAGCGTAAAGCGAAAGAGCTTCATTGTAGGAGCGGACCTAATGTTGCTAAGCGGCGAAGCGGTCAACGCAATGCAGTCCCTCGAATTGCAATTAGTTGATAAGCTTTTGAATGATCTTCGATCGAGAAGGATCTATGGAGGAATCGCGAGCAGCTGGTTTCCGTGCCGAGCGGACGTTTTTTCATCCGTTGTTGATGTCCCCTGCAATGCGAGATGGACTTCAGCGTTTCGCGACTCGGCCCAAGAAATAGCGTCATTCGCTTTAGGATAAGTCCATTAGTTCAGTTGAGTTTTCACTCGACGTATCTGTTTTCGCACGATGATAGGAAGTCGTTCAATAACAGGCGAATCGCCGAATCGATCAACAAAAAGTGAGGCTGTGCGAGGTAACGCTTCGATGAGTTCATCGGTTAGCCTTTTGACTTCCCTGATGACAACGTTTGGACGAATATTTAATTCGGATGCCAATGCGTCAAAGTGTTGTGCCCCAACTAGATCTGGATCGGATTCTCCGCCTAGGTTCATAGCTAGGTCTCGTGAGATTTTCTTGTAGTTTCTAGTGCAAACAAGATCGTAAAAGGGCGCAAGGCCAGGCGAACCATTAGCATCATAGAGGAGAGATAGGTTCTTGCCATGCGCGTCCGCATTGCCGACCAACAGGTTGAACAGGGGCCACTGGAGCAATCTTTTAAGATCTACCAAGGGGAATGAAGTATTACGGCGAATAATATCCGCGCATTGCCTCAAACTAGGGCCGCCTTCCTTTTCGTACTTGTTCGACGAGGGGATGCCCAAGGCTTGGCAGAAATCTTCTTGATGTAGCCGGATGTACCGGCCTTGACTGAGGATTCTGTCATAACGAGTGATTACCGCTACGCGAGCCTTGTTCGTTTGTCGCAGACAGATGTCGACCACTGGCAAACCAACGGCTTTCGCAAGCAGAGTAACAAAGGTTTCGTTTTCAGTTAGATGCGAGTAGAACGGCGAAGCAAATTTCAGTATGTGCGTGCTTGGTGTGTCGCCAACCGGAATGAGGATTTGACCGCCTTCGATATGCACCGGTAACTTGTCTTGAGCGCCGGCAAGCGACAGGCGGACTTCGTTCCTTCCAGTAACTGTGGAAAACGCGTCTGGGGTCCCGATTGACCAGAGTGCAAGTTGCTCTTCGCTTACAGGCTCGTACTTTGGCTGCGACAATATTGGCTCAGGCGCATCCGTTGGAGTAACCGTCAGAGCTCCAGCACAGTCGCCTCCTATCGCCCTCAGTAACTGAAAATCGTTGTCGTATGAAATACCCTGCGATCTGCAAATCTGTTGACGAACATTCGCTTCCGGCAGAAGGTTGGCAAAGAAGTTGTGACTATCGGTGACGGAAAACGAACCATCCAACGGCAACGAAAGCGAAATCGGGAACACATTCGACGTTTCGACCCAAGCCCTGTTGTATTGGAAACGCATCAACGCAGATTCGCTCTGAAACAATTCACCGATCATTTGCCTCTGGTAACGAACAACCAATCGCTCGATCATTTCGATTCACCGCGAGGATGAATATGGAGCTCCAACCCAAACAGCTGCAGTACTTCGATAGCGAGCCCAATCTGTAGGGTTGCTTTGCCGCGCTCTAGTTCCGATAGAAACCGCACTCCCACGCCCGCCATCCCGGCCGCGTCTTGTAAAGTCAGGCCTGCTTCTTTGCGCCGCTGTCGAATCAAACGTCCGATTTCCATTGGGTTTTCGACTTTTGTCATTGGAACGCCCTTAAATGAATCCCGATCGGGATTTTTCAGTGGTAAATCTAGCGTCTCCAAACCATTTTTCCCGATCGGGAAATGTACGACGAACCTCTGGGGCAGTCAAGCAGAATCGTCCGCGATTGAGACCCGGGCCAGCTCGTCTGGTTGGTGAATAAGCTCTAAGGCCAAATAGAATAGTAGAAAAATCCCCCACATTCACGCAACCCGCCTCAGGCTGGATTCGTGAATGGAAAGAGTGGTGGGGTTTTGCTTTAGCTACTAAACTCCTTCACCCACGGCCAAAGATCTCCACCTAGCTTGCCTAGGTGGAAGCCAGACTGAAAGTCTTTGGTCCACTGGCACCGATGCGAGTGGAGCCAGAGTATTCCCTCGCTTACGCGTTCGGGTTGTGAAATCGGGAAGTTAATGCGAAACAGTTCATTCGTTAGTCGATGCTTTGGCAACGGCTTGCGCGACATAGTCCATACCGACATGCTCCTTCCAGAGTTGGGATACTTTCTGAAACTGCTTCCGTTCTGCACCCATACCGATTCGAAGTCCATCGAATGTGTTCGCAAACCAGACGCCTCCCGTCGAACCCGTCAGGAGTATTTCACTTGCGCTGGCTAGGTCACTTGGTTGGACATCGCGGAACTGAATTGCGATGTCGCATTTCTGAAGTAATCGCTCGACGACTCGGAGCGTACATCCGACGAGGATATCTTCCTTCTTTGGGGAAACGAACTTTCCGGTCGAATCGACTATAATCAGGTTAGCAACCGCAGTATCCGAAATCGTGCCGCGCAGGGTTGTTAAAACTGCGAGCGAGTCCGCGCAGTTCTTTGTAGCGACGGCGTCGGAAAGAAAGTATGGCAATCGGCTTCGACTTTTTAATTGAGTCGACCAGCAATCACCTGGTACGACACGATTCGAACCAAGGCTTAGATCGGTTCCGTCGGTGTACCATGTCGCGAGCTTACGAAACGGCAATTCGATTAAATGCATCATGCAGGTTGGGCGTGTCCCTAACGCAGTGGTGGAATCACATGTTTCACCGGGCGATAGTAAAAATACGATGCCGACGTCGCCATTCTGTTGAACGACGCTTTTGTTTAGCTTAAGTAACTGAGCGGCGTTGGCATCCAAGTCAGGGATCACGGTCGGTACGTCGATTGCAAACTGACTCGCCCCTAGGAGCAGTCTTTCCTTGTGGTCGGACAGTTCGAGGTGATTGCCACCGTACGTTCGGAATCGTTCGACAAGCAATGCTCCATAAAGTGTTGCCGCGTCCGACACAGACCAAGAAAGGTCTTTTCGCAATATGGATCTAAAGCTCTGGGAATGAAGATCCCAGCGCAGTGCAATGCTGTTATGGAGCGAGGGGTGCATTACAAGTGACTTCTGCGGAATCTTTCCAAAGCAAGTGGTGAATCATGGTTCGGAAATACGGACACTCGCCGTAGTAACTTCTCTCCGAATGAGTGGTGCCGATCACCGAACCACAATCGTATTGTCGGATGCGGGACTGTCCAGCCAATGGCGAAGTTACGCGAGGGTCAAAAAGTACTTCGAAGCCGGAAAAACCCGCAAAGCCCGCGGCAATAGGGCGAGAAAATCGATCCAGGAATCGAAATCGTCGCAGAATGGGATCGCGTGAATTGTACAGATTGATCATCGAATCGACGTGTGTAAGGGCCAAGTGATGTCGACCTCTCTTTTCAATCCAATGTCGATCGATTGCCGGTGCGACTAGCCCAAGTCGATAGTTTAGCGAGTCATCTCGGTTGGCGTGAGGCGAGGTTGAATAGCCGGGAATGACGCCCCCGGCATCAAGGTGCAGACCGCCAGTTACGGCCTTTGCGCCAAACGAAAAACCTAACAAGCTAATTTGCGGTTCATTGCGTAGTCGTTGCAACATCCACGCGACATAGAGAGACTCACATTCCGCTGATTCGGCATTGGAAAGCACGTCGCGTAACGGCTTCTTTTCACGCTGACTTGGCCATGAGAGCATCAACAATCGATATGGCCGGTCGGTTTGCGCCCTGAAATAACGGTCTACGATACGGACGCGTTCGAGAGCATTGTTTCGTTCCATGAAATTTCCATGGACGTAAATGATCGTTAGCATCCCTGTACCGCCGGTTGGCAAAGCGTCCTCTACGTTGGTACGCTGCCAGCCGTTTCCCATCAACTTATTCACTTCGACATTGGGTTGGTCAAATGAAATGGATCGGAACTGGGCTGGTAAATGCCGAGTCGATATTTCGTAAATCGAAGAAAGTTCATTGGCCGAGTTACTACAAAGCGGAACCGATGTCTCGAGGTCAGAACAACACCAGTTTTCGTTAACTACCAGCGTGTCGGAAACGACAATGTCGTGGATCCCTTTGGCAATAACATCGTCCCCAAAGACGATTCGTGACGCCGAAAGTATTACCGCTACGCAGACCAAGTAGATGGTGATGATTATCAAACCATTGCGACGGGAATAGCCATTCATCAGACCGACTTGTCCGAGGAAATATCCAATTCGCTCGAAGCCATTTGGCTTTGCAAAACTATGAAACAGCAGCATATGCCACGATTTTTCCGCGAAAGCTGTAGAACAAGTCCGCTCACCCGATGATTTCACGAAACTTGAGTAAATCCATTGTCGAACAACTGTAACACCTAAATAGGATACAGAGCGTTAGGAAAAGTTTTTCGATCAGGGAAATTTTTAGTTCTTTGCTTGCACAACCGGATTCAAGGCGTAGAGTTGCTCGGGGAAATGTGCACCTTTTCAATGGTGTCAACTGAACAATAAGGGAGAGTTTGAAAATGAAACGAATGACATTGATTTCGGTCGGCTTTTTGTTGGCTTTTGCAGGATGCACATGCAGCCAAGGATGGAAACCAAATTTTTTGACACGGTTTAACGACCGTATTCATGGCGCCAGCAACGTTGGCGAACATTGTGACGCCGGTTGTCGAGAAGCTGCAATTTCCGCACCAGTACCCGGTTGCGACAATTGTGGTTCAGCCAACTACGGCGGATATGAGCAAGTGGGTCAATCCTATGAAGTTCAGCCTGGAGTGCAGTTCGGTTCATCACCACAAAGCTACCGAACTGGTCCTTCAACCATGGAACCTGTTCGACCCAAGCCATAACTTGGCGGAAACGAGACTTAGTTGCACGGCGCTCCGCGTCGTGATTTTATAGTACCCGTCACACTCCGTGTGACGTCCGCAGTTCAAAAACCTTTGATTTTTTGATGTGATATCACACGGAGCGTGATGATTAATACCATCGGATGTCTTACTTCGGTTTGATGAGGCAATGAAATCCGTAGCAAACCTCATCGTCGACCCGCTCTTGTTTGGCTTCCTCAAGCAGTTCGTTGACCTGCGACATGCGTTGAGGGTTTAGAGACGCCGAAACGATATGTTGCTCGCCGCTGGGGCCAACGACGATCGTGGTTAAAACCGCGACAGTATCCGGATGCTGAAGGGCCGCCAGCACGTGCTCGCCAATCTGCAAATCCAAGTTCTTGATTTTGCTAACAAATCGAGCGACCTGGGAATTGTTGTGTTTCGATTGGCTTGGAGTATTCGGACCATCTTCGGGTTGGTTCTGCATTTGATTGGCCCTTGCTCTACTTGACTCGGACCAGTTTCATAATGCGCCCTGCAACGTTCCAGTCTTGGACATATAGGTTGCCCTCTTTGTCCCAGTTGGAACCGTGTGTTCCGCTAAATACGCCCTCAACCCACTGCGCTTGCGGAACGTTGAAATTCCCCCCTTTTGCTTTGTCGGCATTGTGGCCCAACACGGCGATGATCGTATTGGACTTGTCCAATATTACCACGCGGCCTTGGAGATCAGGGACGGATACATAGTCTCCTTGAACAGCGGCAGAGGTAGGCATGCCCAATCCCGTGGCGATCTCTTCGATGAATTCGCCGTCGAGTGAATAATGGAGCAGTCGTCCCTTTGGCTGATGGTTTCTGTCGCAGATCAACAGCCGGGCGGGTTGGTATCTAGTATCAAGCGTCATTCCGTGCGCAGTGTCGAATTGCTTCAGTTCATTTCCTTTGACACCGAAGTGCATGAGATACTTGCCGGTCTTGTCGAACTTAAAGATATGGTTGCTCGCGTAACCGTCCGACAAGAAGATGTCGCCGTTGGAGGCCACAGTGATGGCCGTTGGATTAAACTTATCGAGGTTGAGGCCTGATTCCTTTGGGAACGGGAGCTTCAAGACGATTTCA
>Ga0105046_10006407_pt1 | contig 18587 bp, 18 predicted proteins | sample MAT03_FD_78385 | JGI IMG/M metagenome (GOLD analysis project Ga0105046, IMG submission 78385) | Freshwater microbial communities from Lake Fryxell liftoff mats and glacier meltwater in Antarctica - MAT-03 (megahit assembly) | ecosystem: Environmental > Aquatic > Freshwater > Ice > Liftoff...
CGAACCCTACCCAACAAGAAAGCTTCGTCGCAGTACGGCCCGCGACCTCACGGCCGAGGGCCTACGCCTTCTGGCTGCTTGGCTACCCCCTGAATACGTACCGGTGAGCAGCGGGTCGTCTTCCCCGTTCCCGTTCGCCGAGCCCGCAGTCAGTCTTGCGACGAAGTCCGATGTCTGATACTGTATATAAAAACAGTATGTTGGCAAAGGAGTCCCGTCATGAACGATCACACCCACGATGGCATGGCGCCACCGCTTCGCCTGCTGGACGCACTGCGTGCGCAGATTCGTTACATGCACTACAGCCTGCGCACGGAAGAGGCCTATGTGCACTGGGTGCGCGCCTTCATTCACTTCCATGACCGCCGCCACCCTGCAGAGCTTGCGCAGGCTGAGGTCGAGGCCTTCCTCACCTGGCTCGCGGCCGAGCGGCAGGTGGCGCCATCCACCCACAAGCAGGCGCTGTCGGCCCTGCTGTTTCTCTACCAGAAGGTGCTGCGACAAAACTTGCCGTGGATGGGTGAGATCGGTCGCCCACGTTCCGAGAAGCGCTTGCCCGTGGTCCTCACACACGAAGAGGTAGGCCGAGTGTTCGGCTGTCTTGACACCGCGGTGCCCAATGCTGTGCCGCACGGGCTGATTGCCCGCCTGCTGTACGGCACGGGAATGCGTTTGCTCGAAGGGCTGCGTCTGCGCGTGAAGGATGTCGAGTTCCAGCACCGTGCCATCGTGGTGCGCGAAGGCAAGGGCATCAAGGATCGGGTGGTGATGCTGCCCGCTTCGCTCGAAACGCCCCTGCGCGAGCAGCTCGCACACGCTCACGCTCGCTGGGCTTCCGACCGTGCCGCTGGCCTGGCCGGCGTGCACCTGCCGCATGCGCTGGCGCGCAAGTACCCGCGCGCGCCGGAGTCCTGGGCATGGCATTGGGTCTTCCCGCAGGCCGAACCGGCGCTCGATCCGCGCACCGGGATCATGCGCCGCCATCACGTGCAGGAAGGCAACGTGCAGCGTGCCTTCAAGGTCGCGGTGGCAGCCGCTGGCGTCGACAAACCGGCCACGCCGCACACCTTGCGCCACTCCTTTGCCACCCACTTGCTGCAGTCGGGTTATGACATCCGCACCGTGCAGGAACTGCTGGGCCATTCCGATGTCAGCACCACCATGATCTACACCCATGTGCTGCGCCTGGGCGGCGGTGCGGTGCGCAGCCCGCTGGACAGCCTGGCGATGGTGACAGCCCGGCCTGGCCCGCCGCCCGCAGCGCAACGGTCACCGGGTGCGGGTGTGCCTGCGTCTGCGCCTGCGTCCGCGCCTGCGTCCGCGTCCGCGTCTGCGCCCGATGTGCCAGCCGCCGTTTTTGCGCTGCCCGGTGCACTGCCCGGTGGCCAGCGCTGGCCCGCTGCGTCGTCATCTCCTGGCCGCCCGCCGCGCGCCCGTGAGCCCATCCCGTGTTACGCCGTCTTCCCGGTTACGCCGAACTCCACTGCCGCAGCAACTTCAGCTTTCTGACCGGGGCTTCGCACCCGGAGGAGTTGGCTGCCCGCGCGCATGCGCTGGGTTATGCGGCGCTGGCCATCACCGACGAATGTTCACTCTCGGGGGTGGTGCGCGCCCATGCCGAGGCCAAGCGTCAGGGCCTGCACCTGATCATCGGTGCGCAGATGCGGCTGCAGCGCGCCTTGCCGGCGGCGCCGGCCGGCCCGGCGCCGAAGCCGGGCCCGGCGCCGAAATCGCCGGGCACGGCTGCCGTGCCCGCGGCACTGGCCTCCATCGCCCGACGCAGCCCGGAGTCCCCCGCCACCGGCCCGCAACTCGTCCTGCTCGCCACCTCGCGCCGCGGCTACGGCAACCTCTCGCAGTGGATCACCGTGGCGCGCCGTCGGGCGGCCAAAGGCAGCTATGTCGCGCTGATGTCCGACATCGAAGGCAAGGTGCCGAACACGCCCACGCTGGCCGGCCTGCCCGAGTGCCTGGCGCTGCTGGTGGCGGCCGGGGCGCTGAGTTCGGACCAGCCTTTCGAAACCCTGTTCGCCCACGCGCTCTGGCTGAAGACCTGGTTCGGCGCCGATCGCGCGGCGCTGTCTCTGTCGCTGTTGCACCACCCGCACGACGCGCTGCTGGTCGACATCACGCAGCGCGTGGCCGCACTCACCGGCCTGCCCATCGTGGCCACCGGCGACGTGCTGATGCACGCCCGCTCGCGCAAGCCGCTGCAGGACGTGCTGACCGCCACCCGCCTTGCGCTGCCGGTGGCGGAGTGCGGCTTTGCGCTGCAGCCCAACGCCGAGGCGCATCTGCGCCCACGCGCCCGGCTCGCCACGCTGTACCGCCCTGAGTGGCTCGAGACCACGCTGGTGCTGGCCGGCCGCTGCGCGTTTTCGCTCGACGAGCTGCGTTATGAGTATCCGGAAGAGATCGTGCCGCCCGGCCACACGCCGGCTTCCTGGTTGCGCCAGCTGACCGAAGAGGGCGTGTTGCGCCGCTTCCCGGCGGGTGTGACGCCACCGGTGCGCGCCACCATCGAACATGAACTGGCGCTCATCGCCCAGCTGAAATACGAACCCTATTTTCTGACCGTGGCCGACCTGGTGCAGTGGGCGCGTGCCCAGGGCATCCTCTGCCAGGGCCGTGGCAGTGCGGCCAACTCGGCGGTCTGCTATTGCCTGGGCGTGACCGAGGTCGACCCCGCACGCATGAGCCTGCTGTTCGAGCGTTTCATCAGCGCCGAGCGCAACGAGCCGCCCGACATCGACATCGATTTCGAGCACCAGCGCCGTGAAGAAGTCATCCAGTACGTCTACCGGAAGTACGGTCGCCACCGCGCCGCGCTCACAGGCGTGGTCATCAGCTACCGGCCGCGTTCGGCGCTGCGCGATGTGGGCCGCGCGCTGGGCATCGACCTGCAGCGCATCGATGCGGTGGCCAAGTCTCAACACTGGTTCGACGGTCGGGCCATCGACCCCGAACGACTGCGCGAAAACGGCTTCGACCCCGAGGCGCCGTTGTCGCGGCTGTGGGCTGAGCTCACCGCCACGCTGATCGGCTTTCCGCGCCATCTGAGCCAGCACCCCGGCGGCTTCGTCATCGCTCGCGACCAGCTCGCCCGCCTGGTGCCGGTGGAAAACGCCGCGATGGAAGGTCGCAGCGTGATCCAGTGGGACAAGGACGACCTCGACGCACTGGGCCTGCTGAAGGTCGACCTGCTGGCGCTCGGCATGCTCAGCGCCATCCGCCGCGCGTTGGACCTGGTGGGTGCCAAGCTGGGCCGCCGCAAACCAGATTCGCTCTCCCTGGTGGATGAAGCCGATGGCGTCCTGGGGTCGTCGTTCGTGATGCAGGACGTGCCCGCCGAAGACAAGCCCACTTACGAAATGCTCTGCAAGGGCGACAGCGTGGGCACCTTCCAGGTCGAGAGCCGGGCCCAGATGAGCATGCTGCCGCGCCTGCAGCCGCGCTGCTTCTATGATCTGGTGATAGAGGTCGCCATCGTGCGCCCCGGCCCCATCCAGGGCGGCATGGTGCACCCCTACCTGCGGCGGCGCAGCGGTGAAGAGGCGGTCGACTACCCGAGCGACGAAGTGCGCCAGGCCCTGCAGCGCACGCTGGGCGTGCCGATCTTCCAGGAGCAGGTGATGCAGCTGGCGATACTCGCCGCCGACTTCACGCCCGGCGAGGCCGACCAGCTGCGCCGCGCCATGGCGGCCTGGAAGCGCAAGGGCGGCCTCGGGCCGTTTCATGAGCGGCTGGTCGGCCGGATGGTCGCCAAGGGCTACGAGCCGGAGTACGCCGAGCGCATCTTCAAGCAGATCGAGGGCTTCGGCGAATACGGTTTCCCGGAGAGCCACGCCGCCAGCTTCGCGCTGCTGGTCTACGTCAGCGCCTGGTTGAAGCGCCATCACCCCGATGCCTTTCTGGCCGCGCTGCTGAACAGCCAGCCGATGGGTTTTTACGCCCCGGCGCAGCTGGTGCGTGACGCACGCGAACACGGCGTCGAAGTGCGTCCGGTCGACGTGCTGGTCAGCGTGTGGGACAGCATGCTGGAAGGCGAATGCAAGAGGCTTCCCGGCGCCGGCGCTGCCGCGGTGGACAGCACGGCCTGCGGTTTGCTGCCGGTGCGGCTGGGTTTCAGCCGCCTGAGCGGCTTCCCCGAAGCCGCGGCCCAGCGGCTGATTGCCGCCCGCGATCAGTCGCCCTTCACCGGTGCCGAAGACCTGGCGCGCCGCGCCCGGCTCGACGCCCAACAGCTCTCGCTGCTGGCGCAGGCCGATGCGCTGAGCGAGCTGCCCTCGGGCCCCCGGGATGCTTCGCATCAGCCCGCCGAGGGGCCGCCGTCGCACCTTGCAGGAGGGCCGGCGATTCGGCGGGTCGGCCACCGCCATCAGGCGGCCTGGGCAGTGGCCGGCATCGACACCCGCGCCACGCCGCTGCTGCGAACCACGCGCACCCTCGAAGCCGCCGCCGAGCTGCCGGCGCCGCTGGCCGCGCAGGTGGTGATGGCCGACTACCGTGCCACCGGCCTCAGTCTCACGCAGCATCCGGTGGGGCTGCTGCGCGAGCAGTTGGCCGCCTTCAAGGTGCAGCCTGCCGCCGTGCTGCACGGTTACCCGAATGGCCGGCTGGCGCGTGCCAGCGGCATCGTCACGCACCGCCAGCGGCCCGAAACCGCCAAGGGCGTGGTCTTCGTGACGCTGGAAGACGAAACCGGTGCGGTCAACGTGATCGTCTGGCGCCTGCTTGCCGAAACCCTGCGCAAGCCGCTGCTCGCCAGCACGCTGCTGACGGTCTACGGCATCTGGCAGCGCGAGGGCGAAGTGCGCCACCTGGTGGCCAGGCACCTGATCGACCACACGCCGCTGCTGCAGGGGCTGGCCAGCCGGAGCCGCAATTTCAGGTAGTGGAGCCCCCCCAGGGGGGGGCGAGCCGGACGAGGAACAGTCCCTTCGGACTGTTCCTCGCCTGCGAGCGCCAGCGGCGTCCCCGCCGCTGGCAACGCTGGTGGCCCGGCGGAGCCGGATCCACGGCGTTTGCTTGATCTGGGTCGATGCGTGCCTCGTTCGCATCACAGGCACCGGGAGGCAGTTGCCAGTGCGACGCCGGGTTCTCCGGCCACGGCGACAATCACGGCCATGCAACTTCCCATCGAATGGCTGCCCACGCAGGGCGCAGCGGAACAGCTGATCGTCATGCTGCACGGCGTGGGCGGCAGCGGGGCCGACATGGCGCCGCTGGCGCAGGCCTTGCGCATCCAGTTTCCGCAGGCCGCGCTGCTGGCGCCCGACGCACCGCATGCCTTCGACGGCGGCGGCGTGGGTCGCGCCGGCCGGCAGTGGTTTTCGGTCGTCGGCATCACCGAGGCCAACCGCGCCGAGCGCATCCAGGCCGCGCTGCCGCCGCTCTGGTCGTGGCTGCGCCGCACGCAGGACCGGCTGCGCGTGCCGCCGGTGGCCACCGCCATCGCCGGCTTTTCACAGGGCGGCATCCTGGCGCTGGAAAGCGCGGTCGGCAACGACGGCCTGGCCGGGCGCGTGCTGGCGTTCTCGGCACGTTTCGGCACGCTGCCTGAAGAGGCGCCGCGCCACACCACGCTGCACCTGTTCCACGGCGGCGCCGACGGTGTCATCCCGGTGGCGCAGGCACGCGCCGCCATGGAGCGCCTGGCGGCTCTGCAGGGCGACGCCACCATCGACATCGCCGAAGGTGTCGGCCACCTGCTGCACCCGGTGCTGCTGAACTGCGCGCTGCACCGGCTGAAGAGCCACATCCCGCTGCGCACCTGGCAGGCCGCGCTCGGCGGCGCCGCCGCGGTGCCCGCGAACCCGAAGCCGAACCCGCAACCGACCGACGATTGACGATTGACCACCATGCTGTACCTGCTGTCCCCCGCCAAGACGCTCGACTATGAAACCCGTGTGCCCGCCGCCATCGCGCGCAAGGCCAGCGAACCGCTGTTCACGGCGATGGCCGCCGAACTGATCGAGGTGCTCAAGCACAAGTCGCCGGCCGAAGTGTCCGCGCTGATGGACCTGTCGGACCCGTTGGCCGCGCTGAACGTGGCACGTTACGGCGCCTGGCGGCCCGAGCCCTTGCCCCGGCACAGCCGGCCGGCGGTGCTGGCCTTCAACGGCGACGTCTACGGCGGCCTCGATGCCGGCACCCTGAAGACCGCCGATCTCAGCTGGGCGCAGTCGCATCTGGTGATCCTGTCCGGCCTGTACGGCGCGCTGCGCCCGCTCGACCGCTTGCAGCCCTACCGGCTGGAGATGGGCACCGCGCTGCAGACCCCGCGTGGCAAGGACCTCTACGCTTACTGGGGCGACACGCTGGCGGCTTACCTGAACGAACGCCAGGCGGGTGAAACGCGGCCCGTCGTCGTCAACCTGGCGTCGGTCGAATACGCGCGCGCCGCGCTGCGCAAGACGCTGAAGGCGCGCGTCATCGACTGCGTGTTCGAGGACTGGAAGGGCGGCCAGTACAAGGTGATCAGCTTCTTCGCCAAACGCGCGCGCGGTCTGATGGCGCGCCATGCGATCCTGCAGCGCATCGTCACGCCGAAGAAGCTCGCCACCTTCGCCGCCGACGGTTATGCGCTGGACGCCGGCGTGTCGTCGCCCGACCGGCTGGTGTTCCGGCGTCGGCTGGCCGACTAGTTTCGGCGTCAGCGGATCTGCGCCGGAGGGCTTGCCCGGCGCGCCCGTGCTGCCAGAATGTTGTCATGTCGACGCAGTCACTATCCCAGCCGGTCAGCGACGAGTTGCGCGTCTGGATCCTCGCGCAGGCGCAGGCCGGCTGCCGGCCCGAGGACGTGCTCGCCGCGATGCGCAGCAGCGGCTGGGCCGAAGATGTCGCCGCCCTGGCCCTGAAGACCACGCTGGCCATGCCGTCCGGCATGCTGAAGGCCGCCAGCGACGCCGTACGCCTGCCAACGGGCGCGACCGTGCCCGAGCCGGCGCTGGCTGGCGCGACTTCAGCGCTGAACGCCGGCGATCGCAGCGTGCAGGTGCTGATGTCGATGCGCCACCCGCGCCTGGTCGTCTTCGGCGGCCTGCTGTCCGACGCTGAATGCGACGCCCTGGTGGCGCTGGCGCGGCCCCGGCTCGCACGCTCGGAAACCGTCGAAAACCAGAGCGGCGGCAGCGAGGTGAATGCCGCGCGCACCAGCCAGGGCATGTTCTTCGAACGCGGCGAGACGGGCCTGATCTCGATGATCGAGCAGCGCATCGCCACCCTGCTGCAATGGCCGCTGACGCACGGCGAAGGCCTGCAGGTGCTGCACTATCGGCCGGGCGCGGAGTACCGCCCGCACCACGACTATTTCGATCCCGCACATCCGGGCACCGCCAGCATCCTGCAGCGTGGTGGCCAGCGCGTGGCCACGCTGGTGATGTACCTCAACACGCCCCTGGCCGGCGGCGCCACCATCTTCCCCGATGTGGCGCTCGACGTCACCCCGCTGAAGGGCAGCGCGGTCTTCTTCAGTTACGACCGGCCGCACGCCGTCACGCGCACGCTGCACGGCGGGGCGCCGGTGGTTGCCGGTGAAAAATGGGTGGCCACGAAATGGCTGCGTCAGGGCGTCTTCACCTGAATTCACTTGAACACGGCCGCGGCGCCCCGAGCGGCGCCGGTCGATGCCGTCAGCGACAGCGCCAGCCGCTGGCCGAAACCGGCGTCGCCGGTGACGAAAGCGGTGACCGTGCCCGTCAGCGCATTCGTGCTGATCGCCACCAGCACGCACAGCAGCACGGTGGCCGTGCTGGCCTGCCCGCTGGCATGCAGCGCGCCGAGCGCCGGCAAGGCCGACTGGGCATCGGCCAGCGCGGCAAGGGCCACGCCGGCCAGCAGGCCGGCGTCACCGAACACGCGTTGCGCCCAGCTCACCGCCAGCGACACGCCGGTCAGCAGCAGCGCCACCGTGGCGACTTCACGCAGGCGCAGCGCCCCCTGCGGGCCGGGCCGGTGCGGCGCGTTGGCGCCTGCCGGCCCGCCGCTGCGCGCCCGCCACACTCCGCTGGCCAGCGCCTCCGCCAGGCCGGCTCCCGCCACCAGCAGCAGCGCCAGCGCGGCGGGTGGAGCCACCACCGCCAGCATCAGCAGCGACTGCGCCCAGGTGGCCGCCGTCGACAGCATGGCGCCGGCTTCGCACGCGGCAGCCTGCGCCGGTTCCTGCCGGGCCCGGCTGCCCATCGCGGCGATGGTCGCAGTGCTCGAGACGAAACCGGAGAACAGCCCTGACAGCGCCAGCCCGGCCCGCGGGCCGAACAGCCTCAGCGCCACATGGCCGACCGCCTGCAGCGCCAGGATCAACACCATCAGCAGCGCCAGCGTGCCCGGCCGCAAGCCCGACGGCCAGGGCAGCGGGTCGGTCGGCAGCAGTGGAGCAGCACCAGCAGCACCAGCGCGAAGGCTGCCAGCAGCAGGGCGTCGTGCAGTTTCGCGTCGCTCAAGGCGCGGCTGGCGAACAGGTGCAGTCGCTCGCGTGAGGCCAGGCGAGCAGCACGGCCACCACCACCGCCGCGCCCGCGCCCAGCGCCGGCTGCACGACGGCCAGCACGCCCATCAGGTAGGTGATGAAGAGCGCCAGCTCGGTGGTCAGGCCGGGATCGCGCGGCTGGTTGACGTTCTGGCTGCGCCTGTAGGCCACGCCCGACAGCACCAGCACCAGCACCAGCACCAGCACCAGGACGGCCGCCGGCGGCTAGCGGCAGCGGCTGCTGCAGCGCCTGCGCCATCGCCCCACCGATTTCGGCCAGCGTGAAGCTGCGGATGCCGGCGGCCTGGCGATCGGCGCCTCGGCCCTCGCGGGCGCTCGCGCTCCAGTCCGATCAGCAGGCCACCGCCGAGCGCTACCGGCAGGCCCAGCACCAGCGGCGCGGCGGTTTCAGGGCCGGCGATCACGGAGGTCTGCGTCTGACTGGCATCGTCTGCACGCCGCCGTAACTGGGACGATCACGCCTCGGCCGCCTCACCAGGCGCGACGCGGGTCTGACGCGGCGCAGTCTTGATGTGGCTCAGCCATTGCATCAGTTCGATGCGGTCGACATGGCCGCAGCAGCCTTCGAGGTGGCTGACATGGGCGCGCACCGGCACTCTCTTGCCATGCATCTTGACCTCGGGCTCGCCTCCGACGAGCCCGGCACCGGGGCTGCCGCCGAACTGGGAGCCGGGAAACACGATGTGGTGGCGTGCGTCGGGCGCCATTGCCTTCAGTTGGTGCAGCACACGCACGCCGGTGGCCATGATGCGGGCCGGGATGATGACACCGGGCCAGCGCGAACGCGACAGCCGCCGTGTCCCAGCCGCACCGCGTGGGCGCCGAGCAGGTGGCCTACCGAGCTCTGCTGCAGCGGCACGATACGCAGCGCCCGGCGGCGCCCGGCGGGCAGGGGCTTGAAGCGCGCCATGACGCGCTGAGCGTCGGCGCGCTCGTACAGCGGCAGCGCCCTCGCATGCCTTGAATAGCCATACCGGTTGGCGCGCCGCGCGTCCTCTTCCTGCAGGTGCGCGCTGTCGAGCAGCCACACGCTGGCCAGCGCGATGGTGGCCGGTGTGGCGTAGACCGGGCCCGGGCAGCCGTCGCGCACCCGCACCGGCAGGCAGCCGCTGTGGTCGAGATGGGCATGGCTCAGCACGACGGCGTCGAGCTCGCGCAGCGCCGGATCCAGCGGCACCCAATTGCGTTCGCGGTGCACCTTGTCGCCCTGGAACAGGCCGCAGTCGAGCAGCAGGCACTGGTTGCCGATGTCGACCCGGTGACGGGAACCGGTGACGGTGTCGGCGGCGCCGAGGAACTGGATTTTCATGGGGCGCCCAGTGTTTGCAATTCCCCCGATTCGACGACACGAAGCCCCGGTCGGGCTTGTTGAAGCGCAACGATGAGGGCACGCGCCACGCTGGCCGCCTCGATCGGCCGCCAGGCCTTCGGCATCAACCAGCCCAGCGGGCGCGTGATCGCCGCACCGATCAGCTCGCCGCGGCGCGTCGGCTGGCCCAGCGTGCCGCGCTCGCCCAGCAGCAGCGAGGGCCGTGCGATCACCAGGCTCTCGAAACCCAGGCCTTGCAGCGCCGCTTCCATCTCGCCCTTGACGCGGTTGTAGAAGGTGGCCGATGTGGCGCTGGCACCGAGCGCCGACACCACCGCGAAACGCCGCACCCCGGCGGCCTGCGCGGCGCGGGCAAAAGCCAGGACGGCGTCGAAGTCGACGGCGCGGAACGCGGCCTGCGAGCCGGCCACCTTGATGGTGGTGCCCAGCGCGCAGCAGGCGATGCTGGCGGCCGGCAGCCGGGGCAGGGCGCTGAAGTCGACGACGTGAATGTGCAGCCGGGCATCCTGCGGGGCCGTGGCGGGCGGCCGGCGCAGCAGCACATGCAATGCGCCGATATCGGCCCCCGCCAGCCACTGCGCCTGCAGTTCGTGCCCTGTCAACCCGCTGGCACCGGCCAGCAATGCAGAGGTTCTAGAGGTTTTGGAGCCTGTGGAAGTTCTGCCATCGGCCATCTGTCCGTCTCCCGCGGGCGAGGCCCGCCGGGTGAGGGTAGCCGATTGGCCGCTGGCTTCAGCGCGTGGCGCGCAGACGTTCAGCCGCGCCGTCGATCGATGTCTTCAGCCCGGCGTAGCTGTCGTGCACCGCGAACTGCGGAAACTGCGCCACGATGCCGGCCGGCGGGTGGATGAAAAAACCGGCGTCGGCCGCACACAGCATGCCGGTGTCGTTGTACGAATCGCCGGCCGCGATGACCTGGAAGTTCAGGCTTTTCAGCGCGTTGACGGCGTGGCTCTTCGGGTCGCGCTGGCGCAGCTTGCAGTCGGAGACGAAACCTTCGCTGTCCACCACCAACTCATGGCAGAACAGCGTGGGACGGCCGAGTTGCGCCATCAACGGGTCGGCAAACTCGTAGAACGTATCGGACAGGATGATGACCTGGAAGCGGGCGCGCAGGTCGTCGAGAAATTCCTTCGCGCCTTCCATCGGCGCCATGCCGCCGATCACGGCCTGGATGTCGGCCAGCTTCAGCCCGTGCTGGCGCAGCAGGGCCAGTCGCCAGCGCATCAGCTTGTCGTAATCGGGTTCGTCGCGCGTGGTGCGCGCGAACTCCGGAATGCCGGTGCGCCGGGAAAACGCGATCCAGATCTCGGGCACGAGCACGCCTTCGAGATCGAGGCAGATCACTTGCATGCGGGGTCACTTTCAGCGCGGGCCGCGCCAGTTCAAAACGGGGCGGATCGTAACGCAGGGCGTGCCGCTGGCGGCCCTGCAGCGCCTCGCGCAGCCCGGGTCAGGCGTCGATCGCCGACAGCGTCACCGCCACCCCGCTCAGCACCGCATTGCCCGACAGCGGGTCACGTTCTTCGTCATCCAGCAGCAGGTTCATGTTGACGCCCGGCCGCTCGGCCGCCACGGCCAGCCGGGTGCCCGGCAGGTCGTGGCCCCAGCCGTGCGGCAGGCTGACCACGCCGGGCATCATGGCCGCGCTGACGACCACGCTGACCGTGGTCTCGTGGCGCTTGCCGGCCAGCCGCGCCAGGGCGCCCTCACGCAGGCCGAGCCGCGCGGCATCCTCAGGGTGAACGAGTGCGGTGCAGCGGTCCGGTCCTTTCGCCAGCGTGGGCAGGTTGTGCATCCAGCTGTTGTTGCTGCGCACGTCGCGGCGGCCGATCAGCACCATCGCGGGCGCGGCGGCGTGCAGATCGGCCAGCGCGCGCGGCAGGTCGCCCAGCAGCATCGCCGGGGCCAGCTCGACCTTGCCGCTGGGCGTGCGCAGCAGTTCGGGCAGGCGCGGCTGCAGTTCGCCGAGGTCGATGCCACCCGGCGCAGCCTGCACCTTGGCCAGCGTCAGGCCGTCCGGCTGCATGCCGAAACGGTCGCCGTAGGGCCCGCCGCGCAGCGCCAGTTCCAGCAGCCGCTCCGGGCCGGTGAGGCCGGCCACCGCCTGCATCACGAAGGGCGCGGCGTCGCCGGCCAGCTTGCGCACTTCAGCGGCCACATGGGCGTCGTCGAGCGCCAGCACATCGGCGGCCGCGCCCTGGCCGCGCGCGATGGCGCCCAGCCGCAGCAGCGTCTGCCACTCTGGCGGGTGGCCGGCCGGCGCCGTGAACACCGGGCCGCTGTAACGCGCATGGTTGCGAAAGCTGAACTGCGGGAAGGGCACGTCGTAGTGGCTGTCCTCCAGCGGGCTCCAGCCGGGCAGCACGACGTCGGCATGGCGCGTGGTCTCGTTGACGTAGATGTCCATGCTGACCATGAACTCCAGGCTGTCGAGCGCCCTGGCCAGCCGTGGTCCGCCGGGTGCGGACAGCACCGGGTTACTCGCCACCGTGATCAGCGCGCGCACCTGCCCGGCGCCGGGCGTCTCGATCTCTTCGGCCAGGCAGGTGATGGGAAACTCGCCGAAGACTTCGGGCGCGCCGCTGACGCGGCTGGCGTGGCGGCCGCTGACGATGCCGCGTCCGCTGCCGGGCGCGCCCGCCGTGTTGGCGGCAAACGCGGCAGCCCTCGGGAACATGGCGCCGCCGGGTTCGTCGAGTTGCCCGGCCAGCACGTTCAGCACGTCGATCAGCCACGACGCCAGCGTGCCGTAGCTCTGCGTGCAGGTGCCGATGCGGCCGTAGACACAAGCCCGCGGCGCGGCGGCGAGTTCGCGCGCCAGCGTGCGGATGGCGTCCGCGGCGATGCCGCATCGCCCGGCCACGGCATCGGGCGTGAAAGGCGCGACGGCCTGCCGCACCTCGTCCACTCCGGCCACCAGCGGCGCCAGCCGGCCCAGATCCACCAGGCGTTCCTCGAACAGCGTGTGCACCATCGCCGCCAGCAGGTAGACGTCGGCGCCGGGGCGGATGAAGTGATGGGCGTCGGCGACCTCGGCGGTCTCGGTGCGCCGGGGGTCGATGACGATCAGCTTGCCGCCGCGCCCGCGCAGCGCTTTCGCCTTGCCGCGGAAATCGGGCACCGTCCACAGGCTGCCGTTGCTCGCCACCGGGTTGGCGCCGATCACCAGCAGCCAGCCGCAGCGTTCGATGTCGGGCACCGGGATGCTCAGCCAGTGGCCGAACATCAATCCGCAAGACAGCTGCTTGGGCATCTGGTCGAGCGTGGAGGCCGAGTACACGTTCTTCGTGCCGACCGCCTTCGCAAGGCGCGAGAAGTAGAGCAGCAGCCCCATCTTGTGCGCCGACGGGTTGCCGACCGAAAGCGCCACCGCGTCGCGGCCGTGTTCGGCGATCAGCGGCGGCAGGCGCCTCTCGATCTCCGCAAAGGCTTCGCCCCAGCTGGCCTCGGCCAGTTCGCCATTGCGCCGCACCAGCGGCGAACGCAGGCGGTCGGGGTCTTCGTGCAGGTCTTTCAGCGCATAGCCCTTGGCGCAGATGTAGCCGGCGCTGAAGACATCGGCCGCCGCGCCGCGGATGCCGACCACACGTTCGCCCCGGGTGCGCACTTCCAGGCCGCAGCAGGCCTCGCAGAGCGGGCAGATGCGGTAGCTGGTCTTTTCGTCATCGAGCATGCGGATCTCCGGCGGTGGCTGGCGTTTGTCTCACGCGAGCATGCCGCAATGCCGTCGCACGGGCGACGCGGATGCGTTCAGGTGCGGGAAAACACCGGCGCATGCGCGTTTGTTCGTCCAGCCCTTCGAGCCGCCGCAACGGTCAGCGGGCCGGCCCCCAAAGCTGCTGCAGACGGGCGTCGCGGCCGCAGGACTGGCGGTAGTAGCTGTAGCGCACCGGGTTCTTCTTGTAGTAGTCCTGGTGATAGTCCTCGGCCGGGTAGAACGCGCCGGCGCGCTCGATGCGCGTGACCACCGGCTCCTTGAAGGGCTTGCTCTTTTCCAGCGCAGCCAGCGAGGCGCGCGCGGTGGCGAGCTGGGCGTCGTCCTGCGCGAAGATGGCTGTGCGGTAGGGCGAGCCGGCATCGCAGAACTGACGGTCCACGGTGGTCGGGTCGATGGTGCGCCAGAACTTTTCCAGCAGTTGGGCGTAGCTCACCTTGGCGGGGTCGAAGACGATCTCCACCGCCTCGGCGTGACCGGTGCCCTTGCCTGAGACCTGTTCATAAGTGGGGTTGGCCACGGTGCCGCCGATATAGCCCGAGGTGGTGGACAGCACGCCGGGAACCTTGTCGAAGTCGGACTCCACGCACCAGAAGCAGCCACCGGCGAAAGTGGCCTTGGCGGTGGCCTGGGCCTGACCCTGATCCTGGGCGTTCACCGCGCCGGCGCTTATCAGAGTGGCCGCCAGCAGGGCCTGTGCAAGGATCTTCTTCATGCCGCCACCTCGAACTTCAGGGCCACGCCGTTGTTGCAGTAACGCAGGCCGGTGGGCCGCGGCCCGTCGTTGAAGACGTGGCCATGATGGCCGCCGCAACGCGCGCAGTGGTACTCCGTGCGCGGCAGGATCATCTTGTAGTCGGTGCGGGTGGCCACGGCGCCGGGCAGGGTGTCGAAAAAGCTCGGCCAGCCGGTGCCACTGTCGAACTTCATCGCCGAGGTGAACAGCGGCAGCTCGCAGCCCGCGCAGACGAAGCTGCCTTTGCGCTTTTCGCCGTCCAGCGGGCTGCTGCCGGGCGGCTCGGTTCCTTCCTTGCGCAGCACGGCGTATTGCGCCGGGCTCAGGCGTTGGCGCCATTCGGCGTCGCTCAGCGTGAACGTTGCCGGGCCGGCGGCTGGCGCGGCATGGCTGACCGCGGGAGCCAGACCGATGGCGGCCAGCCAGGTGGAGAACGGACGTCGAGTCATGTATTTTTCCTTGGATCGTTGCGCTTTGGTCGTTCAGCGCGGCATTCGTCTTACACCGTCGGCGGGTTTTCGCCCGGTGCCGGCTCGGTCACCAGCTTCCAGGCCGCCAGCAGCCCGAAGACCACGTTCATCAGCGCCACCCCGCCGATCAGCAGCAGCGCGGGCATGTTCAGCGGGAACGCGCGCATGGCCCAGCTGCAGACCGAGCTCAGCACGTTGAACATCACCATCATCCAGAACAGCGGGTTGCGCGGCTGCCACAGCCGCCTCAGCTTCATGCTGCGGCGTAGCGCTGGCGAGCCAGTGCCGCGCCCTGCGCCAGCGCGGCGAGCTTGGCTTCGGCGACCGCGCGCGACATCGGCGCCAGGCCGCAGTTGGTGCAGGGGATGAGGCGTTCCCTCGGCACGAATCGCAGGGCGCGGCCGATGGTGTCGGCCACTTCTTCGGGCGTTTCGATGGAGTCGCTGGCGACGTCGATCACGCCGACCATCACGTCCTTGCCTTTCAGCAGCGCCATCAGATCGGGCGGCACGTGGCTGTGGATGCACTCCAGGCTGACCTGGTCGATGGAACTCGCGGCCAGCGCCGGCAGCACCTTTTCATACTGCCGCCATTCGTCGCCCAGCGTCTTCTTCCAGTCGATATTGGCCTGAATGCCGTAGCCGTAGCAGATGTGCACCGCTGTCTTGCAGACCCGCCCGGACGCGGCGGCAGCCTCGTGCAGGCCGCGGGCCGCGCGCTCCAGCGCCGCCACGCCCCAGTCGGCAGCCTCGGCCATGTAGACGTTGAAGGCCGGCTCGTCGAACTGGATGATGTCGACGCCATCGGCCAGCAGCGCCAGCGCCTCCTGGTTCAGCAGTTCCGCGAAGGCGTAGGCCATCTTCACGCGGTCGCCATAAAAGCGGTCGGCCACGGTGTCGACGATGGTCATCGGCCCGGGCAGCGTGAACTTGATCTTCCTGCCGGTGTGGGCGCGCAGGAAACGCGCCTCGGTGGCGTGCACGCGGCCCTTCAGCTTCAGCGAGGCCACCACCTGCGGCACCATGGCCTTGTAGCGGTCGCCGCGGATGCCCATCTCGACCTTGTGCTCGAAGTCGATGCCTTCCACCTGCTCCAGGAAGCCGTGCACGAAGTGCTGGCGGCTCATCTCGCCGTCGCCGATGACGTCCAGCCCGGCGTCTTCCTGGGCCTTGATGCAGAGCAGCGTGGCGTCGAGCTTGGCCTGCTGCAGATCGGCGCCTTCGCTCTTCCACTGCGGCCACAGCTTCTGCGTCTCGGCCAGCCAGGCGGGTTTGGGCAGGCTGCCGGCGATGGCGGTGTCGAACATGGGCACTCCGATGGTTGTTCTTCGAGGTCGCCAGCATAGCGGCGGCGGCTTCATCGCGTTTGGCCGGGGCTTCGTCGTTACCGGGCGCGCCTTCGTCTGGTGGCGGCGCGGCGGGCGCCGGCAGCGTTTAACCTGCTCGGCATGCACGCCGCACCATCACAACCACCACCGCCAGGCCTGTCGCTCGATCAGCCCCTGCCGGTTGAACTGACCGGCCGCGCGCAAGGCTGGTTCGGCCGTTACCGGCGTTACCCGGTGTTCAGCGCGCGCTGGGTGCGCGGGCGCTTGCTGGCCTGGAGCCTGCCGTTCAGCGCGTTCGTATTCACGCTCGCAATAGCCGCATTCGGAGACGCGCCCGCCACTCCGCCCTGGGGCGCCTTTCTGCAGCTGACGCTGCTGATCGGCCTGCCGATGTTGCTCGGCCCGTGGCTGGGCCACCGGGTGCGGCGCCGGGGCTGGGAGCCGGTGCGCGAGGGCAGGGCGCTGGCCCTGGCGCTGGCCGGCGTGGTGGCACTCATGCTGCTGATGCTGCAGTTTGCCGCCGAGCCGATGAAGCAGTTCATCGCCGAACAGACCGGCGCGGTGGACGCCAGCGGCAAGCGCAGGAAGGTGCAGTTGTCGGTGGGGGTCAGCGTGCGCCAGCCCGATGAGGCTGCGGCATCGGCGCAGGCACCGGCTGTGGCCTCTCGCATGTCGCGCGGTGAGGCCGATCGCGAGGACGATTTCTGGCAGGCGGTCACCAACACGGTGAGCAGCGCGGTTTTGACCTTCTGGATGGCCGGCGGCATGGCGCTCCTGGCTCTGCGGCGTGAACGCGACGGCCTGGCCGCGCTGCGGCGCGAGCGTGAACTGGCCGCCGCGCAGGCGCAGCGCCGCGACGCCGAGCTGCGCCTGTCGTTGCTGGCCGCGCAGGTGGAGCCGCACTTCCTCTTCAACACCTTGGCCGGCGTGCGCAGCGCGATCGCCACCGACCCGGCGCGCGCCAGCGACATGGTCGACCGGCTGGCCGAGTACCTGCGCGCCTCGATTCCCCGCCTGCGCAGCGACGGCGCCGCGACGGCCACGGTGGCCAGCCAGTTCGACATCGTGCGTGCCTACCTCGGCCTGATGGCCGCGCGCATGCCGCGCCTGCGCTTCGCGGTGGACGCGGCGCCCGACCTGCTGGCCGCCCACTGCCCGCCGCTGATGCTGATCTCGCTGGCCGAAAACGCCGTCAAGCACGGCGTCGAACTGAAGATCGGGCCGGCGAGCATCACCGTCACGGCCGGGCGCACGTCGGACGGCCGCCTGGCGCTGAGCGTGGCTGATGACGGGGTCGGCTTCGGCCCATCGCAGGCCGGCGCCGGCATCGGTCTGGCCAACCTGCGCGAGCGCCTGGAGCAGCTCTACCCGAACACGCCGGGGGAGCCCGCCCGGGCCGCGCTGAGCCTGAGCGCCCGGCCTCAGGGCGGCGTGCTGGCCGTCGTCACGCTGCCGCTGGAATTCCCCGCCAAGAACCTCTGAAAAAAGCCTCTTAAAGTCGACCATGCCGAGCGCCATCCTTGCCGACGACGAAGACCTGCCGCGCGCCGAACTGCGCCGCATGCTGGCCGTGGTCTGGCCCGAACTTCGCATCCTGGCCGAGTGCGAACACGGCCCCGCGGCCGTGGAGGCCATCGATCAGCACGTGCCCGACATCGCCTTCCTCGACATCCGCATGCCCGGCCTGAGCGGGCTGGACGTGGCGCGCGCGGCCAGCGGGCGCTGCCACACGGTCTTCACCACGGCCTACGACAACCATGCCATCGAGGCCTTCGACGCCGGCGCCGTGGACTATCTGCTCAAGCCCGTGGCCGCCGACCGGCTGGCGCAGACGGTGGCGCGGCTGAAGCAGCGGCTGGCGGCGAAGGCCCCGGTTCCGGCGCTCGACGGCCTGGTCGAACGCCTGGCCCTGCTGTTGCGCGAGGGTGGCGGCGCGGGCCCCGGCGCGCCGCAGCGGTTGCGCTGGATCAGCGCCAGCGTCGGCGACACGATCAAGATGTTCGGCATCGACGAGGTGCTGTTCTTCCAGAGCGACGAGAAGTACACGCGGGTGGTCACCGCCGGCGACGAAGCGCACATCCGCAAGCCCCTGCGCGAGATCACCGACGGGCTCGACCCCGATGTCTTCTGGCAGGTCCACCGCGGCCTGGTCGTGCGTGCCTCGGCCATCGCACGCGCTCATCGCGACGAACTCGGCCGCATCACGCTGAGGCTGAAGGGCCACGCCGAAACCCTGGCGGTGAGCCAGGCCTATGGCTGGCGGTTCAAGCCGATGTAGGCGCTGCGGCGGGGGCCGGGAAAGGCTGGATGGCGGCCAGCGGCCCGGCCGAGTACACCTGCAGGCGCCACCGCAGCCCACACCTTGCGCGCCATGCCGAACCGTCCGCACCACGCCGTCTGGCCATCACGCCTGCCGCGTGAACTGGTCATTCCCGCCACCACGCTGTGGTTCAACCTGGAGGTCAGCGCCCGGCGTTATCCCGACAAGGCCGCCTGCCGATTTTTCGGCCGCGAC
>Ga0105046_10006411_pt1 | contig 18584 bp, 8 predicted proteins | sample MAT03_FD_78385 | JGI IMG/M metagenome (GOLD analysis project Ga0105046, IMG submission 78385) | Freshwater microbial communities from Lake Fryxell liftoff mats and glacier meltwater in Antarctica - MAT-03 (megahit assembly) | ecosystem: Environmental > Aquatic > Freshwater > Ice > Liftoff...
AAAAACCGTTCCGCAATCGGAACTCCGCAATCGATAACTTTCCGCTCCTCCCCCGTTCCGCGATCCGCAATCCAAATTCCGCGATCGATAACATTCCAAATTCCAAATTCCAAATTTTCCCCAAAAACCATTTCAGCCCGAAACCATCGCCCAAGGCTCAAAATCAAAAACCTGGAAGACGGCAAAATCTCCCGTATTCGCCGTGGCGAGTTCCCGAATACCGATGGCGTGATATGTCGCGGCCAAGTAGGTGTCCAAAATGCGTTTTCTCCCAAGGCGGAATTCCCTCATCCACGCCCACGCCAGTTCCCAGGCTCGATTTCCCGGGTGACAATGAATAACCTCCGCAGAGTCCCACCACACGCGGCAACGATGGAGCGCGTCGTCCATCGAGAGAGGATGCTCGAAGCGCCTCGGATCCGTGGCCACATGCAGAAACTCCTGTAACACCTGCGGAGCAAGGGCGTATTGCTCACGGCACGTTCTGCTGGCCTCCGTAATATGCGCCCGGACTGTGGCGTGCCCCACGGCTTCCCGAAGCTCATAGGCCAGCAAAACCGTTGTGTCCAAACCGATCATTCCCTGTCAAAAAAACTATCGGCAAGCTCCTCTCGCCCCAACCAAGGAAGCTTGATTTTTCCGACAGAAGCCGGTTCGGCGGCCTGCCAGAGAGGAATCCGGACGGGAGAAAACTTTTGACGGTAATTCTCCATGGCTTCACGGATCAGGTCCGACGTGGATCGTTTGGCTCGCCGCGAAAGTCGTTGAAAATCCCGGTAAACCGGCTCATCAACATGGATGGTTACAGCCCGCATATGTTGAAGCATATGTCACAATGTTTGTGATTTCAAACGGGAATTTTCCTCGACTGGCGTTCGTAAATAAAAACCCTTCCGCCTTTCTTCCGTTCCGCAATCGGCAGTTCATACCCCGCAATCGATAAATTTCCGCTCCTCTTCCATTCCGCCGCCTGCATTTCGAATTCCAAATTTCGAATTTCGAATTTCCTCAAAAAACCAATCCTCAATCCGAACTCCGCAGCGATCCTTCTGTCGCGATCCTTCTTGTCACTCTAGGCCCGTGATGTATCTTTCCCCAAAGGACAAACGCCCTTTATGCGACTTACAGAGCAACAGTGCGCAAAAATCCGCAGTATCGTGGAACTATTTGCTGGAAAAGGGACAAGCATCTTTGTCTTCGGCTCTAGGATCGACAATGCGCGCCGGGGAGGTGATGTGGATCTTCTAATTGAGACAGATTGCCGTCTGGATCTCCTGCGAACGTCCCGCATCCGTTTCCAACTCGAAGAGGATCTTCACCTTCCGTTCGACGTGATCGCGGTCACTCGGGAAACCGAACTGACTCCTTTCCAAACCATCGCACGCTCGAGTGCCTACCCGCTTCCATGAACAATCTCCCTGCGGAAAAACGCCATCTTTCCGGACTGCTCGAGGCAGTCCAGAGATGCTGCTATTTTTTGCACGCGGCGCAGTCCAGATTGCCCACTCATATGATGGCGGACTGGCTGGAACCCCGAAAAAAGGACATCGATGTCTTTTCAAGCCTCGCAGCAGTGAATGAACGATTTGCCAAGTTGCAGGACACTTTGGCGTCCGCCATGCGGCACGCCGCATCCCTCTCCGGTGAAAAAACAGACACCTTTTTGAGGGTGCTTTCATTCTACGAAAAAGTCGGAGTCATCCCCTCGATAGAAACCTGGCAGGAAATCCGCAGTTTCAGAAACGCGTCAGCTCACGACTACGAAACTGATTACCAACGGATTGCTGAACACTTCAACACCCTCAATGCTCTCACCCCGGGTCTTTTGTGCGCTGCAAATCGTTTTAACGACTTCTGCGGGAATCAATTGGGCGTCGTTGCTTTCCCTGGTGAATTTCAAGAAGAGTTTCTTGCGCTCTCGGACCGTCGGGAACCGACTTGAGATTCTGACGGAAACCGGAGCGTGCCGCCCCTTGGGCTCTGAAAACCAAAACTCCGCCGCTGCGGCGTTGAGTTTGACTCGCAAGCTCGCCCTTCAGGTTGCCTAAAGCAATCGGTCTCACTTTGCTCGGCTCGCAATCGATAAAATTCCAAATAAATATTCCAAATTCCAAATCCTCCCTCAAAAAAAACCTCCGCCCCCTGCATTTCAAATTCCCCCGTTCCGCGATCCGCAATCCGAATTCCGCAATCGATAAAATTTCGAATCCTAAATTTCGCAATCGCGCGACCGATCGGTAAACCTAAATGGGGAAATGAAACCGCGAATAAACGCGAATAAACGCGAATGCTGAGGACCGTGTAAAAAACCGAATTCTTACCCGTCTGGCAGAATGTAAAATCAAGTCAACTCCCTGACTATCAGTAACATATTCGTGTTTATTTGTGTTCATTCGCGGTTTTACGGTAAACCACTTCGCACCCCAATTTCGAATTTCAAATTTTCCCAACAAAAACCGTTGCGCAATCCGAACTCCGCCCTCGCTAAAATTTCGAATCCCAAATTTCGCATTCACGCGACCGGCGCGTAAACCTAAATGGGAAAATGAAACCGCGAATAAACGCGAATGCTCAGGACCGTGTAAAAAACCGAATTCTTTCCCGTTTGATGGAACCTGCACTTACGTCAACTCACTGACTATCAGTAACATATTCGTGTTTATTTGTGTACATTCGCGGTTCTCAAGGTAAATGACTCTTCCTCCTGCTTTTTAACTTTTCCCAGAAAAAATAGTTTTGTGACGAATTTGTAACATTTCCCCGCTTTCGCAGCCCACCTCCCTGAACGAAAGTCAGAACGATTGTCTCAATGCGCCTAAAGCCTCCATATCTTTCCCAAAAACCCCCGACGACGGACGCCGCCCCGCCGTCGCTCAAGCCGCGCCATCGCTGGCTCCGAAATCCGCGTTTCGCCATCACATGCACTGCCGCCGTCGCGATCCTCGCCGGAGCCGTCCACGCGGGTGACATCCTCCGAGGCGGAGCCACCACCTCCTCCGGACGCCGGAACGCCGATGCCCGTGCCAATGCCGGATCCGACGCCGCCGCCGCTGCGCAAACGCGCGCGCAAGACCGCCTCGCCCGCACCACAAAAGCCGTCAACGACATGCGCAACCTCCAGTCTGCCGCCCGCGCCGCCGCCGGCAACACGGCAGGCATACCCGACGGACTCGTCATCGACGGACTCGACCCCGTCAAAGCCGGCGAAATCGACTTCCGCTGGGACGGCGCGAATGCTCCCGTCCAAAACGGCAACGAAGTCATCATCACGCAGAACCTCCAGCAAGCCGTCCTGCATTGGCGCACCCTCAACGTCGGCAAAAACACGCAACTCACCTTCGACCAATCCGCCGGCGGAGCTGACGTCGGCAGATGGATCGCTTTCAACAAAGTCTTCGACCCCACCGCCCGCCCCTCCCAAATCCGAGGCCAAATCAAAGCCGACGGCCAAGTCTACATCATCAACCAAAACGGCATCATTTTCGGCGCCGGCTCCCAAGTCAACGCCCGCACTATCGTCGCCTCGACGCTACCGATCAACGACAACCTCGTCGAACAAGGATTGTTGAACAACCGAGATGCCCAATTTCTTTTCACCGGGTTTGAACAGCCGGGGGGGACCGACGGCACTCCGGTCTTCACCCCGCCGCCCCGACCCGCATCGGGGCGGTATGGCAATATCTTAGTCGAGCCAGGTGCGCTTTTGAGGACTAACGGAGGGGGTGACGGAAATGGTGGTCGGGTCATGCTGGTCGGCGCAAATGTCATTAACCAAGGCGTGTTGGAAGCACCGGCAGGACAGGCAATTCTCGCCGCGGGCCTTGAGGTCGGAATCCGCGCACACAGCCAGAACGATCCAAGCCTTCGAGGCCTTGATGTTTGGGTCGGACGGGTCGCCCAAGGCGGCCTTGACTACGCCGGGACGATCGAAAACACAGGCCTTGTTGAAACCCAGACAGGAAGCATCTTCGCGGTCGGACGCACTATCCTCCAGAGCGGTGCCTTCGAAAGCTCAACTACGGTCAACCTCAATGGTCGCATCGATATTCTGGCGAGTTACGGGGCCGTAGCGAATCCGAATTTCGACAACGACGGAGCGCTCGGCTTTGGCGCTCCGGTCTTCCTCAACCAGTCCGCTGGCCTCGTCGAATTCGGAGCATCCAGCTTCACCCGTGTTCTTCCGGACCTGGCGAGCACCCGGACGATTCCGGGAACGGAACTTCCTGAGAGATCGCGGGTCGAGATCCAAGCCGGAAACGTCCGGTTTCTTGGCTCCTCGGTGCTGATGGCGTCGAGCGGTGTGGTGAATATCCGGGCCGGCTCGTGGCCATTCCGTGCGACCTTTGTGAGCCCGACGAGTCCTGGCCTTCCGGATCCGGACGGCTATTCGATCCTTCCAGCCAGTCTCCCGAGTCTTGTAAGTGGGTCGGCGCAGAGGTTTCTTTTTGACAATGGGGAAATCAGCATCAGCCCGGGAGCGTTGTTGGCTGCAAGCGGCAGCACCCAGGGGTTCGTCCCGCTCGCACAACACGTGCTTGAGGTTCAGCTTCGAGGCGGGGAACTGGCCGACTCCCCCCTCCAGCGTGGCTCCGCTCTCCGAGGAGCGAGGCTGGTTGTTGATCTGCGCAACTCCGGCACCCTCAACGGACGGCCTTGGGTCGGAACGCCGCTGGCCGATCTTCTGGGATTCACAAATCTCATCGAACGTGACGTCGCGCAACTCACCGCACGGGGAGGAGAAATCTCGCTGAGCGCGGGAACCGCGGTGCGCATCGAGGCAGGCGCAACGGTTGATGTCTCCGGCGGGTTAGTGACTAACGAAGGTGGACAGGTCCGCACGACCCGGCTCATCCGAAACGGCCGCGACTTAGTCAACATCAAAGATGCCGATCCGAACGTTGTCTACGATGGCATTTACACCGGCACGTCCGAGCAGACGTCGTCGAAGTGGGGCGTCTCCCGAACGTTCAGCCATGCGCTCGCCCCGCTAGGAAGTTTCTCGTCGAGTTCGTATGTGACCGGTTCGGATGGCGGCACCCTCTCGATCACCGCCCCGGCAACCCAGCTCGACGGCACGCTCCTCGGCCAAGTCGTCACCGGCCCCCGCCAGACCGAGAGTGCACCCCAGGGTGCGGGTCTCCGAATCCGCTTTCAGGCTGAAAGGCAGCTCGACATTTCCTCAACCGTGGTCAACTTCCTCGCGTTCGCGCCAAAGCCTGTCGCTTTCGAGATCGCTGACAACGATTTGGCAGAATTCTCCGAAACCCGCGCCGTAATTAACAAATCAGTTTTTGCGTCCGACGGCGGCGGTTTCGCGCACCTAGAAGTGGAAAACGTTGAAGGCAATGTCCTGATAGCGTCTGGCCGCGACCTTGTGCTCGCGCCAGGAGGCTCGCTCATCGGGAGGGCACAGAACGTGACTGTCGATGCGGACATCATCGCTCCCGGGGGGACAGTCGCACTCACCGCTTTGAACTATTCACCTTTCCTGCTTGCCGAGCAGCAGATCCTCAACACATTCGGCTTGAGCCGGGCTCCCAATCCGATCCCGGAAAGCGGCATCGTTCTCGTCAGTCCAGAGAAAGCGATCTCCGTCGCAGGAGAAGTTCGTGACGAACGCCCTACATCCTCGACGTCGGAATCGGTTGCGAATAAGCCGTTTTCGACCGTCGGCGGAACCGTTTCGCTGACGGGGTATGAAGTTCTACTTGGGCGGGATTCCTTGATTGATGCATCTGGAGGCCTTCGAGCGACTACTCGGGGCACAATCCTCCCGGGAACCGGCGGCTCGATCGAAATCCTAGGCGGTCAAGACCCTGTTCTGAGCACTAGTATCGGCGGCAAGGTCCAGCTCGGCGGCGAGTTGCGGGCCTTTGGTATCCGCCGGGGCGGCTCGCTTACGCTTCAGGCAAACCAAGTTGAGATCGGGGATTCCCCAGCTTTAGCGAATCGCTTCCACCTGACCCCGGAGTTTTTTACGCAGGGAGGGTTTCGCAGCTACACCGTGATTGGCATTGGCGGACGGGATGCCAACGGACAAGTTGTTCCGGGGCTCCGGCTGGCCGAAGGCGCGACGGTTGCCCCGGTCGCTCAAACCGTCCAAGTATCCCGGTTCACGGGTCGAGGCGGAACGCTCGAGCTTCAGCCGACCATTCGCGACGAAGGACAACGCCCTGCGACTAGTCTCACGCTGCGGGCCACCGGAGCCGACGACGGTTTCACGACGGCGGAGATTGAGGCCTTGGGGATTCTTGAGCTTGGAGCGGGCAGCCTCATCGTTACAGATCCTGGCGCTTCGGTCACGATCCAAGGCCAGCTCGTTTCGGTGCGCGGCGGGATTCGCGCCCCGGGCGGAACGATTACCGTTGCAGGCTCCTCCCGCTACCCTTCACCAGCCGATCTTGCTCAGCGGGTCTCAACCGGACTTCCCACGGTTCTTATTGCTTCCGGTGCGTTGCTTGATGCTTCTGGCACTGCCGTGTCTCTGCCAGATCCGTTTGACCGACGTGCGGGCATCCTCTACGACGGAGGAGCCATCCGTGTGAGCGGGAATATTCTCGCTCTCGAAGGTTCCCGTATGGATGTTTCGGGAGCTTCCGCCACGTTCGACTTCCACCCGTCCCGCGTCAGCATTGCGGCCGCTCAAGCTGTTCCAGTTACTGCCGGGTTGACGACAAAGCCATGGGGGCAACGGGCAACTGCGGTGAATGTGGTTTCGGACGGAGGTGTTATCGCTCTGACGGGCTCCGAACTTCTGGTCTCAGACGCCGCTCTTCGCGGTGCGCCGGGCGGGCTCGGCGCGATTGGCGGGACTCTTCAGATCGACTCTGGGCGGTTTTACCGGAGCGGAGACCCCCGAACCAGCGCGGATATCAACCTCGTCGTGACTGCCTCGCGACCGGCGGCGGAATTCTTCGGTCTTAACGCCCTTCCGCGGCCCGGCCAGACGGTCGATGCCCTTCTGCGCGGCACGGCGGAGCTGGAACCGATATTTGCGTTCTTCGACTCCACAGCAGCCGCCTCCCTTCCACAGAGTATGGGCTATTTTTCGGCGGAGCGCTTCGCTGCTGGAGAGTTCGCTGCCCTCGATCTCGGCCAAAGGTTTTTCGCCGACGCCCAGCCAATTGCTTACGGCGGAAACGTTGAGTTTCGCGGGCCGGTCTCCATCAACGCTGCGTCTTCGATCCGGCTCGCCGGAGGGGGGATCATCCGCGCGGATAACGACGTGACGCTCTCGGCTCCATATATTGCCCTCGGCCAGGAGTTCCGCCCGCCGCGAAACCCCGCTGATACCTTCCGCCCCTTTACTCAGAGCAATCCTGCCTTTCAAGGGGCTGACTACTTTGCTCCGCCAACAGCCGGGCCGGGATCGCTCCAGTTCAACGGTCGCCTCATCGATGTCGGCACTGTTTCTTTGCAGGGCATTCAGTCCACCGTGATTTCGGCTGAGGACGGTGATATCCGCGGGAACGGCGTGCTCGCTCTGGCGGGCGACCTCATCTTGCGCGCAGGCCAGGTTTTTCCGACGCTCGGAGCAGATTTCTCTGTCTTTGCTTACCCCACCGCTAGGCAGGAGAGCTCGATCACGATTTTAGGATCCGGATCGAGGCCGCTTCCCTTTTCCGCTGGTGGCTCCGTGCAACTCTACGCCTCGCAGATTGTGCAGGCGGGCACGCTCCGCGCGCCGTTCGGGTCGATTACACTGGGATGGGATGGGCGAGATCTCAACCCGGACACCGCGGCGCTTGACCAGCCTGTAGATCCGGTGGGCGGCTTTGCGGTAAACCCTGTCGGGGACGGGTTCGTTGCGGTCGCTGCACCCATAGCGGCGACTGTGACGCTCGCATCCGGGAGCATAACATCGGTCTCCGCCGTGGATCCAGCTACAGGGCAGGGGCTCACAATCCCCTACGGAATCAGCCCCGAGGGTCTCACATGGATCGACCCGCGCGGAGTAAACGTAACTGTCGGAGGACTTCCGACTCAAGCCGTTACACTATCTGGCACCTCTCTCGTCACGGCCCCCGGCTCGGTGATCGATCTCCGTGGGGGCGGCGATCTCCTTGGGTTTCGTTTCGTTGCCGGGAACGGCGGCAGCATTGATCTGCTCGGCTCGGCCAGTGCAACATGGGGCCAAGGCGAAACCTACGAGTCGGGTGACCTCGTGCTACAGCAAGATCCAGCCGACGGCATCCTCAAAACATGGGCTGCCCGGGTTTCGATCGACCCGACGGAAGTCCGCGGCTCGACGGCACCTGGCCGCAGCTCATTTTGGACACTTGTTCCAGAATCGTATGCGGTTCTCCCATCGTTCCCATTCGACTTTTCCCCGTATAGCCCGTTCAATAACGGACAGAACGCGAATCTTCTTGGCGGCGAGCCGGGGTTCGTTTCCGGGACGTTGCGCTTGGGTGACCAGCTTATACTATCCGGCGGCAATGGAGGTCTCCCATCTGGCACCTACACGCTTCTGGCGAGGCGCTACGCGCTTCTCCCTGGAGCCTACCTTGTCACTCCATCCACGCCTCCGGGCAGTTCGACTGTAGAAGTGTCCTCGACTCTCACCCCGCGGCTCGCAGGCGCGAACCTGCCGGACGGCTCTGCGCGGGCCTCAGGCGTCGTGCGCAACAGTTTCTCAGCAGACACTAGCTCAAGTGGAGCCCGATCCTCGTTCGAAATTGCAACGTCGGACGTGCTTGCAGAGCGAGCGGAATACACCCGGTATTCCGCAGACGCTTTTATTACGGAAGCGGCGGATCGACTCGGGCTTGCTTCAGTCCAACGCCTTCCTCGAGACTCAGGCACTCTGACATTTCGCGCAGTGTCCGGACTCTCTCTTTCCGGCGACGTCCAGTCCCCCTCAGTTTCCGGAGGCCGGGGCTCGATCGTTGATCTTGCTACCGAGGCACCGATCTTCCTTATCGGCGGAGCTGCATCTGCGCCTGCGGGAAGTGTCGCGGCGCTGCGTACCGAGGTGCTCCAGAGCTGGAACGCGGATAGTTTTCTTATCGGGGCTCTCCGTCGTCAGACACCCTCCGGATTCGTGCTCGACGTCCTGACAGACTCCGTAACATTGGACAATGCCGGAAGCACCTTCGCCGGATCGAGCATCACGCTTGCCGCGAAGAGGGCGATTGACGTGCGGCCAGCGGCTGCGATCAGTGCTAGCGGGGTCTCGACCGGCCCGGCAGCGAACTTTCGGGTTGCGGGCGACGGGGTATTGCTGCGAGTGAGCTCCGACGCAGACGCCTCGACGCTGCGCACTGGCGTAACCGGTGCGCCCGGCGCGATTCTTCGCCTTGGCGCGGGAGCAAGTGTTTCTGGCCCATCCGTGACGCTGGACTCCTCCTACTCGGCCGATTTCAGTCCGGAGGCCCTGATCCAGGCAGACACCTTGCGTCTAGCCGCCGGCCAGATCGCGATTGTCCTCGAACCGCAGTCGGGCCCGCTCCCGAATCCGCTCATCGGTCCGCAGATGGTAATCGACGGCCGCCTCCGTGAACAGGCGGAGTCCTCCCGGAGGCTGACACTTCAGAGCTATCGGTCGATTGACATCTTTGGCGACGGAACGTTCGGTAGCAGAATCGAGCGCCTCGAACTCCAGAGCGGAGGTCTTCGCGGGTTCGCTCAAGGCACGGCAGGCACGGTTCTGGCAGCCGGGGAAATCGTCCTCTCGAATTCCAGCGGAAGCGTCGGCCTTGCGGCTTCGGGCGCTCCTACTGGTTCCTTGGTCATGTCTGCGAACGTGATCCGATTTGGGGCAAACACGTTCGCGATTTCAAACTACGCCGACGTCATGCTCTCCGGTGCAGGGGGGGTCGTGGCAACGGCTGATGGTTTGCTGACGACTGACGGTCGACTGACGTTAGTCACTCCGATCCTGACCGCGGACCGCGGCGTGTCTTCCTCGTTGGAGTCTGCAGGCGACCTCCTCTTGTTGCCCGCCACCACAACGGCTTCGGTTATTGGCGGTTTGGGTGCGTCCCTCCGGCTGACGGGATCTTCGGTCATAGCAAATTCGCTGCTCTTCCTGCCCAGTGGCGCCGCTACGCTTTTGGCGCGCACCGGAGATGTAACCGTCGGCGGGAACATCGACGTGTCGGGAACCCGACAGGACTTTTATGATCTCACCAGGCTCTCGGATGCCGGGCGCGTTTCCGTTGAGGCGGCGGCCGGAAATGTCAGATTGCTAGAAGGAAGCAGGATATCGGTTGAAGGGGCAAGCGGAGGCGGGAACGCAGGTCAGTTCACAGTGTCCGCACCCGGCGGGGTGTTCGACCCTTCCGGCGTCATTCTGGGCTTTAGCGGAGGAGTTGGCGCGGCAGACGGGACATTTGTGCTGGACACAGGCTCCCTGGTTTCGTTCTCCACATTGGCTTCGACTCTCGACGCGGGAGGGTTCTTCGCGTCGCGGACGTTCCGCATCCGCACCGGTAACGTCCTCGTCGATGGCACGACCCGTTCCCGCTTCTTTTCGCTCACAGCGGACGGCGCGGGAGGCTCGACGGACGGGAACATTCTTATTACCGGGCTAATCGACGGCTCCGGTGAAACCGGCGGGTCGATTACGATGACGGCACGGGGAAACCTCACGCTGGCATCCACCTCCAGCCTCACGGTTGCGGCGCGGAATTTCGACGCGGCAGGCAAGGGCGGCGAAATCTCTCTTGAGTCAGGAGCGGGGATTCTCGGGGTTCAGAACACAGGTGCTCTTCTTGACCTCCAATCCGGTTCGGCCATTGACCTCTCGGTGGCCTCGTACCTTCCCGGTTCGTTCACGACAGCGGGGTCTAGCGCGTTCTTCGGGAGGTTTCAAGGTGTTCTTCATCTGCGCGCACCGCGAACGGTAGATGACGTCCGAATCAGCTCCTTAGGCAGCTCAATCGTCGGCGGCTCGGCAGTGATCGCGGAAGCGGCCCGGATTTACAATCAGCCTTCCGGGATCTTGAACAGCGCGCTCCGAACCACTTTCAACAACGACGCCAACGCTTTTATGAATGCGAACGCCGCCTCGATCGAATCGCGACTGCTTGCCGGGAACCCGAGCGCACCGGCGCTGGCGTCGATTCTCCTTGTCGCGCCGGGTGTCGAGATCATCAATTCCGGCGGAAACCTCGCCCTTGGCACCGTGAATGCCTTGCAGACCGAAGACTGGAACCTCGCCCCATTCCGTTACGGCCCGAAGCGCGCACCGGGTTTCCTCACACTCCGGGCCTCCGGCGATGTGATTTTCAACAACTCCTTGAGTGACGGCTTCAACGCAGTAACCGCGAATGCGGCAAGCGGCTGGTCAGCGTTGTGGCTCGCACCTCTATCGAGTATCGATCTCGATGTCTCCGGGCAGCCTCTCCGCCCGTTGAATGCCCAGTCCTGGTCGTATCGAATCACTGCCGGAGCGGACTTGCGCGGCGCCGGGTATGATGCTTTGCTCGGAACTGCCCAGCTCCAGCCCGGACTCGGATCGGTGCTGGTCGGCGAGTTCTATGCGGCCATTCCAAACAACGCCTCAAACGCAATCGGGTTCACTGGACTAACGGCGAACACGATCGGCATTGGTACAAACCGCACCCGATATGAAGTGATCCGCACCGGCACTGGCTCGATCCAGGTGGCTGCGGCCCGGGATATCCAGCTTCGAAATGTCTTTGCGTCGATCTATACCGGCGGAGTTGCCATTCCACGGTCCACGCAGGTCTTCCAGCCCGGCGACTTCGTGTCCCCGATTGTGAATCTCACCGCGATTCGCCACCCGGGTCAAGGCGATCTCGGTGCTATCCAGCAGGGCTATACGCCACAATGGAGTCTCGCTGGCGGAAGCATCACGCTGGCAGCGAACGAGGCAATCCGCAGGACGACTCTGGTCAACGGAGTGACATTGACTGACGCGTCACGGCAGATTCCGACGAACTGGCTCTATCGACGCGGCTACGTGACTGGCGGAACGGTGGCAACAAATGGCGGGGTCGATGGAAGCGCCCCGTTTAACACCGTGACCGACGCGGCGCCGTCGCCGACGTGGTGGGTCGACTTCAGTAACTTTTTCCAAGGTATTGGGGCACTCGGCGGCGGGAACATCCGGGTGACCGCCGGAACGGACATCATCAATGTGGATGCTTCGATCCCAACAAACGCCCGGATGGCCGGGCTTGATCCCGTTACCGGTTTGAACCTCTCCGCCGACTCCTCCCGGCTGGTGGAATACGGTGGCGGCGATCTTCAAGTGAGCGCCGCCCGGGATCTGAGCGGTGGCATTTACTACGTCGAGCGAGGAAACGGCGACCTTTTCGCGGGACGCAACATCACTACAAATTCGGCCCGGAGCCCTTCGCTCAACTTCCTAGGATCGACCTCCGAGGCACCGGAGGTGATCCAAAGTTCGGATCCGGCTGTCTTTGATCCGGCGACGTGGCTACCCACCACTCTCTTGGCAGGCCGGTCATCGTTTGGCGTCCGGGCGCGCGGCGATGTTCTCCTCGGGCCGGTCGCTAACGCGTTCCTTCTCCCGCAGGGCCTCAATAATAAATTCTGGTATAAAACCTACTTCCAGACTTACTCGGAAACCGCGTCCGTCACGGTCGCCTCACTCGGCGGAAGCGTAACGCACAGGCTGGCAGCCACTCCGCCGGGCGGAGGCGTCGAACCGATCCTCGCTCTGTTTCTCCGTACCCAAAATCTCTATTCCGGAGTCGCGAGCTCCGGAAGCGCATCAAACTTCCAGCCTTGGATCCGACTTGCTGAGACCGACGTTTCGGGCTTCTCGACAGCATTCACGGTCGCTCCGCCGACGCTACGAACAACGGCGTTCGCTGGCGATATCGGGATCGTTGGTGACCTAAACCTCTTCCCGGCCCCACAGGGAACTATCGAACTTGTGGCATCAAAGAGCATCCAAGGGCTCCAGATCAGTGGACGCGCGCTGAATGCCCAGCGAGTGCCTGTCACGGTCTGGACCTCCGGCTTTGTGAATCTCTCAGATGCGGCACCCTCGTCATTCCCAGGGGTGACTTCGCCCATTGCTTATCAGTCGCTCAGCACCGTGGGGCGCAACCTTCTAGCCTCCAGAAGCAGTCGGGAGAACGCTCTCGCAGGATTCAATCTTGCCTTCGCGGAAACCGGTTCATTCACTGGCGAAGCGGCCACCATCGAAAGGAAGCGGGCTCTCCACGACCCCTCAATCCTCCACCGAGACGACCCGAATCCCGCCCGGTTCTACTCCGGAACCGACGACATCTCCGGGCTGACCATTTACACCGCGAAACCGACGCAAATTTTGGCCGGGCGGGATCTAACGGATGTCGCTCTTTACATTCAGAACGTGTCCCCGACGAGCCTCTCGATTGTCTCAGCCGGGCGAGACGTAATACCCAATAACGAAAACGCTCCGACCCGATCCCTGGCAAACAATCTCGCGCTGGGCAATGTGTTTGAAGGCAGCGTGTTTGGAACAATCGGCGGCACGGCCACTAATGCGCTCCCCGGCGATATTCAAGTGAGCGGCCCCGGATTCCTCCAGGTTTTCGCCGGACGGAACATTGATCTCGGCACGGCCGCTAATCTTACAGACGGGCGCGGTGTCGGCATCACCACCATTGGCAATAACCGGAATCCATTCCTGCCGTTTGAAGGCGCAGGCCTTGTGGTCATGGCTGGTGTCACTGGCGCAAGCGATTCGGGTCCCGCGCTCGGGCTCGCCGGCAGCAGCCTGCGGCTCGACTCATTCCTCGAAGGCGTTGCGGCGGCCGGCACCCTGCAGTTGAGACTGGTTGACGCCCTCGACGCGTTCTTTGAGGAACTCAAAGCCTCAGGACAGGCAGGTGCCGAGGACGAGACGGCCTTCGATCTTGGCTATGCGGCCATTGAGGAAGTCTTCGGATCCGGCAGCAACCGAGGTCAGGTCTTCACACGCTCGCGCGACATCCGCACGATAAGTGGGGGAGACATCCGGATCGCCGTTCCCGGCGGCGGGATCACGATGGCTTCCGACATCTTTGGAAACCCGCTCACGCCTCCCGGTATCGTGACGGAATTTGGTGGCTCGATCTCGACCTTCACAGACGGCAGTGTGAATATAGGCCGGGCGAGAATCTTCACGCTCCGAGGGGGAGATATCACGATGTGGTCTTCGACCGGCGACATCGCGGCAGGCACATCGCCGAGAAGCGTGGTGACCGCACCGCCAACCCGTGTGCTGATCGACTCAACCAGCGCTAACGTCCAGACCGACTTGGGAGGCATTGCGACCGGCGGCGGTATCGGTACCCTTAAACTCAGTCCGGACGATGAGGAAAGTGATGTGACGCTCGTCGCCCCGCGAGGAGCGGTCGATGCGGGTGATGCCGGCATCCGTGCCACCGGCAATATCACGATCGCCGCCGTGACTATTTTAAACGCGGACAATATCAGCGCCGGCGGCTCGACAAGCGGCGTGCCAACGGCTCCCACCGTCGCGGCGCCGAATATCTCCGGCCTGACCTCAGGCAACACCGCTACGAGTGCCGCTTCGGCAGCTGCCGACCAAGTTGCCCGGCAGGCAGTCAACAGGGGGCCAGAGGAAGACCTTTTGCCGTCCATCATCAGTGTCGAAGTGCTTGGATACGGTGGCTAAAATCGGTTTTGCCAGGAGCGTCCGCTGGGGAGTCCTGTTCCTCGCTTTGGCAGCGCTGATTCTTGCAATCGACGCTTGGTCTACTGCCAAGCTACTCGAGAAAGCGACTGCGATTGCGACAGATACAACTCCGGGGGACATATCGCAGACGGCGAGTCGGGAACACGACGCCGTTCTCCTCCCGTCGGCGTTAGACGCCCGTTGGTATGTCATCCACGCCGAGGAAATGCTGCGCACAGGATCATGGCGGATACGCTCCACTAATCTTGACAACGCCCCGTATGGGCGGGAGGTACACTGGAGCGGGCTCATTCCTTGGGTCCTCGTCGCGTTGGCCTCGGTGAGCGGATTTTTCCTAGACCGTCCAGCAATCGACCTGGTCCAGTGGATGCCTTACGGACTCGGACTGCTCCTCTTCTGTGCGGGCTCGGCAGTGCTTTTCTCGGGTTATGGCAGGAAATTGGGGTGGGGCATCGCCGGACTAACGGTTCTCATCCTCGCCTCGTATTTTTCGTTCTTCGACATGTTCCGGGCGGGTGAGGCTGACCATCACGGGGCGGCCTCTTATCTCTGCCTGATCGGGGTGACTTTCCTCGTACTTGGCGGCGCAGGGACGTCTGCCCGCGGGAGCAAGGTTCGCGAAAAGGCGGCGCGGGGATGGTTCGCCATTTCCGGAATTTCTCTTGCCTCCGCACTCTGGGTGAGTGCCTCAACGGCAGTGCCGATTCTGGGAGCTGTCGGGCTAGGCGCTCTCCTGGGTATTTTCCTCGCGAGGCAGGGAGGATGGGAGACAACAACTCGCCTTTGGTGGACATGGGCGGTCTGGGGCGCATCGGTATCGATTGCGTTCTATCTCATCGAGTATTTTCCGTTCCATTTGGGTTGGCGGCTTGAGGTGAACCATCCGATCTATGCGTTTGCCTGGCTCGCAGGCGGCTGGATTCTTTACCGTGTCGGCGTGTGGCGTTCCCGACCTCCAGCATTTTGCTGGAGCCGAGCTGAGATACTGTGGGGTGGAGTTGCTCTCGCCGCAGTGACGCTACCGGCGTTGATGATCGCGATCGGAAAAGCTCAGTTTTTTGCTCCGGGAGACCGGTTTCTCTATTTCCTCCACGCCCTCCACATTCGAGAGTTCGCACCACTTTGGAAGGGCACTGCTTCTCAGGATTATCGCGGTGTGTTAGAAGTCCTCTGGTGGCCTGCTTTCGCAACCGCGATCGCGGTTTTTCTTTTGCTCAGGGGGGGCATCCCTGCAAATTGGCGGGCAGGGCTCTTGCTCCTGTTCGTCGTGTGTCTGGTGGCTTCTGTCGAGGCCGCGTGGCAGGTCCGCTGGCTAGGACTGGCGACGGGGCTTTGGATCGGAACGACCGGCGTGATTCTGGCGCTTTTGCTTGCGGACTTGGCACGGAAGACCACTTCATTCTGGGTGGAAGCTGGCGTCGGAATTCTGATTTTCTGGGGGATCGCATCGGCACCTCTTGACAGCCTGAGGACTCTCGCGATGCTAAGTTCGGGAAACCAATTCCCGAAAGCCATTGCGCCAACGCTTCTTCTGAGGGACATCGGACACCGCATCGCGCGCGTGGCTGGGGATCGGATCCCGACGGTTCTCTCCGATTTTACGAGTTCGAGTGATCTTGCATTCTTTGGAGGCGTCAAAGTTCTAGGAACCCTGTATTGGGAGAATGCCGAGGGACTCAAGCGCGCAGCCCGGATTTTCTCAAAGACAACAGAGGAGGGAACGATTGCGGCGCTTAATGAGGCGGGGATCAACTTCCTCGTGGTGCCGTCCTGGGATGGGTTCTCGGACATGTCAGCTTATGGGGATCTTCTTCGCCGGGGAGGCGAGGCGGCATCGACGGAGCCGTCGTATCTTGCGCGGCTCGTGCGGGGCGAGGTAAAGCCAGACTGGGCAAGGCCAATCCCATATCCGATTCCACAGAGTTTTGGTCTGCCACATATCGGAGTCGCGATTTTCGAGATCCTTCCAGGACGCACCCGCTTCGCCGCGTTGCGCTCGGAGGGAATCGACGCATTCGAGGCCGGGAACTGGAAGGCGGCGCTGAAGGCGTTCGAGCAATCCCTCGAGATTGATCCGCAAAATGCTGAGGTGAAAGCTTGGGCAGAGGCGCTTCGCACGAGGCTCGAGGCAGCCTCTCCGGCCTCCGGTATGTGACGAGATTGTCACTTTTTGTTTTTGAGAATTTCAGGTAAATTAGAGTTCATGAAACGTCTTTTGTTCTTGGTCTGCACAAGTATTTTTGCTGTTGGCGTGTTCCCCCTTCTCTCGGCAGAGGAGCCCGCACCGTCACCTTTGCCTTTATCACCGGCAGAGGCAAAGCTCCAGGAAGCGCGTGCGGCTTTGGGCGGAAGGGGCATGCAGAAGAATCCCGCGAGGGCTCTCGAACTGATGAAGGAGGCGGCGGATGCAGGGAGCGCGGACGCAGTGGGCGGGATTGGGTATTTCTATGCGGTCGGGGCGGGCGGGGTGGAACGCGATCTCACCGAAGCGGCGCGGTGGTTCCGTAAGGGAGCCGAAAAAGGCTCCGCAAAGGCTCAGTTGAACCTCGCCAGGGCTCTTCTCAATGGCAACGGCCTCGAGAAGAACGAAGCCGAGGGGATTGCCTGGCTTGCCAAAGCCGCAGATTCCGGCCTTGACGAGGCCCAGGCGCAATACGGGATTATTGTCTATCGAGGCGATGCCGGTATCGCGAAAGATGCCGAAGCCGCGGTAAGATACCTCAAGCCCGCCGCAGAAGCCGGAATCCCTTCAGCGCAGAACGCCTACGCTTTCATGCTCCTGAACGCCGAGGGTGGCATAGGGCACGATCAAGAACGCTCGATGGAACTTTTCCTGCTCGCCGCGAATCAGGGCGAGGCGAAGGCTCAGATGAACTACGGGACAGTTCTTATCGAGCGAGCGAAAACCCAAGAGGAATTCGGCGTGGCGCTTATGTGGCTGAACGTCGCCGCAGGCACAGGAGATCCCGTTGCGATCAATATCCTTGACGCGTCAAAAGAATATCCCATCGAGCCCGGTACCCGCGCCAAGGCAGAGAAAGAGGGGGCGGAACTCCGGGGGGAAATTCAGCGCCAGTCCCTCAAACGGCTCGCCCGATGATCCCGATCTCCGCGCGTTCGACGAGGTCAAGGAGTAGGAGAAGGCTGGGCGAGGAGACCCTCGCGCGCCGCGTCGAGCGTGCGGGCATTGTGCACTTCATCTCCGAAGAGCAGGCGATACCGTTCGTCGGCTGTTAAGCGTTGCGCTTCCCAGTCCGCTCGGGAGACGGGAGTTGTCGGGACCGCACCGTTGCGGGAACTTTCACTGCCCAACGAGGCGTCGAAATCCTCAATAATTTGATCGACGGCAGCTTGTTGGACGGGGGAAAGAGGAGCGTCTGGCGGCAGGAGCACGGCAGGCACGCTGGCATTCGCGGGGATTTGATACTCAATAGCTCCGGACGCACCTCTCGTTATCCCGTAGGAAGCGGCTCCGGCTGAACTTTCGATGAAATTTCCAACCGGCGCGGTCGGAACTGGAACTGTAGATATTTTCGGATCCGCGCCAGAAAGGGGCATCGCCACAGACAAGCGTGATCCGAGCGTTACATCGCGGGGCAAAGATGAATTCGCGGGCGGCAGAACTGGACTCTTTACTATCGCGACCGGAGAGCCCGGCGGCTCAATGTCGTCAGGAGCCGGCTCCGACGACGTGAATTTTTCCTGCACCGAAACGTTTCCAGAGACCGAATGAGAGGAGATCGGGTGCGACTGTCCCGGCATTTCAGATCCTTTCGGCGCTCCAGTTTCAGACACGGGCTTACACGATACGAAAGACACCGACAAAAGGAGTGGGCACCAAGAGAGCAAGCGGAAGAGACTCATGAGGTTTGGTTATTTATTTAAAAAACAAACTGGCACCGGGATTCCCGGTGCCAGTCGTTTTAGCTTAGCGGTCCGGAGAATCTCCGCACCTGGA
>Ga0105046_10006412_pt1 | contig 18582 bp, 15 predicted proteins | sample MAT03_FD_78385 | JGI IMG/M metagenome (GOLD analysis project Ga0105046, IMG submission 78385) | Freshwater microbial communities from Lake Fryxell liftoff mats and glacier meltwater in Antarctica - MAT-03 (megahit assembly) | ecosystem: Environmental > Aquatic > Freshwater > Ice > Liftoff...
GCACTTGTTGATTGAGGCGCCGGGTGCCGAGCGGATCGAGTTCTATCCCTTGGCCAAGTCGGTCGAGACGCCCTCACTCCTGAGGGACGGCGCGGCCGACGCGCCGCGGCTCAAAGTCGCGCTTGGTGAAGTCGCGGACTCAGAAGGCAAGCCTCGCCGCGTGCAGGGTGTTGTCATGATCAAGATGCCAGGCCAGAAGCCCGGGCAGATGCCCGGCAAGGCTCCTAGCAGCACGCCCGGCGCGCAGGGAAGTGAGCCCGCGGCACCTTCAACTGCTGTTCTTCAAAGCCTCATCAGGTACATCTCAGTCGATCTTCCGATGCCCGGCGGCAACGCACCGAGCAAGTAGTCGCCCGCGAGGCCAACGCCTCACGCAGCCGCGGTTTCCGAACACAGTGGCAGATGGGCGTGGTGTCGTGTGACCCCGCACCCTCCCGCCAAGTTCAGCGCACAAGGAGCAGCAGAATGAAAACGATGTGGATCAAGATGCTTGTCGGTACCGCCGCGATCGTGATGGCCGGTACGGCGATGGCCCAGCAAACCACGCCCGCGACCCCGCCCGCGGCCAAGCCCACCACGCCCGCTTATGACCCCGCGGTCAAGAGCAAGGGTGACAAGGCAGACAAGGCCGCCGTCAAGGCGCCAACAGCCGGCGACAACGCCCCCGACTTCACGCTCAAGGGCCTCGACGGCAAGGACGTCACCCTCTCTGCACTGACCAAGCAGGGCAAGATCGTCGTGATCCAGTGGTTCAACCCCGACTGCCCCTTCGTCGCCAAGCACTATGAGAAGGGTGCCAACACGTTCAACGACCTGAACGCCAAGTACTCGTCCAAGAATGTCGTCCTCGTCGGCATCAACAGCGGCGCTCCCGGCAATCAGGGCGCGGGCAAGGCTCGCAACGAAAAGGCTGTCAAGGACTGGAAGATCGCATATCCGATGCTCCTCGATGAGAGCGGCGTTGTCGGAAAGTCCTACGACGCCAAGCGCACCCCCGAAATGTTCATCGTCACGCCCGATGGCAAGATCGCCTACCACGGCGCCATCGACGACGACAAGGGCAACGGCGTCGGCAAGACCAACTATGTCGCCAAGGCCCTGGACGAGATCCTCGCCAAGAGCAACGTGACCACCGCCAAGACCGAGCCCTACGGCTGCGGCGTCAAGTATTGATCAATGCTCACGTTCAACGCGGCCAACAATGGTCGCCGCGATCACTCCGAGCAACCGCCTCGGAAACGGGGGCTGCCGCTCCCGGACTCACATCCTTCTCGGGCCCGGACTCTCCGTCCGGGCCCGCCTTCGTTCCGATTGGCACGTGTTCGAACGCTCACGATCCAATCTGCGCCACTATCCTTGAGGACACATGGAACAACTGCTCGCCACGCTCCTCTCCGTCTGGGACTTTGCCCTCGTCGTCGTCGGGTTCGGCCTCATCATCTTCATCCATGAGCTCGGGCACTTCATCGCGGCTCGCTGGGCCGGGATCCGCGTGCTCGCCTTCGCGCTGGGCTTTGGCCCCTCGCTGCTGACCTATCGCAAGGGAGTCGGCATCACACGCCAGAGCAGCGAAGGGGAGTATCGCCGTCGTCACACGGCGATCATGGCCCTCGCGGCCCGCACTCCAAACGCGCAGACCGACTGGCTCGCGAGCCTGCACAACTCCATCAGCCCGACCGAGTACCGCCTGAACCTCCTCCCCCTGGGCGGATACGTCAAGATGCTCGGGCAGGAAGACCTGAATCCCGACGCGACCAGCGACGCCCACGACAGCTACCAGCAGTGCGTCCCATGGAAGCGAATGATCGTGATCTCCGCCGGCGTGGTGATGAACATGATCCTCGCGGCGGTCCTCTTTGTCGCCGTATTCATGATCGGGATGCGCGTCGAGCCCGCGATCATCGGCGACATCGCCCCCAACTCCGCGGCGTCGAAGGCCATCGTGGTCGATGCCGCCGGACGAACGCTCGAGTCGCCCGGCCTCGTGCCCGGCGACCGCGTGACGGCAATCGACGGTCGCGAGCCCAACTCGTTCAGCGATCTCATGCTCGCTTCCGCGATGGCCGCGCCGGGGCGCGCCGTGAAGCTTGAGATCAAGCGCTCGGGAGTTGATGGACCACTCCACGCCTCGCTCACACCCCAGACCAATCCACTCACGAACTTGCTCGACTTCGGCATCGCCCCCGCGCTCACCACCACGCTCATCAGCGGGCGAACCGCGGCGGAGAATGCCGAGATGCAGCCGCTGCTCGAGCGGATCGTCGGACCGGGGCTGCTTCCGGGCATGCGAATGACGGAACTTTCCGGTGCCGCGGGACCGGTGAGCATCGGTGAATCCGACGATTCATTCGCGATGCTGGTGGATCAATCGCGAGGTTCCGGCGGCGTTCCATTCGCCGCCACGTTCTCGATCGCCGATCCTGCTGGCAGCGAGAAGTCTGTGTCCGTCACGCTGCGCCCCGAGGCCGAGCTCCAGACCGCCTTCGTCCCCGGCACCGGCAAGCTCGCCATCGCGAGACCGATCGAGCACCTCCTTGGACTCATGCCCGTGATGCGAGTGGCTCGCGCGAATCCGCCCGCGCTGGGCCAGGGCCTCCGGTCGGGTGACATCTTCGTCCGCATCGATGGTGATGAGTACCCGAGCTTCAGCCAGGGCATCGCGGCCATTCGTGCCAGGTCGGGAGAAACCGTCTCGATGACGGTCCTGCGTCGCGGCAGCGGCCAAGGCACACTGGAAGACCTGGCCCAGCCGGAACGCGAGGTTGAGCTCCCGACCGTTGCGGTGAGTGCCGCGGGAACCGTTGGCTTTGAGGCCGAGGGCGTGCTTGAGCGTGCGCTTGTTGCGCGGCCAAGCACTTCCATGTTCGCGAGCGCGCGGGACGCCGCCGAAGGGCGCGTGGACCGCGCGATCACGCCCGCCGCGGCGAAGCTTGATCTATCGCCCGGCAGCGAGATCACGCACGTGGGCGGGACGCGCGTGAACAATCTTGTAGAGGTGCGCACTGCGCTGGCGCGGATCGCCGACGACGCGCCGTCGCAGGTCAGCACGGACTCCAAGTCTGCATCAACGGTCAACGTCGTTCTCACGATCCTGCGCCCCGTGGGTGGAATGCTCAGCGCCGACCGCTCTGTGGAGCGTGTGACGTGGTCTCTCTCTCGCGATGACCTTCGCGCGGTGGCGGCTTTGGGCTGGGGACCGCCGCGCGTGGTGGCGCTCTTCGAGCCGCAGCGTATCCTGCTCAAGGCGAGTGGCCCCGGCGAGGCGATCTCGATGGGCGCCGACGAGACACGGCGTGTGATGCTCTCAACCTACGTCACGTTCGCGCGGCTCTTCCAAGGCACCGTCAAGGTCGAGCACCTCAAGGGCCCCGTCGGCATCGCGCATCTGGGCACGCTCGTCGCGGGCAAGGGCTTTGTGTGGCTGCTCTTCTTCCTCGCGATGATCAGCGTCAACCTCGCCGTGATTAACTTCCTGCCGCTGCCGATCGTCGATGGCGGGCAGTTCCTCTTCCTGGTCTTCGAGCAAATCACCGGGCGGCCCGTGCCTGTGTCAGTCCAGAACTTCGCGACCATCGCGGGGCTGCTGCTGATTGGCTCGGTCTTCCTCGTCGTCACGTTCAACGATCTTCGCAACCTTCTGGGCCTGTAGCACGACTCCAATCATGAACGCGATCCTCGGCCTGGCCCAGCTCCTTCTCGTCGGACTCTTGCTCGCGTTTCTGTGGTCCGTCGCGTGGACGATCTGGCGGCTTACGCACCCGCCGCGCCGAACGTACGCGAGCGCCCTCGCACGCGGCCGCCCCGGCGATCCGGGCGAACTTCCCGCGAGCCCCGGCGGCGAGCGACGCACGTTCACATCATGGCCACTCCGCACGATCGATGGCCTTGATCTGCCGGTCTGGGACATGCGCGGCGACGACCCGGCCGGTCCCGTGCTGATCATGACGCACGGCTGGGGCGACTCGCGCATCGGCGCGCTCACGCGGGCTCAGCCGCTCTTCGCGAGTGTCTCGCGCGTGGTGATGTGGGACCTGCGCGGTCACGGCGATGCGCCGGGCACGTCGCGCCTCGGAACGCGCGAGGTCGATGATCTGATCGCGCTCATCGCGCACGTCAAGGGCGATACGCCGGAGTGTGTGGCGCTCTTGGGGTGGTCGCTTGGTGCGGGCGTGAGCATCGCCGCGGCGGCACGCGATCCCGACCGTGCGATGTGCGTGATCGCCGAAGCACCGTACCGCCTCGCGATCACGCCCGCGCGAAACGTGCTTCGCGGAATGGGACTGCCGCGCGGGATTTCGACACGAGTCGCGTTCTGGCTGCTGGGACTCGACTTTGGCGTCGGGCCGTCGTGGCGAGGCTTTGATCGGGCTGCGTTTGCGTCTCAGCTGCGTGCGCAGCTGCTGGTGATCCACGGCGATGCGGATGACATCTGCCCGATCGACGATGCACGCGCGATCGCAGCGTCGAGCACGCGTGCCGAACTCATCGAAGTCCGCGGCGCCGGGCACCACTCACTCTGGTCAACGCCAGTGGTGGCAGATCAGTTTCTGGATCGTGTGCGTGCGGCGCTTCGCGCGGCTTCAAACGCCGCGCTCGAATCGCGCGGTTGATCGCTTGCGGCACTGCCTACAGCTGAACGACGAGCGTTCGAGCCATCGCCTCGACTTCTGCCAGCTTCGGAAGCGACTGGATCGCGCCGGCCCTGGTCGTTGCGAGAGCTCCAGCCGCGGAAGCGAATGCGACCGCATGCTCGACGGCTCGGAGTTCATCGTTGCCCTTCGCGGCACGCGCAACCGTCGGCCACATCGAGGCGAGTGCGCCACAGAAGGCATCGCCCGCGCCGGTCGTGTCAACCGCCGTGACGTGAGGCGTGGGCACGCGCCGCATCCGCCCGCGCGAGTTGAGGATCGCGCCCTGCGCACCGAGCGTCACAACAACCGTCGGCGGCCCCATCGCAAGAAGGCTCATCGCGAGTCGCGCGGGATCCACGCTCGCTTCGAGCTGCAGCAGCCGCGACGCTTCGGAACGGTTCGCGACCAGCACGTCCACTCGCCTCAGCAGGTCCGGCGGCAGCGCCCGAGCGGGCGCGGCGTTGAGGACGATGCTCTTGCCGGCATCGTGCGCAATCTGGGCCGCGGCCTGCAGCGCGGGCGTCGGGACCTCGAGCTGCATGAGCAGCACATCGCACGCGCGGATGGAATCCGCTGCGGCCTCGATGTCAGCGGGCGTCAGTGTCGCGTTGGCGCCGGGCGAGACAACAATGGCATTCTCGCCGCCATCGGCGACGGTGATGAGCGCCAGGCCCGTGCTCTCGCCAGCGCGGACGATAACGTGGAAGAGGTTGAACGTGTCGGCCTTGCCAGCTTCGGCACGGAGGGTCTCAAGGAGTTTGACGCCGTGCGGATCATCGCCGATGCAGCCGATGAGCGTCACCATCGCGCCCAGCCGCGAGGCGGCGACGGCCTGGTTCGCGCCCTTGCCGCCGGCGAAGGTGCGATACGCGCCGCCGAGGACCGTCTCACCCTCGCGGGCGAGTCGGGGTGTGCGGATAACCAGGTCCATGTTGAGTGACCCGACGACGCAGACTCGGGATGGAGCCGCAAGCGGCGCTGGAACCATCATTGTGGTCCAGTGTAGTGGCGATTGTCGAGGCCTGCCGGTATCCGACGGGGGCGCCGCGCCTGTTGGTCGGTGACGCGCCTGAATGTCAGATGATCTCGACGATGATGAACCGCTTGACCCCGCGCGGCGCGCGGACGGAAACTGAGTCCCCGACGCGGGCCTTGAGCATTGCCTCGCCCATCGGGCTGGTCACCGTGACTTCGATGTAGTCCATCGGCGGGGGTGTTGAGGCCTCTCCCACGAGTTTGTAGAGATCCTCGTCGCCGGAAGGATCCTCGCGGAGCCGCACCATCGACCCGACAAAGACCAGGCCCTCGACGGCCTTGGCCATGTTCTCATCAACGACGCTGACTTGCGACAAACGCTCTGTGAGGCGGCGGATCTCGGATTCTTCCATGCCCTGCTGCTCACGCGCGGCGTGGTAGTCGCCATTCTCGCGCAGGTCGCCGTGCTCGCGTGCTTCGGCAATGCGGATTGAGACCTTGCCCCGGTTTGCGATCAGGAACGCGAGCCGATGCTCGAGGGCTTCCTTCTCGGTTTTGGTCATCAGTTCCATGACGTACCTCGATCTGCGGTGAATACCAGCCCAGGGGAGCTGCCTCCGGGGCTCAACACGTCGCGTGGCTCTTGCCGCGGGAGGGCCCGCCGCAATGACTTGGGAGAACGCACAATCTAGGCTGGATCGGGCCCGTTGGCCACTTCCCCCATCAGTTCGCCGGGCCGCGCCGGATCGCAATTGCGCCGCTGATCCAGACTGTGATGGCCAGAACCCAGATGCACGCGATGACTTTCCAGTGATCTGGAGCGATGAGTGCGGTCGAGCCGGTCCAGAGGCGCTCACGAGCGAGCTCGAAGGGCGCGGCGAGGGGCGAGGCGACCATGAGCAGCGCGGGCGCGCCGGGATCGCTACCAGCGATGCGGGCGTCGGTCGAGAACGCGGCGAAAAGGAAGGCGGCGGCGGCGGGGGGCACGATGGCGAGGAGGGCGAGCATGATCATCGTGCCGGCTCGGACGTGCGAGTCCTTCGGTGATCGTGAGATCGTGTGAAACGACCACCCCAGAACGCCAGCGACCAGCACGGTCCAGCCGACGAGGACCGCGGCGACCGCGCCCGAGACCTCCAGCGGCCACGCCGCCATCCATGGGAGAGATTGCGGCGCGATCATCAGGAGGATCGGAATGGTGACCACCACCGCGTCCGCCCCGAAAGCGCGAAATGGTCGCTCGGGCGGCTCCTGGCTCAGGCGGATCATCGGCCACACGATCGCCACGCCCGCTCCGATGATCGAGATCATCACGCGAGCGGCGGGCCGATAGACCTCGCTGGCCATCAGGCCCAGCGCACCGACGGCGCCGATCGACATCACGCTCGCGGCGAGGATGAAGCCAAGCCAGATGACGGCAAAGGGGCGAGGCTCGGCACGACGGTGCGCCCAGCGATCGGGCGCTGGGGTGGGGCTTGGCTCGGGCTTCCGCTCAGCGGTCGGGGCCGGATTCTGCTGCATCACGGCGGCCATCATCTCGGGTGGTACCACGATGGGCAGCGAGCTGCCAGCGGCGAGGTCGCTGGCGAAGTCTAATGGTCCGGGCGAAGCGAGGTTCGGATCTTGCTGACCATCGTGGATCGGAAACTCGCTCATTACCCGGCCATCCTCGCCACTTCGGGAATGACAGGACCGAGCGTCGTTGGGCCGCGCGGCGGCGATGATGGAACTGATTGGCCCGGCGGCGGCGCCACCGGTGTTGGCTGCGTCGGCTGGGCGGGCGCTTCTGGCGTGCCGGTGACTTGGCCTTCCGCCGCGGCCTTGGCGCGAGCGGAATTGTCGAGCAGGAGCCAACGCCCGAAGATCTGGATCTCCGGGTAGCCGCTGTCGATGCGCTGGCTGTCGTGGTGGAGCTGCGCGATGTTCACGAGCTTCTGGCGCGTGCTGACCTCGCCCATGCGCGGGCGCGAGGGGCGACCGCCCCAGACGACGCGTGTGTTGAATGTCGAGACGATGGTGAGGACCTCTTCGCTTGAGAATCGCGATGCGTCGATGCCCGCGACCTGCGAGAACCATGTCTGCGAGGAGAGGAGCTGCAAGAGTTCGAGGCTCGCGGCGATGTCTTCGCCCGGCCACGCGGTCGAGAGGTCGGGCGCGCCGGCCTTTAGTGGCCTGCCGAGCGCGGGGCCGAAGATCACGGGGAGACGAGCCTCGCCGGGCTCATATGAGGCGGGCATCGGCATCGCGTCCCAGGACAGGAGATGGTCCTTGCCCTCGCTGCGCACCACGGCGGCGGGGATGCGCCAGGTTCCGCCAATACGCACGACGTTGCCACGCTCGCGCCGGATCGTGGGCGTGCCGACGAACCAGCCGGACTGGGCCATCGCGGTCGCGACACGCGCGATGGGATCGGGCGAGAGTGCGCCACCATCACCATCGAATGCCGCCTTGGCGAGTGCGAGCAGGCCCTGCTGGTCGCTCAGCGGGAGCCATGTCGCGACAGGTGGTGTGCCCGGGCTCATGGAGGCGAGTGGATCGGGGGCTGCGGTTGCGGCGGGTCGAGCGACTTCGGGCCAGTGGATGATGATGCTTGGGGGCTCGGTCGAGACGATCTGCTCGGCGCGCGCTTCGAGCGGCCTGACGCCCAGCGAGAATGCAACCACCACACCCAGGACCATCGCCACGACGCAGAAGCTTGTGAAATACGCGAAGAACATGCCCCAGCGGAATGGCTGCGCGGATGCGCCGGAACGCACGTTTCCACGTGCGTTCGCCGCGCCTTCCGTGCGGGCTGTTTCGGGCTGTCGGGCCATCCGTGAGATCTCCTTGCGGGGAAGTTTAGCGCATCTGCGCCGCCAGCCCCGACCGGGCGAGTTCTACCAAGCGGCCCGCCAGGTCCGCGAAGGTGATCCCGCGATGGGCCGCGGCCATCGGCAGGAGCGAGTGGGGTGTGAAGCCGGGCATCGTGTTGACCTCGAGGAGCCAGTGGCGGCCCTGCGGATCAATGATGAAGTCAACTCGGCAAAGGTGCCGCACGCCCAGGACACGCGCGATGGTTTCGGCGTCACGCATCAGCGCCTGCTTGATCGAGGCACTCAGCGGCGGATCGGGGATGTAGCGGGTGTCGTCGCTGTGGTACTTGGCGTGGTAATCATAAAACTCGCTCGCGGGCCTGATCTCAACGACCGCGAGGGCCGCGCCATCGAGCACGCCGACCGTGACCTCGTGCCCGCCTCTTCCGGCGCCCTCGACGAGCTGCTCCACCATGTAGGTGCGGAGCGGGTGGACTGAGACATCGGCCCGGGCAGCTGAGAGTGCACTCGCGAGCTGATCCCGGTCACGCACGATGTGAACCCCGACGCTGGACCCTTCGTGCACGGGCTTGATGACCAGAGGCGGATTGAGCGGGCAGCCGGAGTCGGCCAGGTTGAGCGCGCCGGCAGGAGCGGTCGGGACGGCAGCGATTGCCGCAAGGAGCTTGGTGCCGAGCTTGTCCATCGCGAGTCTCGCGGCGGCGGGGCGACTGCCGACATAGGGGCGGCCATCGGCCTCGAGCAGGTCCTGCATCGGCCCGCCCTCGCCCCACGGACCGTGCAGGACAGGGAAGATGACGTCGCCGGGCATCGCGGCAAGCTCGTCCTGCGTCGGGCGGTCGATGATCGTGTACGTCACGTCGAGCGTGCCGAGCGAGTGGAGCGCCTCCGCGACTGACTTTGAACTTACGAGACTGACCGCGCGCTCTGCGTCGGGGCCGCCACCGAGAACGAGGACGCGTGTGCGAGCGCCTGCTTGCGAAGTTGTGCTATTCGCGTGCTGGGTCACTGGTCCCTGCTCCACACGACGACCTCGCGGTGCAACTCAACACCGAAGCGATCGCGCACTTGCTTCACGACCTCTTCCATGAGCCGGATGACATCGCGTGCGGCCGCGCCGGCATCGGTCACGATGAAGTTGGCGTGGCGATCACTCACGCTCGCACCGCCGATGCGCAGGCCCTTGAGGCCCGCGCGGTCGATCAGGAGCCCGGCACCAACGCGCGAGCCCGAGGCGAACGTTTCACCATCGAGGGTCGTCAGGTCCGCCGCGAGCGTTGGATTTTTGAAGCAGCAGCCCGCGGAATTGTCCGCCATCGGCTGGCTTCGCTTCTTGAAGGCCATGACTTCTTTGAGCCGGGCGCGAAGTGCCGCGGGATCTGCACCTGCCTGGAGCGCGAGATCAACACCGGTGATGATCAGTCCGCCGAGCCCGCTGCGGCGATACCCAAACGCAAGATCGCGCCGCTCGATGACGACATTCCGTCCATCACGCCCAAGGGCATGCACGCGCTCGACGACATTGCCGATCTCGCCGAACACACCGCCCGCGTTCATCACGATGGCGCCGCCGATGCTGGCTGGAATGCCGCCAAGGCCCTCGAGGCCCGCGAGCCCGTGCCTGCCGACCTCGTGGATGAGCTTGGGAAGATTGACGCCCGCCTCGACATGAACGCGGCCGCTTGACCACTCGCCCGACTCGGGCGTGATGCCGGTGAAGCGCTGCGTGAGCGAGACGACCAGCCCCGGGACGCCGTCGTCATCCACGAGCAGGTTCGCGCCGTCGCCAATAACGCGGAGTGCGGGATCGAGCTCGATGCAGCGTCGCAGCTCGTGAGCGTTGCTTGGGGCGCAGAATTGCTCGGCGCGCCCGCCAATCCGGAACCAGGTCGGGAGGGGCGCATCGTGCTGGAGTGCGAGTTCGGGCATTGTGGATGCGTGTGCCATGCGTTCGAATCTTCCGCGCCCGCTCTTCAGGGCCGGGCGGCGAGGTATCCTGTTCCGATCTTCCACACGTCGCCCGCGCCCATGACAACGACCACGTCGCCGCCGCGGCAGAGCGTGCCCAACTGCTCGATGATCGCATCGAAGGGATAGAGGTGCATCGCGCGAACCCCCTTCTCCCGAAGGCGATCCACAAGATCCCCCGCCGTCACCTGGTGCCGATCTTCCTCGCTGTCGCGGACGAAGTAGATGTGCGGCACGATCACGACGTCCGCCTGGGAGAAGCTCGCGGCGAACTCTTCCATCAGGTGCTTGGTGCGGCTGTGCTGGTGGGGCTGGAAGACACAGATCAGGCGGCCGCCACGCTCCTCGGGACGCTCGGCCTCGCGCAGGGCGCGGAGCGTGACATCAACCTCAGTAGGATGGTGGCCGTAGTCATCGAAGACGCGAACCGTGCCGCGACCTTCGCCGGTTGCGCCGCTCGTGACAACGCGCTCACCAAGAAGCTGCAAGCGCCGATCCACGCCCGTGAATGCCGCGAGCGAAGCCGCAACACGCGGCACCTCTGCTCCGAGCCACGACGCGAGCACCAGCGCGACCGACGCGTTGAACGCGTTGTGCGCACCCGGAACGCTGTTGCGCCAGATTGCGACCTCGCGGCGATCGTGAGAGAGCCGCACCTCGCGCGTGCGCGGGTCGTACGCGACGACCCAGTCGGCCTCGGGCGAGAAGCCGATCGTCTGCACGTCGCAGGAGAGGCCCGCCGTCACCTCGCGACGGTGGGCGTTGTCGTGGGCGATGAGCAGGCGGCCGCCTTCGCTCGCTGGCGGCAGCAGGAGCGCGAACTGCCGGAAGCTCTCGACCACTGCATCGAGCGTGCCATACACATCGAGGTGATCGGCCTCAACGCTTGAGATGCTCGCGATCGTCGGGCGATAGTTGTGGAACGAACGGTTGTACTCGCACGCCTCCGCAACGAGAACACCCGGCCGCCCGGCGAGCGTGCCCGAAGGGATCGTGCCTGCACCAACGCGGAAGCCGACCGAGTCGTCATCCGGCGCGACGCCTAGGTTGCCGTTCTTGAGCTGGCGTGAGGTGGCACCGACGATCACGCCCGGGTCCAGCCCGGCGTCAACAAGGGCCGAACCGAGCATGGCGGTGGTCGTGCTCTTGCCGTGAGTGCCGGCAATGGCGACGCCGGTAGCCCCTTGCATCACGCGCCCGAGCGCCTCGGCATAGAGCATGACGGTGATTCCCTGCCGCGTGGCCTGGGCCCATTGCGGATGGTCGGGCTTGATCGCGGCGGAGGCGACGACGAGACCGATCTCACCGGGAAGCAGGCCGCTGGCCTGTTCAAAGTCCACGCTGATACCCGCGTGCTGGAGCGAGGCGGTCGCGGCGGATGGAGCCTGGTCCGAACCCGACACGCGAGCGCCCCGGGCCGCGAAGACGCGGGCCAGGCCGGACATGCCCGAGCCGCCAATGCCGATGAAGTAGACATGAACACCCGCAAGGCGAAGCGCGGCGCCTCCACGCACGGCGGAAGTGGCGGCGAGCGGCGGCGTGGCCGCGTCGGACTGGGTGAGACGGAGTTGCGGCATCTCCCCGGAACGTACGACGGGTGCGGGCAAGAAAGCGGGTGAGGAGGCTGGGGCAGGCACTGGCACAATCGGGGTCGGCATATTGGGCGTTATCGGCGCGTCCGGTCGCCGGGCGTGAAACCCCGCGCTGGTGTCTGGTGGCACTATCCTCCGCCCATGATTCCTCCTACGAACGACGCCGCGAAGCCTCGACCGAGCATGGGGGGCAACTCCGGCCAGCCTGATCAGGCTGGTCAGCCCGGTCAGCCCAGTCAGCCCAGTCATGCCACCCTGCCGGCGGGTTCCCTTCAGGGCTCCGACCCGGCCATGCCGTACCGCATCGCGTGCCTCTGCGACCTTCGCGATGCGCAGGGGCGGGTCCTGCTGCTTCGCCGCATCAAGAGCCCAAACCTGGGACTCTGCTCGCCCATCGGCGGCAAGCTTGATGTGGCTCACGGCGAGTCGCCCGCGCAGTGCGCCCAGCGAGAGATTCTGGAAGAGGCCGGAATCCATGTGCCCATCGAGCGCCTCCGGCTGATTGGCCTGGTCGCCGAGACGGCCTTCGAGGGCCGCGGCCACTGGCTGATGTTTGTCTATCGCGTCATCGGGGCTGTCGAGGTGGAGCCGCGCGACATGCGCGAGGGGCGGCTGGACTGGTTCACGCCGCAGGAGATCGAGGCCCTCCCACTCCCTGAGACGGATCGCAAGATCATCCTGCCGCTGATGCGCCGGACCGAACCACCTACGCCCGCGGGCCTGCCCGGGTTCTTCGCGGTGCACATCGACTGTCGAGGCAGCGAGATGACCTGGACCGTCGAGCAGGAAGTGCCTGGGATTGGCTAAGGGTGTTGGCGGAAGAGTCGGCTAGAGTCCATCCTAAACGCGTTTGGGGTGGCGTTGCCGCGTCCAACCTCATCCTGCGGCGAATCTATAGTCGTCGCGGCATCGGTGCCACGACACCGACTCAGCCACCACGGAGGCGATTGCCCAATGCGGCCACACGCGACGCTGCCAACAAGTCTGACCTCGATCGTGCAAGCTCGCGCCGTGCGAACGCTAACACTGGTGCTCGCCCTTGTGGTGATGGTGCTGTCATTCGTACCTTCTCTTCGCGCGCAGGAAGCGGGGCAACCCTCGCCCGCCACATCCTCACCAACCGCCGTGCCGGCGTCGCGCAAGGCAACCAACGTTGCGGTGATCTCGATCCATGGCCCGATCGACAGCGAGGGTGTTCTCGCCGCGAGTGTGGCACGACGCATCGCAACCGCCGCACGCGCGGGTGCCGACACGCTGGTCTTCGACATCAACACGCCCGGCGGCGACCTCAACCAGGTCCTCCGCATCTGCAACGAGATCAAGAAGTCGCCCGTGTCGCGCACGTGGGCGTGGATCAATCCGGATGCGTACTCCGGCGGCGCGGTCATCGGGCTCGCTTGTGAGCAGATGATCATCAACGACCCCGCGAGCTTTGGCGATGCGATGGTGATCGGTGGCGGCCCCTTCGGGATCGCGGCGCAGGCCATCACGCCCGAACTACAGAAGAAGGTCCTGCCGCCGCTGATCGCGGAGGTGACTGACTCTGCCCGCCGCCACAACCGACTCTTCGGCTACAACCGCGACGAGTACCTCGTGCAGGCAATCGTGGCCAACGACGTCCCTCTCTGGCACGTCGAGAACACCACCACCGGCCAGCGCATCTGCGTCGATGAGGAAGAGTTCAGGATGCTCTTCCCGGACGAGCCAACATCGGGCATGCCGCGACTGGCGCGGGGACCGCGCGATGGACGCGCGGCGCGGGGCCCGGACGCGGATCCACCGGGTTCTTCTGGCGGCGATGTCGCGGCGGGATCCGCCATGCTCGCGCGAATCTCCGCCGATGTCACGAGCCGCCTGACCGAAGCTCGCACGCGCCCACGAATCACAGACGCCGACCGTGGCCAATGGAAGCTCCTTGAGAAGGTCACCGACGGATCGGCGCCCGCAGTCCTGCGCAGCCAGGACCTCATGCACTTTCGATGGGCCGCCAACGACACGCACGTGGTCGAGGGCGAGACCCGCGTGAAGCCCATCCGCACCGATGAGGACCTGCGCGAGTTCTTCCAGGCACCGTTTCTCATCCGCTTCAATCAGACCTGGTCCGAAGGGATCGTGGCCTTCATGACCAGCATCTGGGTGCGAGGGCTGCTGGTGATTGTCTTCGTGCTTGCCCTCTTTGTCGAGATGACCCACCCGGGGACGCTGGTGGCGGGCAGCGTGGCCTTCATCGCGCTCGTCGGGCTGCTCGCCCCGCCGATGCTGATCGGCCTCGCCAGCTGGTGGGAGATCGCGGCGATCGGGGCCGGACTGCTGCTGCTGTCGATTGAGATCTTTGCCCTTCCGGGCTTTGGCGTGGCGGGCGCGTCGGGGCTGCTGCTCATCTTCGCGGGGTTGATCGCGACGTTTGTGCCTCGGGGAGGGAGCTTTCTGCCTTCCACGCCCGAAGCACGCGACGCGGCGATGAACGGCACCGTCGTCGTGGTGCTGGCGTTTGCCACCGCAAGTGTGGGGATCTGGTTCCTGGCGCGCCACCTCGGTTCGCTTCCGATTCTGAATCGCTTCGTCCTCAAGACGCCGCTGGGCGATGAGGAAGTCTTCGCCGATGTGATGCGCGAGGAGGAGTTCGACCTTCCCGATATGGGCTCCACTGGCACGTCCATCAGCCCGCTCCGGCCGTCGGGCCGGATCCAGATTGGTGATCGCGTGTACGACGCCGTCGCGGAGTTCGGCTACATTGACACGGGCCAGACCGTCCGTGTGGTCAGCGCGACGCCGATGCGGATCGGTGTCGAAGCGGTCTCTTCATCGAGCGGACCCGCAGCCAACTCCTAATATCCGGCAACGCGATTTGACCGTTCACCTTCGCTAAAATCTCCTAAACCGTCCTCCCAGCGCTCCACTTGTTTCTTACTGACTCTCCCGCTGCCTCGCTATGGAACCGATGCTCATCTGGGCCCTTGCAGGGCTTCTCATCGCCTTGACGCTGCTCGTCGCCGAGTTCTTCATCCCATCCGGAGGGATTCTGGGGATCTGCGCGAGCTTCTGCGCCGTCGGGGGCGTGGTGCTGCTCACCATCCACGATGCCACATGGGGCGGGATTGCGGCACTCGTGCTCGTCGTGATCGGGCCGGTCATGGGCGCCTTCATGCTGAAGGTCTGGCCGCACACTGCGATGGGCCGCCGCATCATCGGCGTCCCGAGCGAAGAGCAAGTCGAGCAGGACCGTCTCGAAGCCCTTGCGATCCAGAAACAGTTCGTGGCGATGGTCGGCAAGCAGGGCCTTGCCTTGACTGACCTGCGTCCGGTGGGCGTGATCGACCTTGATGGCCAGCGCACCGACGCGTTGGCAGAGACGACCTACATCAAGGCGGGCACGCGTGTCCGGGTGGTGCATGCCGACGGCACGCAGGTCAAGGTGCGTTCGATCTGAGCTGGTCACCGGAAGCGCGGGGCCTTCGCAGCGCCCTCTCTCGAACGAGTCTTTCGCGGCGTGCGTGACATGCGCGACATGCGCGACATTCGCGGCGTGCGCGGCGTGCGCGGCATGCGTGCCATGCGTCCAAGACCGGCTCATATTTGCCCGCGAGGCGCAGAGCTCGCCTCTATACTCCGCCCTGCTGGCTTGGTGCTGGCAAGAGTCAATTCTTCCTTCCTCCACACCGCATCAGGAGGCTTCAACGATGCCCAGTGCTCGCTCCAGCGTTCTCCGTTTCGCTCCTGTCCTGGCCACACTCGCCCTTGCCACGCCCGCGCTCGCACAGCCGAACCAGGGCGGGGGTACGAGCCTCTTTGGAGGCATCGGCATCGTGCTGCTCGTGGTTGCTGTCATCATCGGGCTGGCCATCGCCGTGTTCCTCTTCCAGTTCATCGGCCTCTGGATCCAGGCCCTCACAAGCAATGCACGCGTCACGATCACCGACATGATCGGCATGCGCCTCCGCAAGGTCGATCTCCGCACGGTCGTGATCAACCGCATCCGCGCCATCAAGGCTGGCCTTGAGATTCCCACCGCCGCGCTCGAGACGCACTACCTCGCGGGCGGTCGCGTCTCCAATGTCGTCACGGCCATGATCTCCGCCAAGGGCGCGAAGATCGACATCCCCTGGAACATCGCAACCGCCATCGATCTCGCGGGCCGCGACATCCTGGACGCTGTAAACACCAGCGTCAATCCCAAGGTCATCGACTGCCCCGCGCAGGGCGGCCCTCGCCAGACCATCGACGCCGTCGCGAAGGACGGCATCCAGCTCAAGGTCAAGGCACGCGTGACGGTGCGCACCAACATCCCGCGCCTCGTGGGCGGTGCTACGGAGGAAACCATCATCGCCCGCGTCGGCCAGGGCATCGTCTCGACGATTGGTTCGGCCACCGACCACAAGGAAGTCCTCGAGAACCCCGACGGCATCAGCCGCAAGGTCATGTCCTCCGGCCTCGACGCTGGCACCGCGTTCGAGATTCTTTCGATCGACATTGCAGACGTTGACGTGGGCGACAACATCGGCGCCAAGCTCCAGGCCGATCAGGCCCAGGCCAACAAGCAGATGGCGCAGGCCGAAGCCGAGAAGCGCCGCGCACTCGCCGTCGCGCAGGAGCAGGAGTACAAGGCCGAGGCCGAGAAGAACCGCGCCCTGCTCATCCTCGCGGAAGCCGAGATTCCCCGCTCCATCGCCGACGCCTTCCGCAGCGGTAACTTGGGCATCATGGATTACTACCGCATGAGGAACCTGCAGTCCGACACGAGCATGCGATCCTCAATCGCCGACGGAAGCAAGCCCCGCACGTGATTGAGCGTGATTGAGCGTGATACAGCGTGATTGTGGGTGATGGAGCACGACGGGGCGCAATTGAGCGGAAAATTTGCCGCGCCGCTGCGTCATTCGCCAGGATGATCGAGCAGTGCCGTGATCCGCGCGGCGCGGTATCGCTCATCGGTCCAGATGCTCATGGGCGCTGCAATGCCAGCAGCCGATGGCGACCAGTCGCCTCCGGGGGCGTTTGCATCTGCGCCAGTGTCAGAGCCCGTTGCGAGTTCGCGCACCGCGCTCATCTCAACTCGTGTCGCCGCCGACTCGGCCCGCATCTCAACTCGTGTATCGACTCGCGCGGAAGCGCGTCGGTCCATCGTTTCCGGCCGCGGCAGCGTGCTGGGGCGCTGGGATGCCATTACGGTGGCGGCGCTCTCCGCACCGATGGCATAGACCGTGCCCGCGGGAACCAGGATGCTCGTGCCGCGCTCGCTCGTCGCGTACTCGGATCGCGGGAAGATCGCAACAAGCGCACCACTCACGCGCGCGTACCTTGCTGGCGCCGCATCACCAAGCGTGGATGACTCAACGCGGTACACCCGGTCAAATCCGCTCGGCTTTCGAAGGTCAATACGCGACATCCGCGACGACCGCGCCAGCGGACCCATGTCCTCGGTCCCCTGATCAACCACGCGCAGCGTCACGCCCTTGCCAAACTGGATGAGGCTGTCCTGCGACCGCGCAGCGCCGGACGCGATCACGCAACCAGCGCACGCGGCGAGCACGCGCAGTCGCAAGGCACCGCGCCGCCCGCGCTCAAGATTCCAAGTCTTCATCGTGCGAGGCATCCGTGCGTCCTTGCGTCGAAATCTCATCGGCTCACGTCTCTGATCATGTGCTTGAGCGAGGCATGATGATCAGGTCACAATCACGCCGCACATCACATCGTCACGATCGCCGGCAACTCTACGGCCGCGGCTCGGAAAAGTCGGGATCCTCTGGCAGAGCTTTCGGCTGGGCTCCCTCGCCCGCTGAACCTTCGCGACCAAGCTCCCTCTCTGCCTGCGGCATGCCAAGCTCTCGCTCCTCGCGAAGCAACACCTTGAATGTCATCGTCACACCAGTGGGCCCAATCTCCCGCAGCTTGGCGCCTCGCGCGGTCCAGCGGTACATCGCAGTCAGCAGCGGACCATCAACTTCAGGATACCCGGTGCTGCGCCCACGCACGAACTCGGCCTTCGTCACTCGGCCCACGCGGCTAAACGTCACGCGAACCAGCGGGTTCCGAGGCAGCGTCGTGAACCGCACAGTGTGGCTGAACCGCGGCCGCGCGGGCAGCACTTCCAGCCCATCGCGCGCCGTCACCTTCCCAAATCGAATCTCGCCCACCCCGGCCACCGATGTCGGATCGACATCGCGATCAGCACGCTCAAACGGACGATCCCCGGACGTTGTACCGCCGGGCGAAGGCATTGATGGTGGTGAAGGAGCGGAAGGATTCGATGCACTCGACGTGGTAGACATCTCCAATGAAGAGGCAGCTTCGTTTGGCCTGGAGCGGTCAGCCGCGGGTGTCAGATCTGGCGAGCTTGGCGTCTCTATCTCAGTATCGACAGGCTCAGTCTCGACAGGCTCGGTGGCGTCGGGCGACTGCACGGCAGTCGGCACCGCGCCGTCCGGCGCGTCGGCCCGGCCCCGTGGTGGCTCAGCGCGATCCGCACGATTGGCTGGAGTCGGTGCCGCATCATCGGGCTTCTCGACCTGCGGCGCTTCTGGAGTCGCTTCCTTCGTCGCGCTCGAATCCTTCCCGTCCTTCGTGCTCGGTGCGAGCGACTCTTCGCGTGGCGTGGGCAGGGGC
>Ga0105046_10006413_pt1 | contig 18582 bp, 20 predicted proteins | sample MAT03_FD_78385 | JGI IMG/M metagenome (GOLD analysis project Ga0105046, IMG submission 78385) | Freshwater microbial communities from Lake Fryxell liftoff mats and glacier meltwater in Antarctica - MAT-03 (megahit assembly) | ecosystem: Environmental > Aquatic > Freshwater > Ice > Liftoff...
CTGGCGCCTGCCATCACCGCCCGCCTCAACGCGGAGTTGCAGAAAATCCTCGCCATGCCGAAGGTCGGCGAATTGATCCGCAGCGGCGGCAACGAGCCCGCCGGTGGTTCGCCCGAGGATTTCGCGCGCGCCGTGCGCGATCATTCAGACCGTTGGGGCAAGGTGATTCGCCACATCGGTCTCAAGCTCGATTAGGTGGGCGATCCGTTCAGCGCGCCGCACCCTGCATGCGATAAAACGAGTCAATCCCGACCTCTTCACGCAAACCGGAAAGTTCAGCGCCAGCCGGCGCGGTGAAATGCGGTATGCCGATGGCGTCGGCAATGCGCACGAAGCCGTAGAAGGCGGCCACGGTGGCCGCCGCATCGACCAAGCCCGCGCCACCCAATAGCGGCAGCAGTGCCGCGCGCGCGGCCGCCAGACGAGGCGCATCACGCAGCACCACCGCTTCGGTGAATTCGAGCAGTTCGGTCGCATGCGCGACATCCACGCCCTGATCGAAGCCGCTGGTCACACCAGCCAATGCCACCTGCTTACCCTCTGATTGCATGCTCTCACGGAGCATGTAGGCGTGTGCCGCCGTTCAGTAAACGCATTGGTGCAGGGCTGATACCCGTGCGGCCAGGATCTCGGTCTGTGGCCGGCTGATGGCGCGCATGGCCGGCAGGTCGAAGCGGTAGATCGCCTGGCCCGGCAGGTAATGGCAATTGGCCAGAGCCCAGTAATCGCGCATTGACTGCGGCACCGACGACAGGCCGCGATAGATGTAACCGGCCTTGGGACTGGGATACATCGGTCCGTCGGCTTCGACCGTGTCCGTTGGTTCGACCAGCGGCAGCCAGGCCGCTTGCCGGCGCGCGCCCGGCGGGCGGTAGCGTGTCGGTGCGCCGGCCACCGCTGCAGGCAGCGGCCGCTCGGGCAGGCCCAGTGCGCGCGTGCAGGTGTCCATCATCATCACCATCGCGATGATGCCGACGATCTCGACATACTCGCCTTCGCTCATGCCTTGCGCCAATACCGACTGGGCCCAGGCTTCGGACAAGCGGCCGGGATCGTTCACGGTGCGATGGATCAATTCGACTTCAGCGGCGCTCAATTCACCCAGGCTGTCATGCGCGCCTGCCACACCGTTGGGCGAGAGCGCGGCCTTGATGCGCGCGCAGTGGGCGCAGCCGATTGCGTGGCGGATCTCGGCTGCGACCGCCAAGCGTCGCTGGCCGTCGAGCCAGGTGCCGGGCGCAGCGATGGCTTGCCAGGCACGTTCCTGTGATTCCGCCAGATCGGCGCGGACGGGAAGACCGAATCCTGCAAATGCGGAGGCTGACATATCGAAGCTCCTGTGAAAGGTGATGGGAAGGGCGATGCGAAGGTGTTGCGGGAAAGGCGCTGCCGGACGCGGCTTACGCCGGCTTCCAGCCCTTGGGCAGGCGCGGCTTTTCGATGTTGGCCACGCCGCACAGCACGTCGGTCATGCCGGAAAAATCGATGCCGCCATGGCCGGCCGCACGCGCCAGGCTGAACGACTCATGCACGGCGGCGGCTACCGGCATCGGCACCTTCACCGCATGGGCCGCGGACACCACCAGCGACAAATCCTTGTGCGCCAGATCGACGGTGAAGCCGGGCGTTACGTCGCCTGCCAGCACCTTGTTGGGCAGGTTCATGCGCAGCTGGCCATTGTTGGCCGAGGTACCGAGCAGCACCTCCATGGTTTTCGTAAGCTTGAGCCCGAAGCGCTGTGACAACGCCAGGGCCTCGGCGTTGACCTGCGTCAGGGTGATGGCGACATAGTTGTTGACCAGCTTGGTGCGCCCGCCGCTGCCGACCGGGCCGCAGTGGTAGATGGCATTGCCCATGGCCTCGCAGAGTGGCTTGACGCGGGCGAAATCGGCGTCGCTGGCGCCCACCATGAAAAGCGATTCGGCGCGATCGGCATGCTCGGCCAAGCGTCCGACCGGGGCATCCACCATGGTCAGGCCGTGCTTGAGCGCCGCCTCGGCCAGGCGGTCGGTGGCAAGCGGGTCGATGGTGCTCATGTCCATCAGCAGCGCCCCCTTTGGCGCGTTGGCGAAGATTCCGTCAGAACCCTGCGACACCTGCTCGACTTCGACCGAGGAGGGCAGCATGGTGACGATGATGTCGCTTTGGCGCGCCACATCGGCCACGCTGGCCGCCGCCCTGGCGCCCGCGGCGACCAGTGCGGCAACGGCCTCCTGGTTGATGTCCAGCACCACCAGGTCGAAACCCTTTTTCACCATGTTGGTCGCCATCGGCCGGCCCATGCGGCCCAGCCCGATGAATCCGATTTTCTGCATTTAAATCTCCGTCATTTGTAGTAATTCACCGCGTCAGGCCGGCGTGAAGGTCGGTACCGGCTGGCCACCCTCGGTGGGCGTGAACTGCACCTTCACCTTCTGGCCGATGGTGAGCGAGCCTGGCGGGAAGTCAACGATATTGGTCATCATAGACACGCCCTCATCGAGTGTCACATAGGCAATCGTGTAGGGCACCGGCACGCCGCGATGCATGGTGCTATAAGTATAGATGGTGCCGATGCCCTTGGCCGGCACCCACTTCACCTGGTCTGCGAAGCAGTGCGGGCAAATGCGCCGCGGGTAGAAGTGATATTCGCCGCAGGCGTCGCATTTGCCCACCAGCAGGATGCCCTTGGCGCAGGCGTCGAAATACTCCAGGTTTTCCGGGTTGGTGACAGGCGACGGGATGCTGCGTTGTGCCGTGGTCATTTCCATGCCTCCTATTCACGTTCCATGATGACGGTGGCGCCGACATGGCGCGTACCGAGTTGGCCGCCGGTGCCGTGCGCCAGCGCCAGGCGGCAGTTGGGCACCTGCACTTTTGGATGAGCTTCGCCTCGTAATTGCCGCACCGCCTCGATCAGCTTGGTCATGCCGCCGCGATTGGCAGGGTGGTTGTTGCACAGCCCGCCGCCATCGGTGTTGAAGGGCAGCTTGCCGACGCCCGAAATAAGATTGCCGTCGGCCACGAACTTGCCGCCTTCGCCCTTCTTGCAAAAGCCCAGGTCTTCGATCTGCATGATCACCGTGATGGTGAAGCTGTCGTAGATCGAGGCATACTGGATGTCGGCCGGTTTGACGCCGGCCTCGGCAAACGCGATCGGGCCGGTCACGGCCGCGCCGGAATAAGTGAGGTTGACGCGGCCACCCATCTGGCCCTTGGGCGCTTCACCGACCCCCATGATTTTCACCAAAGGCCGCTTCAGGCTTTTGGCGATCTCGGGGCTGGTGACGATCAACGCGCCGCCGCCATCACTCACCACACAGCAGTCGAGGCGGTGCAATGGGTCGGCGATGAGCGGCGAATTGATGACGTCTTCGACCGTCACCACATCGCGCAGCATCGCATGCTCGTTGTACTGCGCATGGTGCGAGGCCGCCACCTTGACCCAGGCCAGTTGCTCGGACGTGGTGCCGTACTCGTGCATGTGGCGCATCGCCACCATGCCGTAGCCGTTGGCAGTGGCCATGCCGTAGGGGAATTCGTAGGCCATGTCGGGCGCGCTGGCGCCGTAGTTGCGCGCCTGGGTGCCCGACGAGCCTTCCGAACGCGGCCGCCCCGCCAGGGTGATCAGCGCGACACTGCATTTGCCCAGAGCGATGGCTTCGGCGGCATGCGCCACATGAATCAGGTAGGAGGAGCCGCCGCTTTCGGTGGAGTCGACGTGGCGCGGTTTCAGGCCCATGTAGTCGACCATCGACATCGGCCCCAAGCCCGGCGCGTCGCCGGCGCAGAAATAGCCGTCGATGTCATTCTTGGCCAGACCCGCGTCAGCCAGCGCGCCCCTGGCGCATTCGGCATGCAACTGCGCCACCGATTTGTCCGGTGCCTTGCGCGTCGGGTGTTCGAAGGCGCCAGCGATGTAAGCCTTGCCCTGGATGCTCATGATGGTGTTTCTCCCTGGATGCCGGTTGGGTCCGGCTTTGTCATTGCTTCACTTGCACCACATATTTTCGCAGGCTCCGCGATTTTGCGCAGCGCCGGCGCCGTGCTATGTTTTACGCCGTACAACATCTCCGTCAAGCTTCGATGTGTCAAGTGCTCCGATCATCAGGCGCGGCCGCGCTTAGGTCTGGTTCTGGCCTGCGCTGGCGTGCTGCATGCACAGCACTATCCGAACCGGACGGTGCGCGTGATCGTGCCGTTTTCGCCCGGCGGCGCGATGCGCAACGGCACCTACATCGACATGTGCTCGAAGCTGCCGCTGTGCGACCCGACCAGGATCACGCTGCCCACCGCAGTGCTGCGCGGCCAGTTCGACGGCATCGCGGCAGAAGATGACCCTTACCGAGTTCTACAAGCGCTTGCCGAATCCGGACAAGCAGTTCATCATGCTCTCCGGCATTTCACACGCCAGTTTCCAGCAGAAGAACTACAAGATGGTGTACGCCATCCTGTATGCGTTCTTCACGCAACCGGCGCCGTAGTATGTCAGCGGCGGGCATTGATCCTCTCGCGCGGCAGTGCCGCGCTGGATTACCCGGATGAAGCTTGGTGTGGGTGCGCGGCATGAGTTACCTGGCCCAATCACCGCTAAAGGGAGACACAGCATGCAACGACAAGTAGTGCACACCGACCGCGTACCGGCGGCCAAAGTCCCGCTGTCGCAGGCGATCAAGGTGGGCGACTGGGTGTTCGCCTCGGGGCAATTGGGCATGGACCCGCGCAGCGGGCGCCTGATCGAAGGCGGCATCGTGCCTGAGACGCGCCAGGTCTGCGAGAACTTGAAGGCGGTGCTCGAAGCGGCCGGTTCGTCGTTGCAAAAGGTTGCCAAGGTCACCATCTACCTGGCGGATCTGGGCGAGTTGATGCCGATGAACCAGGTGTTCAGCGAGTATTTTCCGCAGGACCCGCCGGCGCGAACCACCTTTCAGGCAGCCGGCCTGGTGGGCGGTGCGCGTGTGGAGATCGAGGCGATCGCGCTGGGTTGAAACCCTGTGGGCATAGCCGATAACGGGCCATAAGCCCGTGAAGGCCCGCAGACTCGGGCTTCTACCTCCTACCTGTACTTGTTCTCGATCGCCGACCATGCCGGCATGCCGGCATGCCGGCATGCCGACAATCGCCTTGTATGCCTCAAAGCTCACCCCGCTGCCGACTTCATCGAGCTCGCCCGACTTGATGTCGGCCAGCTCTTGTGGTCGTCGTAGCGTTTTCGGCATCCACCAGCGCCGGCAGGTCGGTCACCGCCAGCATGTCGCGGTAGGCGTCGGCGAATTCGCGCGCGCCGAGCAGGCCGATGTCGGGCACGCCATAGCGCACCCCGACGATCGATAGAATTGGGATAGTCACGGATGATCCGCCGTTGCGGGAAAGCAGAGGGCTGCATGTCAAACCTGGTTTCGGCCACGCGCATGCCGATCGCGATCATCGGCGCCGGCGGCATCGGTCGCGCGCATGTCGAGCGCGGCATGCGCAGCGATGCGGTGACGATCGCGGCGATCGCCGATCCAGCCGCAGGCGCGCGCGAGTTCGCAGCCAGCGTTGGCGTCGCCTGGTACGCCGATCATCGCGCCATGCTCGACGCGGTGCGACCGGCCTGCGCGATCGTGGCCACCCCGAATGCGCAGCATGTCGATATCGGCCTCGATTGCATCGCGCACGGTGTGGCGCTGCTGGTTGAAAAGCCGATCGCCGACAGTGTGGCCCAGGCGCGGCGCCTGTGCGAGGCGGCGGCCGCGCGCGGCGTGCCGCTGATGGTCGGCCACCAGCGCCGCCACAACCCGATCATCGCCGCCGCCAGGCGCATGCTCGCAGCCGGCGTTCTCGGCCGGCCGGTGTCGGTGACCGCGATGTCCACCTGGTTCAAGCCCGATGCTTATTTCGACACGGCATGGCGCCGCGAGGCGGGCGGCGGGCCGGTGCTGATCAACCTGATTCACGACATCGACCTGCTGCGCTTCCTTTTGGGTGAAATCACCTGCGTGCAGGCGGTCACCTCCAACTTTGTGCGCCGCCACGCTGTCGAGGATACGGCAGCGGTCATGCTGACCTTCGCCAATGGCGCGCTGGGCGCGATTTCGGTCAGCGACAGCGCGGTTGCGCCGTGGAACTGGGACCTGGCCGCAGGCGAGGCCGCGCATTATCCGCGCCAGGATGTCAACAGCCACTACCTGTGTGGTACCGAGGCGTCGCTGACCCTGCCGCGACTGGAGGTGTGGCGCTATCGCGGCGCGCGCGGCTGGCACGAGCCCCTGACCGCGGAGCGCACCCAGGTACATACCGCTGATCCGTATGCCGAGCAGTTGCGGCATCTACGCGCCGTGGTCGAAGGCGGTGTCGCACCGATTTGCTCGGGACAGGATGGCCTGCGCACACTGGAAGCGACATTGGCGGTGCATACGGCTGCTGCCAGCGGCCGGCCGGTAACGCTTTGCGCCTGATCAGACTTTTGTGCCGGACCATCTGGCGCCCCTTCCCGTAACGACCCGGACTGCGCGATGACGCGACAATTTTGTATCGGCCCCCTCACCGCCCTGGCGTTGCCGCCGCCGCGTCTGCTGGAGGCCGCGGCGCGCGCCGGTGCCGACGGCATCGGCGTGCGCATGCTGCCGGCGGCGCCGGGCGGCATCGCGCACCGGCTGATGGACGATGCGGCGCTGCTGCGCGAAACCCTCGCGGCCAAGGCTGCCACCGGCATGCGTATCCTCGATATCGAGATGGTGCGCATCGGCCCGGCGTTCGATCTCGAACCGTACCGGGGGTTTTTCGAGACCGCTGCCGCGCTCGGCGCAGCGCATGTGCTGGTGGCCGGCGACGACCCGGACGAAGCGCGCACTGCGGCCGCGTTCGCCCGCGTATGCGAGGCGCTGCGGCCTTATGGGCTGAGCGCCGACTTCGAATTCATGCCCTGGACTGCGGTGCGCGACCTGGCGGCCGCCAAGCGCATCGTGGCGGCCGCCGCGCAAGTGAATGGCGGCATCCTGGTCGACGCGCTGCATTTCGCGCGCGCCGGCTGCCAATTGCACGAGCTCGACGATGTGCCGGCTGGCTTTTTGCACTATGCGCAAATCTGCGACGGGCCGCTGCGTGGCCCCGCTACGCTCGAAGGCCTGATCCATGCGGCACGCTGCGAGCGCGGCCTGCCCGGCGAAGGTGGCCTTGACCTCAAGGGCTTGTTCGATCGCCTGCCGGCGCAGGCGCCGATCTGCATCGAGACGCCTTCCGACACACGCGCGCCGGTGCTCGGTTGGGATGAGTGGTTGCGCCAGGCGGTGGCAGCGTCGCGCCGGGTGTTGCGTGGAGTAGCCGGTCGCTAGCCGGCAGCTAGCCGGCAATGCCGCGCGGGTTTAGCGCCAGGCCCACACCGGCTGCTCCAGGTGCGCCACGCGCGTGGGCCGCCCATGCACCGCCACTTCCATGAACTGGTAGATCACCGCCGCGGTCGGCGCATGGATGCGCGTGCCCAATAGCGGGTAGCGGATCACCGGCCGTTCGCTTTCGGGAATCGAGACGAATTCGGGAACGCCAGGGCGGTTTAACTCGTCGAAGCCGATACGATAGATCGCCGCGACTTCATCCGGGTTGGCCTGCATCGACACACCCGCCGGCGCCCATGCCACAAGCGGCGTGATGAGATAGCCGGAACGGGTTGGAAAGTCATCCAGGAAACCCAGCACGGCGCCTGCCTCCAGATGCAGCCCGATTTCCTCGCGCGCTTCGCGCAGGCCCGCCTGGAGTGCGCTTTCGCCGGCATCCAGGCGTCCGCCCGGCAGGGCGTACTGGCCGGCGTGGGCGTTGAGCTTGCGCGAGCGCAGCGTCAGCACCAGCGACGCGCCGCCGGCGCCGTCGTCGGTGACGATTACACAGACCGCGGCGGGCTTGAGGCCGCAATGAGCGGTGTCGTCGCCCTTGCGCTGCTTGAGGTTGTGGGTGATCGAGGCCCGCAAGCTGTCGTCGAAACGCGGCTGCGTCATCGGCGCACGCCCCACTGCGAGAAGTGCACTGCCGCGGCGGTCGCCAGGCCATAGCTCACCATGCCCAGTCCGACCAGCGCGAACACGCTCCACGGCGGCGCGCCGGTCGCGGCGATGGCCCAGCCGCCGGCGGCCACCACGCCTAAGCGCAGGGTACCGGCCATAACCGGCCCCAGCGCATGGCCGGCGCCGAGCGAGGAGAAATACAGCGAGAGCCCCATGCCGAGAAAGCCGTAGCACGGGCCCGACCACATGAAATAGGTGGCCGCCGAGCGCAGCACGGTGGCGTCGCTGGTGAAGTTGCGCCCCCACAAGTCCGGCATCAACGCCAGCACCAGTCCGATTGCGGTCAGCATGGCGCCGGCCAGCGCGGCGCTGGTCCAGGCCACCCGGCGGGCGCGTGCCGGCAAGCCCGCACTCACCGCCATGCCCACCAGCGGCACCGAAGCCACGCCGAAGGCGAAAGAGATCGGCACCAGCAGGAATTCCAGCCGTGCGCCGATGCCGTAGCCGGCCAGGGTTTCAATCCCGAAATGCGCCACCAGGCGCGTCAGGATCAGCACCGCGAGCACGGTCTGCAGCGGTGACAGCAGGGCCAACGCGCCGACCTTGAGAATATCGCGGAACAAGGCACGATCGAGCCGTGTGGCCGAGGGCGCCAGGCGCAGGCGTGCACGACCCGAGCGCAGGTAGAAGTAAAGAAACAGCGCGCCGCTGGTAAAGGCGCACAACTGGCCGGCGGCAATGCCCGGCATGCCCAGTTTCGGGAACGGCCCCAGGCCCAGGCCGAGCGTGCCGCCCACCAGCACCTGGATCGCCGCCACCGAGAACACCGTCACCGAAGGCACCCGCATGTTGCCGGCGCCGCGCAGCACCGCAGCGAAGGTATTGGTGAGCCACACCCCGACCGAGCCGCAGAACGCGAGGTTGGAATAGGCGATCGCCTGCTTGAGCGCTTCACCCTTGCCGCCCAGCAGCGCATAAACCGCTTCGCCCAGCGTCAGGAAAGTCACGGTAAAGAAGACACCGGCGGCGATGCCGATCCACATGGCGTGCACCGCCAGCGCGTTGGCGCGCTTGACGTCGCCGGCGCCGAGCGCACGGCTGATGGCGGAAGACACGCCGCCGCCCATGGCGCCGGCCGACATCATCTGCTGCATCATGACCATCGGAAACGCCAGTGCCATGCCGGCCAAGGCCGCTGTGCCCAGGCTGCCTACGTAGGTGGTTTCGGCCACGGTAGCCAGTGCGGTTGCCAGCATCGCCACCATGTTGGGCAACGCGAAGCGCACCAGGGTCGGCAGGATCGGCGCGTAGAGCAGCGGATTGGCGGGTGCGGCGCTGCCGTTGCCGGCGGAAGGGGTAGAGGGGGTGGTCAAAGGGAGCGGCCAAGGGAGCGGCCAAGGGAGCGGCCAAGCGAGCGGTCAAGGGAGCAATCAAGGAAGCGGCCAAGCGAGCGGCCAAGGGAGCGGAATTTGCAGCGGACCCGCATTGTCGCGCAACGCGCAGCGCACCTGCCCGCTTCGCAAGCCTGCTTGCCGGCGCCAACGCGCGGCGGCACTGCGGCGCAAGCCGCGCTTCAGGTCGCGGCCTCGTCGGCCAAGCGCCTGCGCAACTCCGCCTTGGCGATTTTCTCCAGCGTCGAGCGCGGCAGGGCGTCGACTACGCGAATCTCGCGCGGATGCTTGAAGTCGGCCAGTTGCGCGGTGCAGGCGGCCAGTACGCGCGCGCCCAGGGCCGGCGCGCAATCGGCTGTCGGCAGCACGAAGGCGATCGGCACTTGGTCCAACATCAGGTGTCGCTTCGCCACCACCGCACACTCATGCACCCCCGGCACCGTCAGGATCACGCGCTCGATTTCGGAGGCGGCAACGTTCTCGCCACCGACCTTGAGCATGTCCTTGTCGCGGTCGCCGAACTGCATCGAGCCGTCTTCCAGCAGGTTGACGCGGTCGCCGGTGCGAAACCAGCCGTCGGGGTCGAAGCAGGCGGCGGTGGCCGCCGGGTTGCCCAGGTATTCCTGGAACAGCGAGAGCCCGCGCACGCCGCGAATGACCAGGTGGCCGCTGCCGCCGGCTTCGATGGCGCGCGCCTCGCGTACCGGCAAGGTGTCGCTGTCGACGATGGCGATCTCGTACTCCGGCGCCGGCCGGCCGATCGACAAGGGCAGGTTGGGCAGGTGCAGGCTGCCGACGATGCCGTGGGTGATGGTTTCGGTCATGCCCCACCAGCCCAGGGTGCGCACGCCGAAATGCGCGTCGGCCGGTGGTGCGCAAACCGCCGAGCCCCACCAGCGATAGTGGTGCGCCGGCGGCACCGGCTGTGCCATCAGGGCCTTGACACAAAAAGGAATGAGGGAGGTCCAGGTGCAGCGGCGCGCCAGCGATACCGGCCAGAAGCGGGTGGCCGAGAAGCGCGGCTGGATCACGCAGGTGGCGCCCACCCACAGGCTGGCCAGCACCGAATAGGCCTGCGCATTGGTGTGGAATAGCGGCAGATGTACCAGGTGCACGTCATAGGGACGCAGGTCCTCGTGCGCGGCGTTGATGCGCGCGCCCCACAGCGCGTTGGCATGGGTCCACAGAACAGCCTTCGGTCGCGCGGTGGTGCCCGAGGTGTATTGCACGCTGCACGGTGCCAGCGGGTCGGGCGCGCGCCGCAACGGCGCTTCGCCATCCAGTGCCTCGAAGCGGCTGTCCGCCGCAGGCGGCCGTTCCGCTGCAGCGCCGCTGTCGGTCGCGGTGACTGCCAGCCAGGCCAGGCCACGGCAACTGGCGGCCACGCGCGCGGCGAATTTCGGTTGGGTGATGCCGGCCACCGCGCCGCTGTGGCCGGCGTAGTAGGCCAGTTCGTCGTCGGCGGCGCGTGCATTGGTGGTGACCGCCACCGCGCCGATCCAGGCGCAGGCATACCAGGCCAGCAGGGCCTCGGGGCAGTTCTCCAGGTGAATCAGCACGCGCTCGCCGGCGCGCACGCCGCGCCTTGCCAGGCCGCCGGCGATGCGCCCGACGCGCTGATGGAATTGCCCGTAGCTTACGAGCTCCGGCAAACCCTCGAACGGTTCCCAGACGATGAACGGGTGATCGCGGCGCGACCGCGCGCGCTCGGCCAGAAGCCAGGGCACATCCATGCCCGTGAAAGGATGCGGCATGCCGCTTTCAAGGATTGGTCGCATGGTGCCTTGCTCGCGCAGGGTGTTGGTGGAGGCGCTGCGGTGTTGCGTGGCGCTTCAGCCGATGATCACCAGAGTGGAGGTGGCGGTTGCCACCGGCCGGTCGGGATCGTCGGCGCTGGCCAGGCTGGCGCGGCTGAACACCAGCTGGCGCCCGCGCTTCTCGATTTCACCGCTCGCCAGGTAAAGCCCGCGCGGCGCCGCGCGCAGGAACGACACATTGACGCTCGCGGTGGTGCAGCCCTGGCTGGGCGGCAGAACGCCCAGCAGCGAGAAGGCCATCGCGAAATCCAGCATGGCCGTCAGCGCACCGCCTTGCAGCACGCCCACACCCTGCACGAAGATGCCTTCAGGTGCGAACGCAAGCTGGATCGCGCCGCTGTCGGCATCCAGCGCCAGTAGCCGGGTGCCGAGCGCCCGGGCCATCGGGTTGGTGGCGAAGGTGGGCGCGGTTGCGTGATCCTTGAGCCACTGATGCAGTGCCAGCTGGTCGGGGTTGGGTTCGCGCATGTGCTGTATTCGGTCCTTGAGGGTGGCCGGGTCGGCGCCGCTGGCGCGCATTATGCGCCAGCGACCACGCGGCCGGCGACCATCACCATACGCGCCAGTGCTCCGCCTGCCACCAGGTCGGCGGCATCCGGCGCATCGGTGATCAGCAAATCGGCGCGTGCACCCGCGCGGATGCCGTAGTCGGCTTCGAGCCCCATGAGGCGCGCCGGATTGACGCTCGCCATGTCGAAGGCGCGCGCCAGTTCATGGGAACCGAGATGCGCGGCCAGCATGGTCCAGCGCGCGATCTCCAGCATGTCGCCGGAGCCGGTGGGCACAAACGGGTCCTGGATGTTGTCGGAGGCGCAGGCTACCGTTACCCCGGCGCGCGCCAGGTCATTGACCCGGGTCAAGCCGCGCGGCGGCAGCCGGTCGGCACCTCGCCCCTGCAGGAACAGGTTGGCCGCCGGCAGGGTGATGGCGCCGATGCCGGCCGCGGCCAGGCCGTCGATGATCGGCATGGCCTGTGCCAAGGGCAGCGCGAAGAGCGCGCTGCTGTGGCTCACCACCACCCGCCCCTGCATGCCGTGCGCGCGGGTGCGCTCGATCACGGCATCGAAATGCAGGCGCTGCGGATCGAGATGCTCATCCAGGTGCAGGTCGATCGGCAGCCCGCTCTTCTCGGCGGCGGCGAACAGAAGGTTGATGAAAGACAGAGCGTCGGCGGCGCGCGCCGGGGTGCCGCCGATCACGTCCGCACCGAGAGCCAGCGCCGCGGCCAGCAGGTTGCCGGCGTCGGCGCCATCGGCTGGCACACCGCTCGCAAAAGCCACCACCTGCAGGCGCATTCGTTGGCGCCAGCGCTCACGCAGTTCGAGCAGGGCTTCGATGCCGCGGGTGCCGCTTTCGGGATCGAGATTGGTGTGCGAACGAAGCGCCACCGTGCCGCGCGCCGAGCAGGCTGCGATGGTCTGCTCGGCACGCGTGACGATATCGGCGCGCGTCATGCCGGCCGCATAGGTGCGAAACGCCAGCACGGCGCCTTCGAGATCGCCGCGCGGATTGTCCACCCGTGTGATGGTGCGTGACTTGTCCAGATGCTGGTGCGCGTCCACCAGGCCGGGCACCACCAGTTTGCCGCCGATATCCTGCGGCTCGCAGGCTTCCACCGCAGTGCCGGGCGGCAACAGGGCGCTGATGCGGCCGTCGGTGCCGATCAGGATGTCCTGCCGTTGCGGTGCCTGGTGCGCATCGGCCTGCACCCGTGCGCCGCGCAGGATTTTCGGTTTGTCGATCATGTGGATTACCTCGAATCGAAGGCTTTGTCGGGCGCCGCCAGCCAATTCAGGCTATCGCGCCAAGGCTCCTGCATCAAGCAAGAACCTGACCATCAGGCGCGCCACGGCGTCGAACATGGCGCCGCCGGTCGCCGTATTGCAGCCGGTCTGGTGCGCCGCAGCCAGGAGCGGGGTCACCGCGGGCGCGGTGATCACGTCCGCCACGAACACGTCGCGGGTGAGCCTGGCGGCATCCACCGGCAAGCGATCGCCCGCGCGCATGCCACTCGGGGTGGCGTTGACCACCAGGTCAAATCCGCGCGGATCGCGCGAGCCCTGGCAGGTGCGACCGGAAAAGCGCGCTTCCAGCCTTGCGCGCAAGGCGTCGCGGCGCTGCGCATCGTCGTCATGGATCGCCAGTTGCGCCACGCCGGCATCGAGCAGTGCCAGCGCGATCGCGCTGCCGGCGCCACCAGCGCCCACCAGCAGGGCGCGGGCCCCTTGCAACTGGCAGCCCGCAGCACGGATGCCATCGACGAATCCGCAGCCGTCAAGCATGTCGCCATGCCAGCTCAAGTCGGCATTGCGGCGCATGATGTTGACCGCGCCAAGCAGGTGGGCTCGCTCGCTTACGCTGGAGCAATGCGCATAGGCGGCGAATTTGTGCGGCACGGTGGCGATCAGGCCGTCGAAATTGCGCGCCACCGCGGCACCGCGCATGAAAGCATCGAGGTCGGCGGCAGCCACATGCACCGGGATGACTACGCAGTCGCGCCCGCATTGATTCAAGGCACGGGTAACGCCGGCCGGCGACTTTACCTGTGAGATCGGGTCGCCGACAATGGCAATGACGCGGGTGGCGCCCGAAAGCGTTGCCGCAATGCCTTCGGGCATGGGTTTTGGTGCGGCGCTCTGCGCGCCCGGCACGGCTACTTCAAGGGGGCGGTGAGCCCGGCCAGGTTGGAGCGCGCCTTGAGCTTGGCCTGCGCTTCCGCCTTGTTGATGGCGGAAACCTTGCGGCCGAAAGCTTCGCGCTCTTCCTTGCTCTTTTGCGCCGCCTTGATGCTGGCGATACAACGCCAGCGCTTGCCGCTCTTGGAGACGACCAGGCGCATTTCCTCGCGCGGATGTTGCGCGTGGCAGTGATAGCAGTAGACAGTGGAAGATGACATGTGAACGCTTATGCTGGGTCTGGGAACTGGCGTGTTTGCTGCGCGCCGCCCCTGCCGGTTTGCGGGCGCCGAACCGGTGGGTCGGAGGGCGCAGTACATTCCAGAAGGCCTGCGATTATACCAAAATGGGGCGCCGCGCCGGCGTGGCGCCAACGCATGGCACCAACCGCGGCCCGGTTGCGCCGGCAGCGGCACTCGCGGTGAATCCGCAAGCGGCATGGCGCCGGGTTTGCGGGCAGGCCTGGCAGGCCCGGCAGGCAAGCCGGGCCGGCGTTCGCCCGCCGCCATTTCATTGCAGTTTTTGCAACTTTTGCAGCGAACGCATGCGCCAGGGCACGGTTTGGTCGGGAAACAGGCGCGGATACTCGGTGTAACTCACTTCGCCCACATAGATGTCGCCGCGCGAATCGACCGCCAGGCCGTGCGGCGCGACAAATTTTCCGCTGGCAAGGCCGGGCCCGGCTTCACCGCCCAGCCGCGCCAGCGTCTTGCCCTGGTGGTCGACGATGGTAAGGCGCGGCCCGATGTTGGGCGTGTTGCGGTTGACCGCCATCGCAGGGCCCAGCTCGCCGATGATGAAGCGCGGCTCCTTGCCGCCGCAGCAAAACAGCCCGCAAGGGCGGTGCATGTTGGTCCACTGCGTCTCGTAGCGGCCTTTTTCGTCGAACACCTGCACGCGGTGGTTTTCGCGGTCGGCGACGTAGACCCAGCCCTGGCTATCGGTGGCGATGTTGTGCGCCACATTGAACTGGCCCGGATCGGTACCCGGCTCGCCCCACGAGAACAGGAGCTTGCCGTCGGGTGAATACTTGTGCACGCGGGCGTTGCCGTAACCGTCGCTGACATAGATGTCGCCGGCCGGCGACAGCGCGGTGTGGGTGCAACGGTGGAACGGCAGGCCGCTCATGAACGGCGCAGGCTTGCCGGGCACGCCGATTTCCAGCAGCACGCGGCCGGCGGTGCTGCATTTGCGCACGAAATGGCCGCCGTCGTCGGTGCAGTACAGGTTGTCGTCGGCATCGATGAAAAGCCCGTGGGCACGCGGGAACGTGCCCTCGCCCCAGGAGCGCAGGAAGTTGCCATCGCGGTCGAATACGATCATCGGGTGTTCGCCGCGGTTGAACACGTAGACTTGATCGCCACTGTCCACCGCGACGGCCGCCACATCTTTCAACTCCCAGCCTTCCGGCAGGCGGGCCCAGTCTTCCACCACGCGGTAACGGTGGGCGCCGCTGCCCAGGATTGCTGTCATCATCTGTCTCCCCGTTGTCGTCAGGCGCGCACCAAGCGTCTGCTCAAAGCCTAACACGAGGCATGCGCGCGCGTCGCGGCGTCGGTCCTGCGAGATCGAGACGGCGGGCGTGACAAGCTTTGCGCCGCCCGCCGCCGCCGGCGGGCAACACCAACACCCGAGAGGCAACATGTCCGACTGCGACCACCACGACCATCCCGCGCCAGGCCCGGGCGGCCTCGGCATAGCGCGCCCCGGCCGTTTCGATGCGCCGGCATTCGAGCAGGCCATCACCGATTTGCTGCGCGCCTGCGGTGTGCAGCCGGACAGCGCGCATACCGGCATGACTGCGCGCCGCGTGCGCGAGCTGTGGGAAAAGCGCCTCCTGGGCGGCTACGACATCGATCCCGCCACGGTGCTGGGGAGCGGTTTCGACGACCCGCGCGAAGACATGGTGGTGATACGCGGCATCGCCATTCACGGCGTGTGCCCGCACCACCTGGTGCCGTTTCGCGGTGTCGCCCATGTGGCCTACATCCCGGGAGGCAGGCTGCATGGTTTCGGCCGCATCGCGCGCCTGGTGGACGCCATCGGCCACCGCTTCACCTACCAGGAATGGATGACGCGCGACATCGTCGAAGCCCTGGTCAGGCATGGCCAGGCCAGGGGTGCGGCCTGCGTGATCGAGGCCGAGCAACTGTGCCTGTTGCTGGGAGAAGACCGGCGCGGCGACGAACGCGTGCGTACCCAGGCCTTCGCCGGCTGTTTCGAGCAAAGCGCGCAGTTCCGCCAGGAATTTCTGCAGGCCGTGAGCGACCGCATCGCGTAACGCCGGCCGCAGCGGATTTATCGCGACGTGCCCTGAGCGGCGTTCCGCGCGCGCCCGATACGCCCGGCCACCGCGCGGATCTGGCGCGGGCCGGCGCGCCAGATGCACAGGGCTGAAACCACGCTGGCGCCGATCGAGATGGCGAATGCCACGGTATAACTGCCGCTGGCGTCGTGCAGCGCCCCGGTGGCCCAGGGCCCGATGGCGCCGCCGATCAGGCCGATGCCCATCAGGGTGCCGAAAATGCTGCCGAACTGGCGCCCCAGAAAAATCTCGGCCACCACCCCGCCCAACACCGAGGTGATGCTGTAGCCCAGGAAGCCCTGCACCGCCACCATCGACCACAGCAATGCCGGGTGCGGGAATTCGCGCATTGCCAGGAGCGCCGCGTAGCACAACACAAAGCCCAGGTTGCCGACCGCCCACACCCATTCGCGGCCAATCCGATCCGACAGGTGGCCAAACGCGATCTGCCCGGGTATCGCCGCGAAGCTCACGAAGCCCAGCGCCCAGGCCGCGTACATCGGCGTGAAGCCGGATTCGATCAGGTATTTGGTCTGGTGCACCTGCACCGCATACCAGGCGAACATGGCGCTGAAAAAACCGCCGGCGATCCACCAGAAGCGTGCCGTACCGAGCGCGCGCCTGAGCGTCCAGTCGATCGCAACCCAAGCATGGTCGATCACATTGGCGTGGCCCGGCGCGGTGGCACCGGTGGCAGCGACGGCGTCGCCATCCGCTCCCAGGCCCAGGTCTTCGGGGCGGCGCCGCACCAGTAGGTTGAGCGGCGCCAGCACGATCACCACCAAGAGGCCCAGGCCGGTGCAGGCGGCGCGCCAGCCGGCCTCGACGATCAGCGCCTGCACCAACGGAAACAGCACGATCGAGCCGATGCCTACACCAGAGAACGCGATGCTGGTCGCCAGGCCGCGCTGCCGCACGAACCAGTTCGGCAGGTAGAGCGACTGCCCGGTATAGCCCAGCGCCACGCTGCCGCCGCCGACCAGGACACCGATGGTCAGATAAAGCTGCCACGGCGTTTGCACCTGCGCCGAAAGCAGCAGGCCGGCTGCCATGATGGCCACCCCAGCCTCCAGCATCACCAGCGGGCCGTGCTTGTCCATCAACCGGCCCAATAGCGGGCTCAGCACCGCGGCGATCAAAAAGCCGAACGAAAACGCGCCGGCGGTGACGCCGCGATTCCAGCCGAATTCGTCGATGATCGGCGGGAACAGCAGTGAAAACGCGGTGCGCGCGTTGACCCCGATGGCCATGGTGACAAAGGCCACCGCGACGATGGCCCAGCCGTAGAAGAATGGCAGGCGGGCTGGTTTCACGCGGTAGCCGCAGTGCTGCCGGCGCCGTCATCCTTGTTGCAGCGGCAACACCATATAGGTGCTTGCAAGCGCCTGGAATAATCCGTGCAACCATTGAGCACTACATTATTCATGACAAAAGGTTGTCATGCGAATCAGGCAGAACAGGTCTTGCGTAGCGGTGCCGATCCAGTCGCCGGAAAAAAAGGCCGGGCTGTTGTCCGGTAGGGGTGTCAGCGCCAGGCCGGAACTGGCGCCTACGCTGCCCAAGAGCGCTAAGAATATGCCAAGCCAGTGCATTTGCTGGACCTGCCGGAAGGTTCGGCGGAATCAATTCCGCAGTCGCATGTTAACCGCTTGGTGCCCGCAGATACGACTGGGCGAGGCGCGGCTGCGCTGGCTTGGGCGTTGCGGCCGTGGCGCGCGATCGTGCAGGCTGCTTGCTGGAGATTTGCATGATGCATGACTTGTTCATCAGTTTGGTGCAGCAGAACGCGAACACCTTGTTGATCGCCGAGCGTGGCTCACCCAGGGGCCGAGCGCGCTGTCGGTACGGGTGCAAGTGGAAAAGTGGACCGCAGCCGCGCCGCCGATGCGGGCGTATGAAGCGCCGGCGATAGCTGAATAGGCAAGAAGCACCGCCAAAGCGGTCGCGACCCACGCGATGGGCCGACGCCATGCCCGAGGAGTGCAGCATGGCACAACCCCGCGGCTCACAGGTTCACGAGGTCAGGTGACATGCCTGCTTTTCGCTAGCCAAGCCCCGAATCGCCGTGTCCTACCTGACCGTTGTGCTCGATGCCGAACTCATCACGCGCCCAATCGGGCGCCGAATTTCGTGCCGCAACCACAGCCATCGGCAACCGGGCGCGCCGCAAAGGGCTCACTTTGACCAAGCTCGCGCGCATGCTCGATGCAAGCCGCTGAGCGGGTTGTCGTCGACACCAATGTCATTGTCAGCGGCATCCTGCTACCCGCTTCCACACCCGGCAGACTCCCCGATTTTCTCGCCCGGCACGGCAGCTTGATTTTCTCGGCGGCGACCCGCGACGAATTGCTCAGCGTCATCGCGCGCGAGAAGTTCGACCGGTACGTGCCCTTCGACGCGCGAGAACGCGCGGTCGCGATATTCTTGCGCGAATGC
>Ga0105046_10006414_pt1 | contig 18579 bp, 17 predicted proteins | sample MAT03_FD_78385 | JGI IMG/M metagenome (GOLD analysis project Ga0105046, IMG submission 78385) | Freshwater microbial communities from Lake Fryxell liftoff mats and glacier meltwater in Antarctica - MAT-03 (megahit assembly) | ecosystem: Environmental > Aquatic > Freshwater > Ice > Liftoff...
CGCGATATCGGGCAGAAGGCCCGTGGGCAAAAACTCGCTCGTGACAGAGGTGAAAACTAGGGCGGAGAGGGTAAGAAGCCCAACCAGGGGGAACGGATGTGCGACGGACTTGGGTGGTGCCTGTGCCATTGAATCAAGCCTAGTGTCGCTGCCCTACGCTTGATCCGTGACCGAGACGCCCACGCACTGGATCCTGACGCTCGTCTGCGACGATCGTGCAGGCATCGTGCACGCGGTCAGTGGGGCCATTGTCGAGGCCGCGGGCAACATCACCGAGTCACAGCAGTTCTCGAGCGACGACACGGGCCGATTCTTTATGCGGCTACAGGTTGAGTCAGCGGCATCCCGAACCGACTTCGAAGCGGCCCTCGCCCCCGTTGTCGAACGCTACGGGATGCAGTGGCAGCTCGATATCGTCGGTCGCCCCCTGCGCACACTCGTGCTCGTGTCTAAAGCCGGGCACTGCCTCAACGACCTGCTGTACCGGGATCGGGCCGGGCAGCTCAGCGTGGACATCCCGCTGGTGTTGAGCAACCACGGCGACCTCAGCGGGCTCGCCGACTTCTACGACGTGCCGTTCGAGGCGCACCCGGTAGCAAGTCCAGGCCAGAAGCTCGCCTTCGAAGACCGGGTGTTGGAGGTGGTCGAGCAGCACGACATCGAGCTCGTGGTGCTCGCGCGCTACATGCAAATCCTCTCCCCCGAACTGTGCGCGGCACTCAGCGGCCGAATCATCAACATCCACCACTCTTTTCTTCCCGGTTTCAAGGGAGCGAACCCCTACAAGCAAGCTCACGCCCGCGGCGTGAAACTCATCGGCGCGACCGCCCACTTCGTCACGAGCGACCTCGACGAAGGCCCCATCATCGAGCAGAACGTCGTGCGGGTAGACCACTCCCGCAGCACCGGGGAGCTGGTCGCGATCGGGCAGGACGAAGAGTCACGCACCCTCACACAGGCCGTGAAGTGGTTTGCCGAGCACCGCGTGCTGCTCGACGGCGCGCGCACAATCATCTTCCGCTGACCTGCACCGCTCTGGGGCGCGGCCGCGCGTAGCTAGGCTGGGCCCGTGAGCACCCTCATCCACGGAGCCCGAAAACTCGACGCACACGGCGAAGTTGACGACTTCTGGATGCTCGTCGAGGGCGACACCATTGCCGCGACCGGTCACGGTTCCCGGCCGGCAGCCGACACCGCGGTCGACGCCGAGGGCAACTGGCTGGTTCCCGGATTCATCGACCTGCACTCCCACGGAGCGGGCGGCCACTCCTACGACAACGGCACCGACGAGATCATCGCCGCGCTGGCAACCCATCGCGCTCACGGCACGACCCGGTCGCTGATCAGCCTCGTTGCCAACCCGCTCGCAAGCCTCCGCGCGAGCCTCACAATGATCGCCGACCTTGCCGACAGCGACCCGCTCATCCTCGGTTCGCACCTCGAGGGTCCGTTTCTTGCACCCGACCGCCGCGGAGCCCACAACCCCGACTTTCTGCTGACGCCGGAACCCCACGGTGTCGAGCAACTCATCGGGGCCGCGCGCGGCACCCTGCGCCAGCTGACCATTGCGCCGGAACTTCCCAACGCCTTTGAGGCGATCGACGTGCTGGTCGAGCTTGGCGTGGTGGTGGCCGTCGGACACACCGAGGCCACCTTCGAGCTGACCCGCGAGGCGTTCGACCGGGGAGCGCGGATGCTCACCCACGCGTTCAACGCGATGCCGGGCATCCACCACCGCATGCCGGGGCCGGTAGTTGCGGCGTTCGAAGACGAGCGGGTCACACTCGAGCTGATCCTCGACGGCGAGCACGTGCATCCGGATGTCGCAGCCATGGCATTTCACTCAGCACCGGGTCGCATCGCCCTCGTCACCGATGCGATGGCCGCCGCGGGCTCGGTGGACGGCGACTACCGCCTGGGTAGCCTCAACGTGACCGTGCTCGACGGGCTCGCCGTGCTCAGCGGCACCCACACGATCGCCGGGTCGACTCTGACACAGGATGCCGCGCTGCGCTGCGCAATCGAACGATCGGGCATCGCCGCGCAACATGCGGTCGAAGCGCTCACGCTAACGCCCGCCCGCGCCCTCGGGTTGGAGCACCGGCACGGCCTCCTCGCGCCGGGCTTCGCCGCCGACGCGGTGCTGCTCGACCACGGGTGGCACGTGCAGCGGGTGTGGGCGAACGGGGTGGCGCTCGAGCGCGTGCGGTGATCGAGCTAGATGCGCTCCCACGGCAGGCGGTTGTCCCATGCGGCACGGTAGTAGTCCGCGAAGGTCAGACGCGACGCCGCGGCCTCGTCGACGATCACGGTGACCCGCGGATGCAACTGCACCAGTGACCCCGGAAGCGACGCGGTCAGCGGCCCCTCCACGGCCCCGGCAAGCACCTCCGCTTTCGCCTCGCCGAACGCGAGCAGCACCAGGTGTCGGGCGCGCATGATCGTGCCGAGCCCCTGCGTCACGCAGTGGGTCGGAACATCCTCAATTGAGTCAAAGAACCGCGCGTTGTCGCGACGGGTCTGTTCTGTCAGGGTCTTGACGCGGGTGAGCGACGCGAACGACGACCCGGGCTCATTGAAACCGATGTGACCGGTTCTGCCGATGCCGAGCACCTGCAGGTCGACCCCGCCGGCCGCATCGATAGCGGCCTCATAGTTCGCGCCCGCGAGCTCGAGCGGTCCCTCCTCTGCGGGTACCCGCACGAGCGAGGGGGTGAGCCCGAGCGGCTCGACGACCTCCCGGGTGATCACCGAACGATAGCTCTCGGGGTGCTCGGCCGGCAGGCGGACATACTCGTCGAGGGCGAATCCACGCACCCGCGAGAGGTCAAGGTGGCGCGCGGCGAGAGCGCGCCAGGTCGTGAGCGGAGTTGATCCGGTCGCCAGGCCCAGTACGGCGTCGGGGCGGGAACGCACGAGGTTCTCGATCGCGTCCGCGGCAAGCTGGCCGGCGGCATCCGCATCGCGAACGATAACAACCTCGGCCACTAGGCCACCCCCACCAGTTCTGCGCCGACTGCCACCACCGGGAATCCGACGGGCAGCACGGCACCCAGCGACGACGGTCCACCGCCGATTACCACTGTCTCCACGTCGACAGTTAACACGAGATTCCGCACCGCCGCGCACACACTCTCGACGAACGTGCTTCACTTCGATCGGCACTCGGTCTGCGGATGCCTCGCTTCTGCGAGTCCCTGTGCAGAAGATATCTCAGCCTCCCCAGCCCGCACTAAGGTTTCACACAGGCTGTGCGACATGCTTGGACTAAAGCACCTCACCGAAAACAAGGAGACCCACCACATGCGCTCGCTCACCGACAGCAAACCCGCCATCGCCGCAGTGCTCGGACTAACCCTCGTTGGCGCACTCGCCGGATGCAGCACCCCCGCCGCATCGGTGGATCAGCCCGCAGACGACGCGACATCGCAGGCCAGTACGCCGACCGCCGAGGCGCCGGCAGAGACCGCGGGCGGCACGTACTCCGACGGCACGTACTCCGACACGGAGAACTACCAGTCCCCTAATGGAACTGAAACCATCGACGTCAGTATCACGCTCAAAGGCGACGTGATCACCGCCGTCGAGGTCGTCGGGCGGGGCGATAACCCCGACTCCAAGCACTACCAGGATGAGTTTATCGGCGGCATCAGCGCGGCCGTGGTCGGCCAGGATATCGACTCCATCAGCGTGAGCAAGGTCGCGGGCTCCTCCCTCACGAGCGGCGGATTCAACAAGGCCGTCGATGCCGTCAAGGCCGAAGCCGCTGCATAACACCCGATTCGAGGCCATCGGCACGGCATGGCAAATCGACACGCCGCTGCCGCTGGCGCCCACGCTCGAAGCCGCAATCCACGAACGCATCGACGCCTTCGACCTCACCTACTCTCGATTCCGCGACGATTCCCTTGTCGCGCGGATTGCGACGACCGCGGGCACCTATCCGTTCCCGGATGACGCGGCTCTGCTCTTCGACCTCTACCGCCGTCTCTACGAAGCCACCGACGGCGCGATGAGCCCGCTCGTTGGTGCCTCCCTCGACCGCCTCGGCTACGACCGCGTGTACTCGCTGCGGCCCAACGGTGCCGCGATCACCGCTCCCAGCTGGGACGACTCCATCGCCTGGGACGGCAGCGCGCTCACCACCGTGCGGCCGGTGTCCGTCGATGTGGGGGCCGCGGGCAAGGGCTACCTCGTCGATATCGTCGGGTCGATGCTGGCGGATGCCGCGGTCGCAGAGTTCATCGTCGACGCGAGTGGAGACATCCGCCACCGTGGCGGCGACCCCATTCGCGTCGCGCTCGAGCACCCCCTCGACCCAACCAAAGCCATCGGAGTCGTGAACCTCGGCGATGGCGCCATCTGCGCATCCGCATCCAACCGGCGCTCGTGGGGCAACGGATTGCACCATGTGCTCGACGCCACTACAGGACTGCCGACGCGAGGGGTCATCGCGACCTGGGCCATGGCATCCACGGCGCTCGAAGCCGATGGGCTCGCGACCGCACTGTTTTTCGCCGACCCGGGCCGCCTGGCCAATAAATTCGAGTTCGCCTATGTGCGGATGCATTCGACCGGACGGGTAGAGTTTTCGCCACACCTCGACGGGGAGATATTCACATGAAGACCTGGCTCGATCGCACCACCGGCGCCGTGCCCATGTACAAGCTGGTGCTGATCTCGCTGCTGATTCTCGAGGTGGCGGCGATCGTGTTCTCGGCGCTGGGGTTGGTGTCGCGCGATCCACTCGGCATCGTTGTGTCGTCGCTCGTGGCCGTCGCGGCCAGCGTCGGGGCGACCTGGGTCGTGGCCAGGATTCTGCGGGTGAAACTGCACCTGGAGTCATCCCTGATCACGGGAATGCTGGTGTTCTTCGTGCTCGAGCCGAAGCTCGAACTGCTGCCGATGCTGGGCGTGGCCCTCGCCGCATCAATCGCGGGCGCATCGAAGTTCGCTCTCGCGGTGCGCGGACGCCACATCTTCAACCCCGCCGCCGTCGGCTCGCTTATCGTGGGTGCAATCGGCCTCAGTTATCCCGCCTGGTGGGCCGGAACGCCGGCGCTGCTCCCGTTCGTCGCCGGCGCGGGATTCCTGATTCTCTACCGAACACAGCGCCTCACCCTCGGGCTCTTCTTCATCGCGCTCACCGCAGTCGTCTTCGCCGTGCGCATCGGCCTGGCGGGCGGCACTGTCTCAGACTGGCTCGGCCTTGCCCTGCTCTCGTCGCCGGTCGTCTTTCTCGCGGTGTTCATGCTCAGCGAGCCGCTCACTCTGCCCCCGCGGCGCTGGCAGCAGCTGCTCATTGGTGCGATCGTTGCAGTTCTCGTCGCCGTGCCGTTCAGCCCGTGGCTGTTCAACAAGGTGCTCTTCGCGCTGCTCATCGGCAACCTCATCGCGTTCCTGTTCGGGCAGCGGCGGGCGATCCGGCTGACCTTCCTCGGCAAGAAGCAACTGTCGCCGACCACGTGGGAGCTGTCGTTCCAACCGTCACGTCCCGTGCGCTTCCTCCCCGGGCAGTACATGGAGCTGACGATCCCCCACCGCGGCGCCGACTTCCGCGGCAGCCGGCGCTACTTCAGCATCTCGTCAGCACCGTCGGACTCGGGGCCGATCACCTTCGCGATCACCATGCCGTCGAAGTCATCAAGCTTCAAACAGGCCCTCCTCGACCTCGAACCGGGCGCGACCGTGCACGGCACCGGCGTTGGCGGCGACTTCGCCCTGCCGTCACAGGGTGACGAGCCGCTGCTGCTTGTGGCCGGCGGCATCGGGATCACCCCGTTCGCTTCGCAACTCGCGCACGCAACCGAGAGCGGCACGAAGCGCGACGTGGTCGTCGTCTACGCCAACAGCGCGCCGGGCGAACTCCCCTACTCAGCACTGCTCGAGAAGTCCGGCGCACGGGTCGTGCTGTTTTCGCCGACCGAACCCTCGCCGCTCCCGCACGGGTGGACCTACGCCGGTTCCGGCCGCGTGACGGGTGAACGACTTGCCGCCACCGTTGCGGATGCCGCATCCCGCCGCACATTCATCTCCGGTCCGCCTGCACTCGTCACCGACCTGCGGCGAGCGCTGCGCTCGCTGGGAACCCGCCGCGTGCACACGGACTACTTCTCGGGCTACTAGCCGGCCGGGTTTCCCTGAGGTAAGCCGAACGGCCCCTCCGGATCATCCGGAAGGGCCGTTTCGGTTACCTCAGGGAGCAGAGTTAGGCCAGGCGGGTGGCCAGGTTCTTGTCGAGCGTGTCGAGGAACTCCTCGGTGGTCTCCCACTTCTGGTCGGGACCGACCAGCGCAGCCAGGTCTTTTGTCATGTGGCCGGCCTCGACCGACTTGATGACGACATCCTCGAGGGTCTCAGCAAACGCGCCAAGTGCCGGATTGTTGTCGAGCTTGGCACGGTGCGACAGGCCACGGGTCCACGCGTAGATCGAGGCAATCGGGTTGGTCGACGTGGGCTTGCCTGCCTGGTGCTGGCGGTAGTGACGCGTGACGGTGCCGTGGGCGGCCTCCGCCTCGACGACCGAGCCATCCGGAACCGACAGCACCGACGTCATCAGGCCCAGCGAGCCGAAGCCCTGGGCCACCGTGTCAGACTGCACGTCGCCGTCGTAGTTCTTGCAGGCCCAGACATAGCCGCCCTCCCACTTCATGGCCGAGGCGACCATGTCGTCGATGAGGCGGTGCTCGTAGGTGAGGCCCTTCGCGTCGAACTGCTCCTTGAACTCGGCCTCGAAGATCTCCTGGAAGATGTCTTTGAAGCGTCCGTCGTAGGCCTTGAGAATCGTGTTCTTGGTCGAGAGGTACACCGGGTAGTTGCGGCTGAGGCCGTAGTTCAGGCTGGCACGAGCGAAGTCGCGGATCGAGGCATCCTGGTTGTACTGAACCTGGGCGATGCCGTCATCGGGGGCGTCGTACACGTCAAACTTGAGCGGCTCGCTGCCGTCGTCCGGGGTGAACTGAACCGTGAGCTTGCCCTTGCCCTTGAAGACAAAGTCGGTCGCCTTGTATTGGTCGCCGAACGCGTGGCGGCCGATGATGATTGGCTTGTTCCATCCGGGAACCAGGCGCGGGATGTTCGAGATAATAATCGGCTCACGAAAGATGACGCCGCCGAGAATGTTGCGGATGGTGCCGTTCGGGCTCTTCCACATCTGCTTGAGACCGAACTCTTCGACGCGGGCCTCATCGGGGGTGATCGTCGCGCACTTTACGCCGACACCATGCTTCTGGATGGCGTGAGCGGCATCGATTGTCACCTGGTCGTTGGTCTCGTCGCGGTGTTCGATACCGAGGTCGTAGTACTCGAGGTTGATGTCGAGATACGGGTGGATCAGGGTGTCTTTGATCTTGCGCCAGATGATGCGTGTCATCTCGTCGCCATCGAGCTCCACGACGGTGCCTTCTACCTTGATCTTAGACAAGCGATTCTCCTTAGTTTGTGACCCAGAACAGCATAGCCGCCCCGACAAGTATCTTGATATCAAGATATCTTCGCTCTGTTCCCTCCTGCGGGTTAGCCTGTCACCATGGCCGATCTGCGACTTGAAGAACTGTCCGCCACGACGATCGTCGACGCGAACAACCTCACCCTGCGCCGCGGCCAGGAACAGTTCGTGACCCCGCCGTCGTACGCCATCGCCGACAGCTTCCTCAACCCGGTCACCTCGTGGCCGCGGGTCGTGCTCGACGGCAACCGGGTGGTCGGCTTCATTCGAGGCAACTTCGACCCCGACGCCGCGCAGGAGGAGTTTCGCAGTTGCGTCTGGCGGGTGACCGTTGCTGCGGATGCCCAAGGCTCAGGTGTGGGCAAGTTTGCTGTCTGGGCGCTCGCCGAAGAGGCCAGAGGCCGCGGGTTCGAACGTCTCACCGCCCTCTGGGAACCCGGCGACGAGGGCCCCGAAGCCTTCTTCCTCAAGGTCGGCTTCACCATCGTCGGCCAGACCCAGTACGGCGAAAACATCGGCGCGCTCTCGCTCTGATGCAGCAACCCTCGGACGACTTCATCTCCAGGGTGCTCGAGGTTGTCGCCTCAATCCCGCCGGGACGGGCCATGGCTTACGGCAGCGTTGCGGCATCGTTGGGCTCCCGCGCCGCCCGCGCGGTGGGTTCGGTGATGGCGCACTACGGCGCAGAAGTGCCCTGGTGGCGCGTTGTTCGCAGCAGCGGGCATCCGGCCATTAATCATGAGTCACGCGCCCTCGAGCACTACCGCGCCGAAGGCACTCCGCTCAAGTGGAACCGTGACGGCATCTTCCGCGTGGATCTCGCGGCGGCGCGTTTCGACCCCGCGGCGCCGTAGCTCGGTCTGTTGGGGGTCAACCCGCTCCCTTCCCCTTCCCCACCCTTTCCGAAATGACGGAGTTCTGGAGACCAGCCCCCGGCATCCCGCACCCGGCTTGGGCACGCGAGAGCACAACTCCGTCATTTCGGAAGGGAGAGAACGGATGCCCGCCCGCAACCTACACGAGCGAGTCGCGCCACGCGGCGTGCAGCTGCGCAAAGCGACCGGTGCCCGCGATGAGGTCCCGCGGAGTTCCATCTTCGACGATGCGCCCGTGCTCCATCACCAGCACCCGATCGGCGATCGCGACCGTCGACAACCGATGCGCGATGATGATCGCGGTGCGGTCGGCGAGGAGGGTCTGGAGACCCTCTTGAACGAGCCGCTCTGACGGGATGTCGAGCGACGCGGTGGCCTCGTCCAGAATCAGTACCACCGGGTCGGCGATGAACGCGCGCGCGAATGACAGTAGCTGCCGCTGGCCGGCCGAGACCCGCCCGCCGCGCTTGTTCACATCGGTGTCGTAGCCGTTGGGCAGCGACTCGATGAACTCGTGCGCGCCCACGGCCCTAGCCGCGCGCACGATCTCGTCACGCGTTGCCTCGGGCTTGCCGAGTGCGATGTTGTCGGCGACGGTGCCCGAGAACAGGTAGGCCTCCTGGGTGACCATCACGATTGCACGGCGCAGATCTTTCGGATGCAGCTTGCGCAGATCCACTCCGTCGAGCGAAACGATCCCGAGAGTGGGGTCGTAGAACCGCGAGATCAGCTTGGCGAGCGTGGACTTGCCCGCTCCCGTGGAGCCGACGAGAGCGATTGTCTGCCCCGCCGGAATCTGCAGGTCAAAGGTCGGCAGCACCACGCGATCGGCTTTGTAGGCGAATTCGACACCATCGAAACCGACGCTGCCCTGTGCTTTGCGCAGGTCGATCGGTCGTGTCGGGTCGGCGACGGTTGGCTGCTCTTCGAGCACCCCCGAGATCTTTTCGAGGGCCGCCGCGGCCGACTGGTAGGAGTTGTAGAACATTGCCATGTCCTCCGCCGGCGCGAAGAACTGCCGGGTGTACAGCAGGGTGGCCAACAGTGTTCCCACGAGCAGGGTTCCGTCGGCGACGCGCAGTCCGCCGATCAGCAGCACGACCGCGAGCGCCACGTTGCCGATGAGCACGAGTCCGGGGTCGAAAATGCCGAACAGCTGGATCGTGCGCGAGTTGGTCGAGCGATACTCCTCGACGAGCTCGCCGAAATCTTTCTCGTTGCGCGTCTGCTTGCGAAACGCCTTCACCGCCCGGATGCCGGTCATCGTCTCCACGAACTGGACGATCAGACGAGCGGATGCGGTGCGCGTGTCGCGGAAGAACAGCTGCGAGCGCGTCTGGAACCACCGGGTGAGGAAGTACAGCGGAACCAGCGAAACGAACAGCACGATTCCCGACACCCAGTCGAGCGCGATGAGCGCCGCGGCCGTGAACGCCATGTAGAGAACACCAGAGACCAACTGGTTGATGCCCGAGTCAAGCAGTTCACGAATCGCGTCGAGGTCGCTCGTCTGACGCGCGATGATGCGCCCCGAGGTGTAGCTCTCGTGGAAGTCCAGCGACAGCCGCTGGGTGTGCAAAAACACTCGCTTGCGCAGGTCTATCAGGATCGCCTGGCTGATGCGGGCAGACAGCACCGTGTACCAGGCGATCATGGCGGCGCCAACGATGCCGGTGAAAAGGTAGGCCACAACGGCTCCGACGAGCGGCATCCAGTCGTTCGCGACCAGCGCGGGCAGTCCGTTATTGATGCCGAACGCGATGAACGCGGGACCAGCCACCTGGGCCGCCGTGCTCAGAACGACGACCGCCATCGTGAGCACCAGTCGTCCGCGCAGCGGACGCACCAGCGATCCAAGCAGTCTCAGCGAGCGCTGGCGAATCTGCCTGCTCTCAACCTTGCTGTAGTCATTGCGTTCCTCGCCCTCTACTCCGATGACGCTCATGCTTCTGCCCTTTCACGCTTTTCTTCGTCTTCCAACGACGAGATAACGAACTTGTAGTGCTCGCTGGAGGCCAGCAAATCGGAGTGTTTGCCGACCGCGGTGATGCGGCCACCCTCGAGCAGGGCAACGCGGTCGGCCAGCATCACTGTCGACGGGCGATGCGCCACAATCAGTGCGGTCGTGCTGGCAAGCGCACGACGCAGGGCCGCTTCTACCAGTGCTTCGGTGTCGACATCGAGCGCCGACAGCGGGTCATCCAGCACGAGCACTGACGGGCGAGCCGCGACCGCGCGGGCGAGCGCGAGACGCTGCCGCTGTCCACCTGAGAGCGAGAGCCCCTCTTCGCCGACCGCCGTATCGAGCCCCTCGGGGAGGTCGTAGACGAAACCCGCCTGCGCGATATCGAGGGCTTCTGCGAGGTCGTCGTCCGAGGCATCCGGGCGCCCCATCAGCACGTTTTCGCGCACGCTGGCCGAGAACAGGGTCGCGTCTTCGAACGCCATCGCGAGGTGGGTGCGCAGTTCGTCGAGCGTGAGGTCGCGCACGTCCACGCCGTCGACCGCGATCGATCCGCCCGTCACGTCGTACAGCCGCGTGGTCAGTGCTGTGAGGGTCGACTTGCCCGACCCCGTCAGCCCGACGAGCGCCATAGTCTCGCCCGGCTCGATCACCAGGTCGACGCCGTTCACCAGATCAGGCACGCGCTCAGGCGAGTCCTGGTAGCGGAAGTGCACGTTGGTAAACGACAGGCGACCCTGGGGATCGGTGATCGTTTTCGGATCGGCCGGGTCGGTGATTGTGTTCGGGGCATCGATAACCTCGAAGAACCGGTCGGCAGCGGTGCGCGTATCGAACGTCATCGACAGCAGAAAGCCGATCGATTCCACGGGCCAGCGCAACACGGTTGCCGTGGCAAAGAAGGCCACGAGGTCACCCTGGCTGATCTGCCCATTCACGGTCAGCCAGACACCAGCGAGAAGACTCAACGCGAAGGTCACATCCGGAACCAACAGCAACCACAGCCAGATTCCCGCGATCGCTTTGGCCTTCTCGATCTCTGTTCCGCGCAGTTCTTCGGCCTGATTGGCGAAGTTGTTGAGGGCATATTTGCCGCGACCGAAAGCCTTGAGAACACGGATGCCGTGCACCGATTCTTCGACCGCCGTCGCGAGGTCTCCGGCCTGGTCCTGGCTTCGACGGGCAACCGCCGAGTACTTGTTTTCGAACAGGTAGCCATAGATCCACAGCGGGATCGAGCACACGATGAAGAGCACGCCGAGGATCCACGAGATGCGCAGCAGGAAGAAGAAGCCGATCACAATCGTGAGGGCGTTGACCACCAGCAGCACGAACCCGAACGAGATCCACCGACGGATCATGTTCAGGTCGCTGATTGCTCGCGACAGCAGCTGGCCGCTCGGCCACCGATCGTGAAAACTCACGGGGAGGTCTTGCAGCTGCCGGTAAAGACCGTTGCGCATGCGCGCCTCGATGTGGGTGCCGGGCGTGAGCACGAACCACCGGCGAAGCACAATCATGATGGCCTCGATCACACCCAGGCCGAGCACGATGGCGAACGCGGGCCAGATCTGAGACGAGTCGCCGGACTTAAGTGGGCCGTCAACGAGAGCGCCAAGCACCTGCGGTATCAGCAGTGCCACAACCGCGGCGAGCAAAGCCGTGACCATGCCGAGGTAGATGCGCGGCATGGCGGGTTTGGCGTACGGGTAGAGGCGACGGATGGCCGCGAAGGTGCCGACGGTGCTGGCGCGACCGGGTGGGGTCGTTTTAGACATGGGTTATCCCCTGAAACGCGGCTGCCTCGTGAGCTGCCGAAACGAATGTGTGGTGTGGATGCCGCCGTGCGGCTCGGAAAAGACGGGGTCGACGCGAACTAGGGAAGATGGCGTCGAGGGGCACCGGAGACAGTGCCCTGCGTCGCGATCGTGCGCGCCGCGGCGATTTCTGTCTCTGTCATGTTGCCCTCCCGTGTCGTGTGTCGTTCGCTGCCCGAGCAGCCCTCCAGACTAGACCGGCGGGGGCTGGCGAGGCAAGAGCGGTTCAGCGCACGCGCACCGACAGGCAGGTCACGCATCCCTCGAGCTTCTCAAACTCACTCACGTCTACCGTGATCACGCGATAGCCAAGGTCGGCGACCAAGGCGGCGGACTTGGGCACCGACGAGGCCATCAGTACCGTGTCGGCGGAGAGCACAACCACTGCGGCGCCGGGCTCAGGCATCGCAAGAAAGCGGTCGAAGATGGCGGGGTTGTCCACGTGCTTCGCGTAGCCGATCACCGTTCCATCGGGTAACGCCGTGACGGCGCTTTTCAGGTGCAGCACCTTCTTCACGGGAACGGCAACCACCGTGTAGCCCAGTGGCGAGATGATCGCGCGCAGCTGGCGGATTCCCTCGGCGTTGGTGCGGCCACTACGGCCGACGTATACGGTCGATCCGACCTTGAGCACGTCGCCACCGTCGAGGGTTCCTGGCAACTCGATGGCCTGCACGCGCAACCCGAGGTAGTGCGCGGACTCGCGTGCGGCATCCGTCTCGGGTCGACGAGTCTCGGCCCCGGGACTGGTGATGACAGCGGTCGAGCCGAAGATGACGAGGGCGTCTTCGATGAAGACCGAGTCGGGCAGCTCATCGGCGGGGGTCACATCGACTACCTCAAACCCGTGCTCTTCGAGAGCACTGACGTAGGCCTGCCACTGGTCGTCGGCGAGGTCCAGGTCGACAGCAACGCGATCGAGATGGGTGAGTTCGCCGTCGGCAAGACGCGATGAGGGCTGGCGCACAAGCGCGATCGGACGCGACGAGCCGACACGCAGACTCGACACCCAGCCGAGCAAGCGAGGTGCGACGAACAGGCTGGCAAGCGTCGACGCCACGATAAAGACGAGCCCGGTGCCGACGAGGGTAGTTGCCAGAAATGACGGCACGTCGGCGTTCCACGACACACCGGCCAGCTGATAACCGAATGCCGTGCCCAGAAACGACGCGAGCGCGCCCCCGATGAGCCCAGTAACAACTGCAAAGTACCAGCGCCGGAGTGCGCCGACGGATGCCACGATCGCCACCACCAGCGCGAGCACGAGCGTGCCCGGCATGAAGTAGTTGCTGATCGGCACGATGTTCTCTGGCTTCGAGCCGTTGACCACGAAGAACACCAGCACTGTCGAAACATGAGTCAGCGCCGCCACGGCGACCGCTGCGGCAAGGGCAGCGACGACCCGCCGGGCGGGTGTAAGCGTACGAGATACTGGCATTGAAATTCCCATCAGTGGAAGAAGTGACGCTCGCCCGTGAAGTACATCGTCACGCCAGCGGCCTGAGCTGCGGCGATGACGTCGTCGTCACGGATAGAACCGCCCGGCTGCACGACTGCGCGCACGCCCGCGGCGAGCAGAATCTCGAGTCCGTCGGCGAACGGGAAGAACGCATCACTGGCAGCGACCGAGCCCGAGGCGCGGTCGCCGGCGCGGGTCACGGCGAGCCGGCACGAGTCCACGCGGTTCACCTGGCCCATACCCACGCCGACGGATGCCCCGTCGTGCGCCAGCAGGATCGCATTCGACCGAACGGCACGCACGGCACGCCACGCGAACTCCAGGTCGGCTCGGGTGGGTGCGTCGGCCTCCTCGCCGGCCACGAGCGTCCACGAGTCGGAGTCGAAGTCGATGTACGTGTCGGGTGACTGCACGAGCGCGCCACCGGAGATCTGGCGAAATTCATCGCTCGCGCGGCGGTAGCCGGCAGGCAGCTGCAGCACGCGAAGGTTCTTTTTGGTCTGCAGCAACGCGAGCGCGTCGGGCTCGAAGCCGGGAGCCACGACCACCTCGGTAAAAATCTCGCTGATCGACTCGGCCGCTTCGAGTGAGATCGGGCGGTTCGCCGCGATCACTCCGCCGTACGCGGAGAGCGGGTCACACGCGTGTGCGCGGGCGTGCGCGGAGGCGACGGGATCGCCGGATCCACGCGAGACGGCGATGCCGCACGGGTTGGCGTGTTTGATGATCGCCACAGCCGGCTCGTCGAAGTCGTAGGCGGCGCGAAGGGCGGCGTCGGCATCGACGAAGTTGTTGTACGACATCTCTTTGCCGTTCAGCTGGGTTGCCTGGGCGATTCCGTGACCATCGCTCTCGACATAGAGCGCCGCGGTCTGGTGCGAGTTCTCGCCGTACCGCAGCGGCGACTTGAGGTGCACCGAGTAGGTGAACGTGTCGACGATCTCAGGGGATTCCGTCGGTGAAGCCTCGACACCCTCGACCCGTGGGGGCTTGATGCCGACGTTTTCGGCGAAGTATGCGGCAACGGCGGTATCGTACGCGGCCGTGTGGGCGAATGCCTCGCCGGCGAGCCGCTGGCGCTGGGCAAGCGTCGTGCCGCCGAGGGCTAGAGCCTTTATCACCTGCGGATAGCTGGCGGGGGATGTCACGATCGCCACGTTGGCGTGATTCTTAGCCGAGGCGCGCACGAGGGCAGGGCCGCCAATATCGATCTGCTCGATGACATCGTTGACCGCGGCACCGGAGTTCACGGTTTCGACGAAGGGGTACAGGTTACTGACCACCAGCTGGAACGGCTGGATCCCCATCTCGGCCAGCTCGGTCTCGTGCGCCTCAAGGCGCAGGTCGGCAAGCAGGCCCGCGTGGATGGCGGGGTGCAGCGTGCGAACTCGGCCGTCGAGGGACTCGGGGTACCCGGTGACGGCGGCCACCTCGGTGACGGGGAGCCCGGCATCCGCGATGGTCATGGCGGTGGAGCCGGTCGACACGATCTCGACGCCCGCCCCTGTCAGCGCGCGGGCCAGGTCAACGAGGCCCGACTTGTCGGAGACCGTGACCAGCGCGCGCGTGATCGGGATGGCATCGATCGCGCGGTAGTCGGAGGGGTTGTGGGTCGGGCCGCTCATGAGGAGAGCTCCTTCACGTCGATGTGTGAGTTGGCGATGTCGAGGATCGCCTGGATGAGCAGGCGGCGTTCGACGGGCTTGATCCGCTCGTGCAGGGTGGTTTCGGTGTCGTCGGCGAGCACCGGGATTCGCTGCTGCGAGATGATCGGCCCGCTGTCGACACCGTTGTCGACGACGATCACGGATGCCCCCGTCTCTGTGACCCCGGCCGTGATCGCATCGCGCACCGCGTGTGCCCCCGGAAACTCGGGCAGGTAGGCCGGATGCGTATTGATCAGGTTGGGCGAGAGCGCGTCGACCACCCGCGGTGGCAGTAGCTTCATGAACCCGCTGAGCACCACCAGGTCGGCGTTGAAGACGCGGATCTGTTCGAGCAGGGCGTCGCCCCAGGCGTCGCGGTCGGCGAAGTTCGACAGCGCGGTCGAGAAGGTGGGGATGCCGTAGTGCTCGGCGTGCTCGAAGCCTTCGGCGTCGCGATCCGCGCCGACGGCGATCACGCGAGCGGGAAACTCGGCGTCTTCTGATGCGTCAAGAAGGGCCCGCAGGTTGCTTCCTCCGCCAGAGATCAGCACGACGAGTGACAGCACTGGGAAATTCTACCGTGGGCGGTCATTGCCGCTTCGCCGTTGGCTCGCATACAGGCCAATGGTGCACGCGATCGCAAACTGCACCGCGGCCCACCCCCCGACCGCCCACGGGTTCGGTCCCACATCAGCCAGTCGCCCGGGCCCCGCAGCACCGCCAGAGAACCACGCGAGCAGGCCAAGGATGACGCCACCCACGATACCGACGCACACTCCTGCCAGAGCGATCACCGGGCCGTCGAGCCGTCGCACCAGCCCGGGACCGAGCACAGCGCCCGCGAGGAATCCCGCGGCGATCGGCACCACCAACCCCACAAAACCGAACGCCAGGTCACCGGCCGGCAGTGCGCCGAGCACCGGTATCGCGGGGATGGGGCCGAGGCTCGTGCCGAGCGGACCGACCGCCGAGCCAGTGCCTAGCGCGAACCCGGGGCCGACCAGCCAGCTGACCGACCACACCACGAGATTGGGCAGGAAAGCGATCTGCCCGAGGGTGACCGCCACCCCGCCAAGCACTTCCGTGTGAAGCCCCTCGTACAGGCTGATGATCTTCGCGTACGACAGTGCGATAGCAACGGAAGTCAGAACCGCCGCGACCGTCACGACCGCGGCGGCCGCTGCTGCTCCGCCGGTGAGCGCGGTGCGAATCACGAGGCGCACCTGGGTGGGCCTCGAGTCGAGCCAGCGCGTGATCGGGTGGGGGCGGGCATCCGTCTCACGACGACCGCGCCGCAACCCGATTGCCAGTCCCACCGCAAACACGACAGTGGGAAGAATGGTGCCCTGGCTGATCGACGGTCGCGCGAGCGGGTGCAGTGCCGTCAACGTCACAGCAAGGGACGACCCGGCGAAAACCACTATCGCAACGAGTGCGCCGAGCGTGGCGTAGCGCGTGTCGGCGATGCGATGGCCAGCGCGCACCGCCAGAAGCACGGTCAGCAGCCCGAACCCCAGGATCGCGATCGTCACGGTGAATGGCGTGCCCGCCGCAGGCAGGCCCAGGGTGGCGGCGGTCGCCGAATCGAGCGCGAACGTGATGTCAACGCCGTGCCCGAGCAACCAGATGTCGACGGATGCCCGCCAGAACGCAGCCCAGTCGACCGCGAACCCGAACTGAGCCCCCCACAACACCGTGAGGGGGGCGAGCGGAATCGCGATTCCGATGGCGATCACGAGCAGCGCCTCTAGCGCCGCGAAGAGCGCGGTGAGCTGGCGGTTCACTAGTGAACGAGGATGTTGAGAATGATCACGAGCAGGCCGAAGAACGCCGTGCCCAGCCCGCCGAGTACGCGCACGATGACCGGGGACTTGCGTTGGGCGAACGATCGATAGCCCAGCAGCCCAAGCACGATCATCGCCAACAGCAGAGCAAGGCTCACCGCGTCGTCGGCGCTCAGCCAGTGCAATGCGCCTGCCACCAACGCGAGCGAGGGCAGAATCGAGGCGTAGAGCATCCCCGACGAGTGCGTGAGCGAGTGCCACAACGCCGATCGCAACCGATGCTCACCGTGGCCGGCGACCGTGCCCGCGAAGACGTGCGCACTCCAGAAGATCAGTAGCGAAATCAGTGACAACACCAGCACCTGAAGTGCCGAGGAATTTTCGTCGGAGATCCCCGCGATCAGCACCGAGTACAGGATGACGCCGTAGACCGCATCCGGACTGACGAAGTGGTCACGCATCCAGTCTCGAAAACCCATACGGGTTACGGTACAGGCAGCTACCCGAACAGCCCCCACAGCAGCACCGCTGCACCGATAACGGCGACGACTATCGCAATCGCCAGGGTTACACCGGGTGTGAGACTCTCGGCGGTACCGCCACGGCCGTAGGTCATCCGTGAGAGCGTGGCCAACGCCCAGGCCAGCTTTGTGCGCGCCAGCAGGGCGACCACTCCGACGATCGTGACGATGGCACCAATCACCACGGCCGCCGAATTGTCACTCTGCGCCATCACGGCGCCCGTGCTACGAAGAAACCCGAACACGACGAAGAGACCACCCAGCACCAGCACAGTCACGCCAAGGCTCGCCACCAGACCGATTGTCGGCGCGCCCTCTGGTGGCGGCGCGGCCGGTCGAAATGATTCGACCCAGCGGGCGCGGAAAAGCTCCAGTGCGCGCGGCAGCAGCACCAGAATCGTCACACCAGCAATCCCGAACACGGCGGCAAGGCCGATTACCAGCAGGAAGAACGGCTCTGACGTGGGCAACATCAGCACATCGGGTCGACGCTGGGCACCGTGCCCTTGGTGAAGTATGCATTCACCGCGTCGTCCACGCACGCGACACCCTGGTTGTAGATCGTGTGCCCCTCACCCTCGTACGAGATCAGCACACCGCTCGCGAGTTCATTGGCGAGAGACACCGACGAGGCATACGGGGTGGCCGGGTCGTTGCTGGTTCCGATCACGAGAATGGGCGGTGCGCCTTGCGCATCGTAGACATCCGGATGCTCGGCCACCGGCACCGGGAAGTGCGTGCACAGCACATCGAGCACGGCGTAGTCGTCGTAGGTGAAGAACTTGCCGATGGTGGGCGCGGCGGCGTCGATCTCTGCGACGCGCTGCAGGGTGGAGGCGTCATCCTTCAAGAAGTCTCCGTCGAGACACGTGACCACTTGGTAGACGTCAACCGAGTTGCCCGCGTAGCTTCCGTCGCTGTAACGGGAGTTGTAACGGTCGGCGTTGATGAATGCGGATGCCGGATCCCCAGCCTTCAGGTCGGCGAACATTGCGCTGATGTCAGACCAGTACCCGTCCGAGTACAGGTTCACGGCGATGGCGGTACCAACGGTAGCCGAGTCGAGC
>Ga0105046_10006416_pt1 | contig 18576 bp, 15 predicted proteins | sample MAT03_FD_78385 | JGI IMG/M metagenome (GOLD analysis project Ga0105046, IMG submission 78385) | Freshwater microbial communities from Lake Fryxell liftoff mats and glacier meltwater in Antarctica - MAT-03 (megahit assembly) | ecosystem: Environmental > Aquatic > Freshwater > Ice > Liftoff...
CGACGATCTCCTCGGCCACCGACAGTTCCAGGTTCAGCCGGGTGGTGACGGTCTGACGCAACACCAAGAGGTCGCGGTCCTGGCTGTGCCGGCGGTCCTCGCGCAGGTGAATCGTGATGCCGTCGGCCCCGCCGAGGGTGGCGAGGACGGCTGCCGCCACCGGGTCCGGCTCGTCGCCGCGGCGGGCCTGGCGGACGGTGGCGACGTGGTCGATGTTGACGCCGAGGCGGATCATGGCGAACTCCGGGAGGGATGAGCGGGTATTGTAGGCGGCGGTTGAACTGGTAGCGGGTACCGGCGCGGGCGTGTAGAATAACCCCAATCCCCCACACGAGGGCAACCCATGACTGCGCCGCCACTCGACACACCCGCCGCCGCGACCGCGTTCGTGGGAACGCTCACCGACGACGCCAAGCAGTGCCTGCTGGTGGCGCTGCTGGAAGACGCCATCGCGCTGACCGGCGGGGACGGGCTGATTTCGGTTCAAACGCACGACGGCAAGAGCCTGGGGTATTACGTCCCGCCCAAGGCGGCCGACGCGCGGTTCGAGTTGTACGGCCCGAAGCTAACGGCCGAGGAACTGGAGGAGTACGCGCGACGGATTCGCAACCCCGGCAAAGCTTTGTCCGCTCAAGAGTGGGTCGCCGAACTCAAGGGGCAATTGGCCGAGATGACCGCGCGGCGAACACCTGTACTGTCCGAATCCGCATGAACGGCCACCCGCGCCCGTCGGTGATGTGATACCCCAACCAGACGTTGTTCACGTAGTGCCACCACCACTCTTCGCCGTCGGCTCCGACTTGCCGTTCGGCTCCAGGCGGTTCGCCGAGGAAGTCGGCGAGTTGCTGCTCGGCGTCCTCGACGTAAACGATGACGAAGCGCACCGCGTCCTCGACCGAGCGGGAACCGGGCCTCAGCAGCGCGAGCAACTCGGTGCAAGCCTCGGACAGGAATTCGACTTCGACGCGCATGGCGAGTCCCTCCCGCCTGTCACGATAGTAACCGCCGCCCGGTTCGCCCGTACCCCTCCCGAACGCCCGCCGGTTGGCTATACTCACCCGTACCGGAACGACCGCCCCGCGCGGCCTCCCACCTGCCCGGTTTCCCGAAGGGGTTCCCGATGACGTTCTCCCTCTCCCGACTCGCTGGAATGGCGCTGGTCGCCGGACTGGCGGCCCTGCTCGTCGGCGTGTTCGCCGATGTCGGCACGCTGTCCGAGGCTTACGGCCAACAGAAGGCCAAGCAGAAGAAGCCGCCGGGCAAGGCCAAGGACTTGACGGCCGTCAAGGAACTGCTCGCCCCCGGACCCCGGCCGAAGAAGGCCCCACTGCCGGCCAGCCAGTTGCCGCTGGAGTTCGTCAAGGGTGAGCGGATCGCGTTCGTCGGCAACACCACCGCCGAGCGGATGAGCCTGTACGGGCACTTCGAAACCATGCTGCAACTGCGGCACAAGGACAAAGCCCTCGTCGTCCGCAACTTCGGCTTCCCGGCCGACGAGGTGGGCAAGCGGCAGCGGTCGGCCGACTACTCCCGCATCGACGACCCGCTGTACGCCTTCAACCCGGATACGTTCCTCTGCTTCTTCGGCTGGAACGAGTCGTTCGCCGGACCCGCCGGGGTCGAAGCGTTCAAGGCCCAGTACGAGAAGTTCCTGGACGAGTACACCGCCAAGTACCCGCGCGACGACGCCAAGAGTCCGCCCCGGTTCGTACTGGTGTCGCCGATGGCGTTCGAGAACACCGGCGACAAATTCCTGCCCGACGGGGTGAAGGAGAACGCGAACCTGAAACTGTACGCGGACGCGGTGAAGGCCGTCGCGGAGAAGCGGAAGCTGGCGTTCGTGGACATCTTCACCCCGACCCAGAAGGCGTTCGCGGCCGGCAAAGGCAAGTACACCGTCGGCGGCTTCCAGGCGAACGAGGCCGGCGACAAGGTGCTGGGGCAGGCGCTCGACGCGGCCCTGTTCGCCACGCCGTTCGACGCGGCCCAGATCGGCGCGTCGGACTTTGAAAAAATCCGCGCGACCGTCAACGACAAGAGTTGGATTCACCACCAGGATTACCGCATGGTGGACGGCTGGTACGTCTACGGCGGGCGGCGGACCTACGACACCGAGACGTTCCCCCGCGAGTACGCCAAGTTGCGGGCGATGGCGACCGTCCGCGACCAATACATCTGGGACTTGGCCAACGGCAAGCCAGTGGCGGAGAAGCCGGACGACGCGAAGACGGGCGACCTGATCGTCCCGCCGACTCGGTTCGGCGGCCCGGATCGCAAGTACTCCGAGAACCCGCCGGCGATGGGGCCGAACATCGCCCCGCCGGCCGAACTCATCAAGGGTGCCCGCGTGCCGGCCGGGTTCAAGTTGGAACTGTTCGCCGACGAGAAGCGGTTCCCGGACCTCGCCAAGCCGGTGCAAATCAACTTCGACAGCAAGGGCCGGCTGTGGGTGGCGTGCATGCCGACGTACCCGCTGTGGCGGCCCGGCGACCCGAAGCCGGGCGACAAGCTCCTCATCCTCGAAGACGTGGACGGCGACGGTAAGGCCGACAAATGCACGGTCTTTTACGACAAGCTGCACTGCCCCACCGGGTTCGAGTTTTACAACGACGGCGTGCTGGTGGTCAGCCAGCCGCGGATGCTGTTCCTGAAGGACACCGACGGCGACGACAAGGCCGACGACGTGACGTACCTGCTGGACGGCTGGGCCACCGACGACACCCACCACACTTGCGGCGCGTGGGAGTGGAGCCACGGCGGGCGGTTGCACATGCTGGAAGGGATCGCCACCAGCACCACCCTGGAAACCCCGTGGGGGCCGCACCGCAGCGCCGGCAGCGGCGGCTGCTACGTCCTCGACCCGCGGAGCATGAAGATCGACCAGTTCAAGCTGCCCGGCATGGCCAACATGTGGTGCTACACGTTCGACGAGTGGGGCAACGGCATCGTCGGCGACGGCACCACCCCCAACCAGACGTGGGACGTGCCGCTGTCCGGCAGGCAGTTCAGCGGCCGCAAGGGGATCGACTTCATCCTGCCGAACGGCGTCCGCCCGAACCTGGGCAACGAGTGGCTGGTGTCCCGCGCCCTGCCGGACGACATCCAGAAGCACTTCACCTACGCTTGTGTGATCCAGATGAACGGGCTGACGAACTACACCATCAAGGACGACGGGGCCGGGTTCCGGGGCACGCGGGTGAAGGCCAAGGATGGCGGGTGGGACGACTTGGTTCGCAGCCCGGACAAGCACTTCCGCCCGGCCGACCCGCAGATCGGCCCGGACGGGGCGCTCTTCTTCGCCGACTGGGCGAACCCGCTCATCGGCCACATGCAGTACTCGCAGCGCGACCCGAACCGCGACCACGTCCACGGCCGCGTCTATCGGCTGATGGGCGCGGACAAGAAGCCCATCAAACCGGTGACGCAGGCCGGCAAGAGCGTGGCCGAAATCTGCGAGCAGTTCCGCGAGTACGAGTGGCGGACCCGCTACCGCGCCCGCCGCGCGTTGCACAACCGCCCGGCCGCCGAGGTGCTGCCGGCCGTCGCCCAGTGGGTCGCCGCGCTCAAGCCGGCTGACCCGGATTACGACCGCCTGCGGTGCGAAGCGCTGTGGGTGCAACAGGGGCATCACGCGGTGGATTTGAAGCTGGCAGACGCCGTGCTGGCGTGCAAGACCTTCAACGCCCGCGCCGCCGTCGTCCACATCCTGGCGGACGAGCGGGAGTACCTGCCCGGCGTCGTCGCCCGGTTCAAGACCGCCGCCACCGACGAGGCCCCCCGCGTGCGGGCGCAGGCCGCCCGCGCGCTCAGCTTCTTCGCCACCGGGGAAGCCGTCGCGGCCGTCGCCGACATCGCCAAACTGCCGCTCGACTACTGGACGAAGTACACCGTCGAAGCCGCCCTCGCCGCGAACGAGAAGGCATGGCCGGCCGACTTCTTCACCGGCAAAGTGGCGGCGTCCAACCCGGAAGCCGCCAAGCTGATTAAGGACATCCAGAAGAACAAGAAGCTGGGTGGGGAAGCCGCCCCGTGGCTGGCCGTGTTGCTCAGCCAGGAGGCGCAGCCGAAGGAAGTGCGGAACAAGGCGATGCGGGCGCTGGCCGACCTGAAGGGCGGGAACGCGAGCAACGGCCGGGTGGTGTTCCAGCGGATGTGCGTCGCCTGCCACAAGGTCGGAGCCGGCGAAGGGCAGGACTACGGCCCGAACCTGGAGAAGGTGATGGAACGGTCGAAGACGCGAATGAAACTGGTGGAGAGCGTCATCGAGCCGAACGCCGAAGTGGAGGCCAAGTATTTGTCCACTCGCATCGACGACCTGAACGGGAAGACCACGACCGGCCTGCTGGTGTCCGAGAATAAAGACGAGGTGGTCATCTTCGACGGCCAGAAGAAGGTGACGATCAAAGTGGCCGACATCGACAAGCGGCAGCAGTTGAAGCAGAGCAGTATGCCGGATGGCCAAGCCGGGAGCATGTCCCCGGCCGAGTTCCTGGACCTCATCGAGTACCTGTCGCTTCAGAAGTGACGGGCGTCCGGCGAACCCGGCCCTGACGGGCCGGGTTCGCCCAAACCCGCCGCCAAAAAATCCTTGGTTCTCGATCCGCCAAGTGGTCCCGGACGGACGCGAGTAACCGCCCCGCCCACGCCTCCGCCTCGTCTTGTGGCAGACTGGTGATCGCGTGCGACGCCTCCACCGTCCCCTTCGGCCGCCGCTCAGGCCGCAACTCGATGTCCTGCCGCCGTCCCGGTCACCTCCCCCCGCCCGTGCCTATTGTCCGCGGTAGTCGTCACCCGCTCCGGCACGTTCGACGGCTTCACCTCGAAGTCGTACCCGTGGAACTTCAGCAGTTCCCGCCGGCCGAGCGACCCGCTGGCGACGATCAGTTTTTCCGACATTGGGAAAGCACCTCACGGAACGCAGGCCAGAGTTTGTCGGGCGTCAGGTCGGTCATGCAGATCATCCCGCGTGGGCACGTCTTCAGGTAACTGCCGGCACACGCGACGGTCGTGGGGATTGCTTTATTCCCCCCTCCCCCGTCGGGAGGGGGGTTAGGGGTTAGGGGGAATTGTGGCACGGAATCCCCCTCCCCCCTAACCCCCCTCCCGCCGGGGGAGGGGGGGACCAGCAAAGACAACACATAAGGCCCGTGCAATTCCACCTTCGTACACAGGTACGGGGCAACGCACGGCACCCCCAAGGCGGCGGCCAAGTGCAGCGGGCCGGTGTCGTTGGCCAGCATCGCATCCGCTTCCGCGAACACCGCCGCCAACTTCGGCAGGCTGGTCTTGCCGGTCAAATCCACGCTCCGCACGCTTGCCCCGATCTCCGCTGACAGGGTGATGTCATCGCTCGCGCCGACCAGCACGGCCGTGCCGCCGAACTCGGCCTGCCCGCGCGCCAATAGCGCCGCGAAGCTGGCCGGTGGCCAGCGCTTCGTCACCCACTTGGCCCCGGCCGCGACCGCCACCCACGGGCGGGGGTACTCCGCCAACTCCCGACGAACGGCATGCCGTTCGTCGTCCCGCACCGGCACCGCGAACCGCTTGGTCAGATGCCCGCCGCCGAGCGCCTCGACGACGCGCCAGTAGCGGTCCACGGCGTGGATGCGATCCGCGTCCGGGACTTCGATGCGGTGGGTGTAGAAGGTCCGGCTGCCCTCGCGGGCGTTGGCGAACCCGACCCGCACCGGGGCACCGGTGGCCGCGCACATGAGGCCGGTGCGGAGCAGCCCTTGCAGGTCGATGACGAGGTCGAACCGTTCGCGCCGGAGTTGGTTGGCGAACCGCACCGAATACGCGGTCGCGCCGAGGACGCCGGTCTTGAACGCGCCGCGGTCGAAGGGGATCGTCGCGTCCAAGTCCGGGTGCCCGGTCAGCAGCGGCTCGAAGGATTTGTTCACCACCCAACTGATGTGCGCGCGAGGGTGCAGGTCGCGGAGCGCGGACAGCACCGGCAGCGCGTGGACGATGTCGCCCAGCGCGCTCGGCTTCAGGATGGCGATGCGACGGGGGGGCATGGCACCCATCAACTCGCGGGGGGTTCGGCCGGCTTGTTCTTCGCGTAGCCGACCAGCAGGAAGACCACCAGCACCAGCACCCCGCCGGCCACCAAAAACGGCAGCGAGTGGGAGGCGTGTTGGTAAAAGACGAACGCCCCGCAGAGCGGGCCGAAGATGCGGCCGAGGGCGGCGAACGACTGGTTCACGCCGAGGATTTCGCCCTGACGGGACGGGTCGGCGTTGCGGGACACGAGCGCCGTCACCGACGGGTTGACGAACGCGAACCCGAACACCGCGACGGCAGTGGTCAGGTAAAACAGGCCGGTGTACCCGCCGGTCAGCCCGGCTTGGTAGGCGGTGAAGGCGATGGCGGCCAGCCCGCCCAGGCCGGCGAACATGAACACGAGGCCCACACTCGCCAACCGCACCTCCGGCACCGTCTTGGCGTACCGCCGATACACCCCGCCTTGCGCCACCATCAGCACTAACCCGACTCCGGCGAACACGAGGAAGTTGGCCTTGTCGTCGAAGTGCAACACCTCCTCGGTGTACAGGGCGAGCGTGGCTTCAAAGTTGGCGAACGCGAAGATGGCCAGGAAGTAAATGAGGATGAGTGGCCCGACGGCGGGCATCCGAATCACCTCCGTCGCCCGGCTGATGCTGAACCCGCGCCGTCCGTGGCTGGTGGCCACGTTGCCGGGTTTGAGCGTCTCCGGCAGCTTCCGCACGGCGATCAACAGCGCGACGAATGACAGCGCCGAGGCGATCCCGCCGGGCACCCACAGGTATTCGCGGCGAACCCGCTCCTTGATGACGGCAACGGCATCGGCGGGGTGGTTGTCCGGGCCGTAATCGAAAAGCGGTTCGCTCGGCGACTCCCAGACCGTGTGCGACTCGGACGGGAGGCCGACCAGCCCGGCGTAGGCGATGAGCGGGCCGAACGTGAACCCGATGCCGAACGCCGCCCCGATCAGCGCCATGCCGTGCGCCCGCTTCTCCGGGGCGGTGCTGTCGGCGATGACCGCGGTTGCCGTACTCACGCTCGCCCCGGCGATGCCGGCCAGCGTGCGGCTGACGAACAGCAGCACCAGCGCCAGCGTGGCGGACGAACTCGGCAGGGTGCAGGCGAACCCGAACAGGGCGTAGCACACCACCGACCCGGCCAGGCTGATGATGATGACCGGCCGCCGCCCGACGCGATCCGACCACCGCCCCCACATGGGCGAGAAGACGAACTGCATGAGCGAGAACGACGAGTACAACAGGCCGACGGTCAGCCCGATCTGTTCCCTGGTGAACCCGCTCATGTACTCGACGGCCAGCCGGGGCATGAGCGGCAGCACGATGCCGAACCCGAGCAGGTCGATGAACACGACGAAGAAGACGACGAACAGGGCCGTCTTGTTCGACGGCGGCACCGGGGCGGCCGGGGCGGAGTCGGGGGCGGGTGCGGTCATGGGTGGCGGACTTGCGTTGGCGGACGGAACACCCCTGAAGATACGGACCCGGCGGCGGGCGGTCAGTACACGCTCAGCAGGTTGCCCCTCACCCCGGCGGGCGGGCGGAGCGGCGGACGATGGCGAGCAGGTTCTCCAGGCTGGTCAGGTCGCCCTTCTCCAAGATGCGGGCGACGCGGCCGTTCAGCCGGTCGAAGTCCTCAGCGGTCAACTCCTTCGCCGTCAGCACGATCACCGGCACGCGATGGCCGGGGAACCGTTTGGCCAGCTCGTCCAGGAACCCGAACCCGTCCAGCACCGGCATCATCAGGTCCAGCAAAATGATGGCCGGCGGCGTCTCGGCGAACCGGAGCAGCCCCTCCTCGCCGTCGGCGGCCTCGGCCGTCTTCCACTCCTCGCGGTCCAGGTAGCGGCGGATGACGGCGCGGTTGTCGGCGTCGTCGTCGATCACCAGCACGATGTCGCCGCGGTCGCGGGCCAGGTACTTCCGCAGGATCGCGCCCAGCCGGTTCCAGTCGATGGGTTTGGTCAGGTAGTCGGCCGCGCCGAGCGAGTACCCCCGCCCGCGGTCGTCCACGATGGTGAGCATGACGACCGGGATGTCGGCGGTGGCCGGGTCGGCCTTCAGCCGGGCGAGCACCGCCCACCCGTCGGATTCGGGCATCATCACGTCCAGCGTGACCACGCACGGCCGGATGTCGCGGGCCTTGGCGAACCCGTCGTCCCCGGTGCCGGCCTCCACCACCGCGAATCCCTCCTTCAGCAGGAACCGCCGCATCAGTTCGCGGACGTTCGGGTCGTCGTCGATCACCAGCACGGTGCGGCCCTCGGCGGATTGGGTGCCCTCGGCCGGCGTGGGGGTGCCGGGCGGCAGCGCCTCCGGGGTCGATTCCACCACCGCCGGCAGGGTGACGACGAACTCCGACCCGTCGCCCACCGCGCTCGTCACGCGGATCGGCTGGCCGCCCATCAGGTCGTTGAAGCTCTGGGTGATGGCCAGCCCCAACCCGGTGCCGCCGGCCCCCCGCGTGGTGGACGAGTCGGCCTGATAGAACCGCTGGAACAGCCGCCCGACCTGCTCCTCGGTCATCCCCTTGCCGCTGTCCGCGACGCGGAACCGCACCCACTCGCGGCCGGTCATCGACAGCCGCTCGACGGCGAACCGGACGACCCCCTTGTTGGTGAACTTAAAGGCATTACTGAGTAAGTTGAGGAGGATCTGCTTCACCCGCCGCTCGTCCGCCGACATGGTTCCCAACGACGGGTCGGCGGCGATCACGAACCGGTTGCCGTTCGCCTCGGCCAGCGGGCCGACGAGCGTCCCCACGTCCTCCACCAGCCGGGCCAGCGGGAACGGGGCGATGGCCAACTCCATCTTGCCGGCGGAGATTTTGGCCATGTCCAGGATGTCGTTAATCAGGTCCAGCAGGTGCTTGGCGGCGGACAGGATTTTGTCCAGGTCGCGGATGGCGGCGTCCAGCCCCTCGTCGGCCGCCTCCTCCTTCAGGGCCTCGGTGAAGCCGATGATGATGTGCAGCGGCTGCCGCAGCTCGTGGCTCATGTTGGCGACGAACGAGTCCTTCGCCCGCACCGCCGCCTCGGCGTCCCGCACGGCCACCTCCAGCTTGCCGTTCGCCTCCTCCAGTTCGGCCGTCCGCACCCGCACCCGCGTCTCGAGTTCCTCGTTCATCCGCTGAATCCGCTCGGCGTCCGCCCGCTGGCGGGTGACATCGCGGAACACGCACACGATCACCACCCGGTCGGGCAGCACCACCGGCCGTTGGCTGATTTCCAGCCAGAACACGTCGCCGGCCGGCCGCTTCCCGCGCACGCTGTCCGGCACCTGACCGGGCGGCAGGACGGTCGTCGGGTCTTGCGTCGATTCGGTCGGCATCGGCAGGTCGGTCGGGTCGTGCAGCAGGGACGACACGGTGCGGCCGAGCAGCACTTCGGCGGGTTGCCCGAACATCCGCCCGGCCGCCTTGTTCGCCTCCTCGATGACGCCGGCCGCGTCGCTGATGACGACCCCCTCGCCGGCCGCCCGGAGGATCGTCTGATACCGGGCCGCGCGGTCGGACAACTCGCGGTCCCGCTGGCGGACGCGGCGGACCATCTCGTCGAGCGTCTGGGCCAGGTCGCCCACCTCGCGGGAGCCGCCCAACGGCAGCCGCACGTCCTCCCCGGCCCCCAACCGGACGGCCGCCCGCGCCAGCCGGTTCAAGCTGTGCGTCAGCGTCACCACCAGCCCGACGCCGAGCAGCAACGACACCGCCAGCGTCGGCAGCACCCAGCGGGTGTGGATGCGGTCGAACCGGTCGTCGATGTCTTCCCGCAGTTCTTCGATGGCCGCCGCCACGATCAGCCAGCCCGGCTCGTCGGCGTCGTTCAGGTCCAGTCGCAGCGGCACCAGTTGCCCCTGGAACGTCCGGCAGTCGATCGGCCGCGTCCACCTCACGCCGCCCGACCCGTGCCGCTTCCACCACGCTTCCACGATCCCGCTGACGGCGCGAAGCCGGGCCGGGTCCGGGTGCGACAGTTCCACATAGCCGTACTGCGACGACACTTCGCCGCACCGTAGTCGGGGGTCGGCGGCGATCTCCTTCGCCATCAGTGCGTTCAACTCGGCGGCCGCCGGTTTGGCCCCCTCGCCGAGCGTCTTGGTCAAATCGAGGGTGTCGCCGAAGTACCCTTTGCGGTAGCGGAAGGCGAGCGTCGGTACCTCCGTGGCCGTCAATCGCGCGCCGCCGCTGGACACCGCCTTCGCCAGCCGCCGCTTCTTCGCGTCGGCCGTCGGCAGCGGGTCGAACCAACTCTTGCCGTCGTCGGTCGGGTACTGCCAGTCGGCCAAGTCCGCCACCGACGCCTGGCCGCCGGCCGCCATCGGGTTCGGTCGAACGAGCAACCGCCCGGCCGGGTCGGTGACGAGGTAGTAATGCCGGGGCGACACCTCCTGCCGTTGCCCGACGTATTGGCCGAAGTCGATGACGGCCGCGAACGTGACGCCGCCCGCCGCCCGCTCCCCGATGGCCAGCAGGCACCGCGCGGGCTTGTCACCGTCGGCCGGTTGCGAGTGGAGGCCGGAGCGGTCCACCCGCGGGTTGCGGTCCAGCCGCGCGTCCACCTCGGCGAGCGCCGCGCGGAGGGCATTGGTGCGGGCCGTCGAAGCCGGGGGCAGCACCGCCGCGTCCGGGTTGCCGGTCGGGAACCGGTAGACGCCGACGAGGGTGCCGTACAGGTATTTCCGCCGCACGTCCCGCACGTCGGCCGGGTCGCCGGGCGGCGGCGCGTCCAGCTTCAGCCCGGCGCGGATGCCGTCCGGGGTGGCCCCCTTGGCGACCGCCAGGCGGCGCACGTCGCGGGCCAGATACGCCATGTCCTCGCGGAAGTCGTTCACCCGCAAGTTGCTCTCGTCCGCCAGGTCGATGATCTCGTGTTCGACGAGCACCGTCCGCCCGGACAGCAGCAGTTGATAGCTGGTGAGCAAAATCGGGATGACGAGGATGAACGTGCCCAGCAGTGCGAACTGCGTCCACAGCCGCCACCGGTTCGGGCGGACCAGCCGGGACCAGAACGACAGCCCGGCGGGCGGAACGGGCGTGGACACGGGTCGGCCTCGAAAAGTCGGAGTCGTGGGGCGGGGTGCGGAGGTTTGTCAGACCTCACCCCCCGGCCCCCTCTCCGTCCCGGAGAGGGGGTGTTCAAGAGGGAAACGTCGCCGTTCATCCGTGTTCTGGGCTTGGTTTTCCTGGGCGGTTTTCTTCCCGACGCCGAACGCCCGTTCCACCGGTGCGGGTTGAACACCCCCTCTCCGGGACGGAGAGGGGGCCGGGGGGTGAGGTCTTAAAAACTTATGGTGACTCGTCATCGCCACGGTTTTCCGCCCGCCCTCACTCACCCGACCAGTAGCCCGCCTTGGGCCATTCGCGCGAGGTGCGTGTCCAGGCCGGCGCGGAGGGCGGCGGGGTCCGGCCGTTGGTCCGGCGGGAAGGCGCTGACCATCTCCGTCGCCACCTCGGCCGGCGTGCGGGTGCCGTCGAGAAGCTCCACCATCCGGCGGGTGGGGGCGTCCTCGAACCGCATGGTCGTGTGCAGGCGGGTGGTCGCCAGCGGCCCGTCGCGCACCTGTCGGCGGGCCAACGGGCACGCGGTCGGCCGGGCGCTCGCGGTGTCGGTGTAAGTCGGAACGTGCCCGTGCAGCGCGACCATGCCGGTCATCCAGACGGCCGTCAGCAACTCGGCCAACCGCGTGTGATCTTCGGCGGTTGCCGGGCGACCCAGTTTCGCTGCCGCGCGCGCCAGCAGATCGGCGAACGGCACCCGTCGCGGCGAGCACCCGGCGAGTATCACCAGAGCGGCCTTGGCGATGGGCAGATCGGTGCGAGCGGTCGCCTTGCCGACGCGGAACGTGACCGCCGAGTTGGAAGTGGGGTCGCAATCCCCGTCCCACGTCGGCTGCCCGCTGACGGCCAGACCGGCGATCCGCTCCGGCAGCGGTTCGGCCAGCGGCCGTTGCCCGTCCGGCGACACCAACGTTTCCCGGAACCGGCGGAGGCGGAGGAAGTCGATGTACTGCTCCTTCCGCACCACGTCCGTCTCGGCCAACCCGTCCAGAACCTTGGCGATTTCCGGTTTGAACGCCCGCGTCTCCATCGTGAACGGCTCGGCCTCGCCGACGAATCGGAGTCCGAACCGGCCGGCGTGGGCGACGAACTCACGGACGTACACCGGGTCGTTGAAGGTTCCCAAGTCGTCGTGATACAGCACGCGCGGGTCGCGGCCGCCGATCACCGACTCCAACTCGTGGGCCATCAGCGCGACGGCCGAATCGGTCTTCGCCCCCTGCCCGCCGGCGGCCAGGAACTTGGCGAACTCCACCGCCTCGGACATCTTCGCCACCGGGTCGGCGGTGTCGGCCGTGTGGAATCGCATCATCTCCCACAGCATCCGCCGGACGTAGCAGCCGGGGTAGATGTTGTAGCTGACGTACCCGACGCCGGTGGGGCCGAGCGCGGCCGCGAACACGCGGAGGATGGCGTCGCGGACGGCCGGCGGCACCCACGAATACAAGCCGTGGGCGATGGCGTAGTCGAACGGCTCCGGCGGGTCCCAGGTGGTGACATCGACCGCGTGCAATGTGGCGTTCCGCAAGCCGAGGTCGGCGATCAGCCGATTGCCGCGATCGACGGCGGACGCGGACAGGTCCAAGCCGACGAAGGTGGCGTCCGGCAGCCCGACGGCGGACGCGATGAGGTGGGTGCCGTCGCCGCACCCGAGTTCGAGGACGCGGCAGCGGTCCACCGGGGCCGGGTCGCAGCCGAACATGCGGGCGACCGCGTGCAGGTGCCCCGGATGCGCCTGCGGCAGCGCGGTCGAGGGGTACGAAACGGCGTCGTAGGCGAAGGCGGCGGTCACGCGGAACCCTCCTCGGTGGACGGCCAGCGTACCACAATTTCGCCCGACGGAAAGGCGAGCGAGCACGCACCTCAACTCCGCCCCCACTTGAGCGATGCCGCCTCGCCCGCGACCCGGATTTGGTCCGCCACTGGCGCGACCGTCGTCGCGCTGACAGGGTGCGGGACGGATACTCCCTGCGACGACCTCGGCGCGCGGGGCGAGGGCGGCGAATGCGTGCGCCTCTTCGGCGTCCCAACGGGATAAATCCGGGCGGGGGGAGTGGGCAGGAGAACAAGGGAGTCGAGTAGGCCGTGCCGCGGGTTTGGGTCGGTCCGTCTGGGTGAGACGGACCGACCCAAACCCGCGGAGCGTCAGGAGACGGACTTGGTGAACTTTTCCAACTCGTCCACCAGCTTTTCCTCGTCCGGGAATTCGCCGGTTTGCAGCTTCGAGTACACCAACTCGCCGTTCACGGTCAGCTCGAAGCAGCCGCCCTTGGACGGGACCAACTCGAACCCGTCGATCTGGCTGGGGAACGCCTCGGTCAATTTGTCCCTCAAACTGAGGGCGCGAGAGTAGTACCCTCACATGGTGCAGTATTTCAATTCCACGTTCATGACGACACCTCGGGGAACGAACGACGCCCGTGGAACTCCCACGGGCGTTCAGAAAGAGTATAGGCGGGCCGGGCCAGAGTCACGCCGGCGAGCCGAGGGGCCGGCGGCGGAACCCGTCCAGCCCGTTCGTGTACAGCACCACATAGGTGACGCCGGCGGCCGTCGGGTGCGGGACGAACGTCACCTTCCACACGCTGCCGTCCACCCCGCGCAACTCCTGAGTGTTCAACCGCGACTCGCGGACGACGAACACCCGTGCCTGTTCGCGGCCGTTCTGGAATACCACCACCGGCACATCCCGGCCGCCCAGGTCGCCCTTGCCGTGGAAGACGTAATGCTGGAAATCGAAGTCCAGTTCGGCCGGAAATTCCGGCGGCAACTCTTGCCCGATCAGCCAGTCGCGGACGGCCGACTCGCGGGTCTCCCACTCGCGTTCGGTCGCCGTCTTGAGCGCCACCGGGTCCAGCACCGGGCGATACCGGTACAGCCCGCCGAGGGTCAGCCCGACGGCCAAGAGCACGCCGGCGGCGAGGGCGGCGCAGCGGTACGTCGTCCGCCGCCACGCTTCCCCGCGCCGGGCGTAGGCGTTCGTCAGCAGCTTTTCGCGCAGCGTCGTCGGCACCGGTACGGCCGCCATCGCGGAGGCAATCGCGGCGTCGAACCCGGTGGACCGCCGGGCGAACGCGGCGCAGGCGGCGCACCCGGACAGGTGCCCGTCGAGCGCGACCTGATCGTCCGCCCCGCGATCCGCGCGGCCGAGGGTGAGCAACAGGCGAGAGAGGTTACAGTCCATCGGTTGCCCTCCGGGGGGCGTCGGCATCTGGGTCGGGGTCGTGCGCGGCCAGCCGGCTCCGCAAGTAGGCCTTCCCGCGTGCGAGTCGGGACATCACCGTGCCGATTGGCAGTTCCAACTGCGCGGCGATATCCCGATAACTGAATTCTTCGAAATAAAACAAGATCAACGGCGTGCGGAACGACTCGTCCAGGTCGTTCAGCGCGGCCTGGAGGTCGGCCGGATCGACGGCCGGCGTGTCCGACTCCTGTGCCGCCGGCAGGTCGCCGACCGCGTCGAGCGGCACCGTCCGCCGCTTCCGCTCGTCGCGGACGCGGTGCAGGTAGGCGTTCCGCAGGATGCGAAACAGCCACTGCCGGGCGTGGTCCGCCTGCCGCAACTGGTGGAGCCGGGTGATGGCCTTGCCGAAGGTCTCTTGGACGAGATCCTCGGCATCCGCCGCCGACCCGGACAGCCGGTATGCGTAACGGTAGAGCGAGTCGGAGTGCGAGTCGATCAGTTCCCGAACGCCGGGTGATCCCATAGGTGGCTCCGCCCTTCAAAGTGTTCGACCCCGCGAGTCCGGGTTTATTCCCGATCTCGCTCAAAAGTGATTCGTCGGTCGGTGGGAAATCCGGCGCGAACCGAATTCCCGGCCGGAGGATCTGACCGGACGAAAAACTTAACCGGAACCCCGACAAGAGGATACGGACGGGACGCGGGTCGAACGGAAATATTCCGGGAATAAACCGCCGCGTCCTGGGTCTGTGTGCTTGAGGACGCCCCGGAGAGTTCCGGGAACGCCAATGCTATTTCGGCTGAGGCTCTGTCCGAAACCCGTCAGTCTGCCAACCGGAGTGCTCCCATGAAGAAGATCCTGTCGCTGCTCGCCGTCCTCGCCCTCGGCACCACGTTCGTCGCCAGCGTCGGCTGCGGCGAAGAGAAGAAGCCGGGTGCCACCCCGAAGAAGTAAGTCGATTCCTCGCATTCCGCGAGACACCACGAGCCGACCGGGACAACCCGGTCGGCTCGTCGTATTTTATCCCTGTCGTTGTCCGCCCGCTGGTCCCCCGCGAGTCCGCATCATGATCCGCCGCCTGTCATTCGCCGTGTTGCTGGCTGTCGTACCCGTCTTGGCCGGTTGCGGCGGCGGCGTCACCAAAGGCGGCAACAAAGACCTCGATCGCCCCATCCCGACGCCCCCGACCCGGCGGTGAGAGCCGCTTACAGGTGAGCCGCGTCAGTTATGACGCGGGTTCGGATCGGATACCCACCCCTTCACAGGGGCGGCTCGCCGGAAAACACCACCACCCGGAGCCGAACACATCATGGCACTTTCGCTGAACCTGCTCGCCGCACCGGCCCGCTTCACCCCCGCGCCGGCCGGCGACTTCGCCACCGAATACGCCGCCGGCACTACCGGGGCCGCGCTGTTCGACCGCTCGTCCGCCGGCAAACTCCGCCTCACCGGGCCGGACGCGCCCGCCTTCCTCGGCAACCTGAGTACGAACGACATCAAGTCGCTGCCGCTGGGCGGCGGGTGCGAGACGTACTTCTGCGACAGCCGGGCCAAGGCGCTCTTCCAGGCGTGGGTGTACCACATCCGCACCGGCGACGGCCAACACGCCCTCTGGCTGGAAACCACTCCCGGCCGCAACGCCCCGCTGTTGAAGCACCTGGACAAGTACCTGATCTCCGAAGCGGTTGAGTTCGAGGACGTGACCGAGAAGTTCGCGCAGATGCACTTGGCCGGGCCGAAAGCCAAGGAAACGCTGGAAGCCGCGCTCGGCTCCACGGTGCCGGACTTGGCCGAATTCCAACACATGGAGCGGACGTTCGGCGCGACCGCGACGTGTAGCTTCCGCCGCCGCGACCCGCTCGGCGTGCCGGGGTACGACATCGTCTGTTTGCCCGAACGCGCGGGCGGCGTCTGGCAAATGCTGGCCGCGTGCGGAGCCGTGCCCGCGTCCCCGGCGACGTTCGAGGCGCTGCGGATCGAGGCCGGGACGCCGGTTTACGGGCCGGACCTGGACGAGACCCGGTTCGTCATGGAAGTCGGGAAGGTGGATCGGGCGGTGTCCTTCACGAAGGGCTGCTACCTGGGGCAAGAGCCGATCGTCATGAGCCGCGACCGGGCCGGCCACGCGCCGCGCAGTTTCGTGAAGCTGAAAGCCGACTCCGCCCAGCCGCTGCCCGTCGGGGCGAAGCTGTTCGCCGGGCCGGACGAAATCGGCACGATTACGAGCGCGACCGTGACGCCCCGCGGTGGGTCCGCCGCCCTCGGCTATGTGAAGTGGAAGCACCGCGACACGGGCACGAAGTTGGACGCCGACACCACGGCCGGCAAGGTGCCGTGCGAGATCGTGGGGTGAGGCGACCGCCTTCAAGTCCCCTCACCCACGCCAACACCCGGCGTCGAGGCCCGCACCCGCTGGTCGGTCCGCCCGCGGTGATCCAGCGGCCCGCAACATCCCAACCCGTTCGCGCTTTCGGTTTCCGCGCCCGCCCGTATTTTGACGGCATGAAACGCATCGTCATCATCGGCGGCGGGTTGAGCGGACTCGCCGCCGCGTACCGCATTCGCCAGTCCCAACCGCCCGGCGAACTCGTGCTGCTGGAATCGCGGCCGCGCCTCGGCGGCAACGTCCACACCGAGACCCGCGACGGGTTCACCATCGAACACGGGCCGAACGGGTTTCTGGATTCCAAGCCGGCCACGATCCGTCTTTGCCGCGACCTCGGCATCGGCGACCGGTTGCTCGCCGCCAGCGAGGGCAGCCGCAAGAACCGGTACGTCTACCTGCGGGACCAACTTCACGCGCTGCCGGGGTCGCCGCTGGGGTTGCTCCGCACGCCGGTCCTCAGTTGGAAGGGCAAGCTGGCGATGCTGGCCGAACCATTCCGTCGGCGGCGCGGCGATCTGCCGGCGGACGAGTCGATCGCGGAGTTCGCCCGACGGCGGTTCGGGCGGGAAGCGGCGGACGTGTTCGTCGATGCGCTCGTGACGGGCATTCACGCCGGAGACCCAGAAAAGCTCAGCGTGCGGGCCGCGTTCCCCCGCCTGCCGCTGTTCGAGCGCGAAGCCGGGAGCGTGTTGAAGGGCTTCCTCCGCGCCGCCAAACAGCGGCGGCACGACGCCGTGGCGCGGGGCGAGACGCCCGGCCCGTCGCGGATGTGGTCCTTCCCCGGCGGGCTGCAAGAGTTGATCGACGCCCTGGCGAAGGAGTTGCCCGGCGTCACGCGCTGCGGGGTGAACGTCACATCCATTGAAAAGGCCGAAACCGGCTGGCGCGTCCGTGCGGGCGGGCAAGCGTGGGAAGCGGACCTCGTCATCGACACGGCCCCGGCATACGCGCAGGCCGAACACGTCGCCGGCCTCGATCCGACGCTTGCCGGGGAACTCGCCGCGATCCGGTACAACCGCATCGCCGTGGTGTTCCTCGGCTACCGCGAAGCCGACGCGCCGCTGAACCCGGACGGGTTCGGCTACATCGCTCCGCAGAACACCCGCCGGGACGTACTCGGCGTGCAGTGGTGTTCGTCGATCTTCCAGGGCCGCGCGCCGGCGGGGTTCGTGTTGTGGCGGGCGCTGTGCGGTGGGGTGAACCGGGCCGAGGTCGCCGAGTTGCCGGACGACCGATTATTGCAAGTGGTTCACCGCGAGATGGAAGTCGTCATGAAGGTGACGGCCGCGCCGGCGTTCACGCAAGTCGTCCGCTGGCCGCGCGCCATCCCGCAGTATGAAGTCGGCCATCCGGCCCGCGTGGGGCGGATCGAAGCGCTGGCGAAGGCCCACCCCGGCCTGATCCTCGGCGGCAACCACCTGCACGGCGTCGCGCTGAACGACTGCACCGAGCAGGCGGAGCAGCTCGCCGCGCGGGTGGCGGGGTTCTGATTTGGCGAGCCGCCCCAGTGATGGGGCAGGTGTTGCGGGACCCGCCCCATCACTGGGGCGGCTCGCCAGGAAGCTTTGGTGAAGTCTCAACTTGTCTCCCAGAGTGCCCCATGACCGACCTCGAAGCCTTCCTCGCCGGCATCGTCGCGGAGCCGCACAACGCCCTCCGCTGGCTGGTGATGGCCGATTACTTGGAGGAGAACGGCTTTCCCGACCGGGCGGAGTTGGTTCGCGTCCACCGCGAGTTACTGCGGACTTGCACTGCCATGCGGGAGACGAAAGTGCGCAAGCAACTTCACGCCCGCATGATGGAACTGATGCGAGCCGGGGCGAAGCCGTGCCTGCCGCAGCAGACGCTGACGCTGCCCGGTGGGGTGGAGTTGCGGATGGCGTTCATCCCGCCGGGGTCGTTCTTGATGGGTAGCCCGAAGTCGGAGAAGGA
>Ga0105046_10006417_pt1 | contig 18571 bp, 12 predicted proteins | sample MAT03_FD_78385 | JGI IMG/M metagenome (GOLD analysis project Ga0105046, IMG submission 78385) | Freshwater microbial communities from Lake Fryxell liftoff mats and glacier meltwater in Antarctica - MAT-03 (megahit assembly) | ecosystem: Environmental > Aquatic > Freshwater > Ice > Liftoff...
TAGCAGGATTTCGGGCGAGGGGTGTATCAGGATTAGCAGGATTTTTAGGATTTAGCAGGATTTCGGGCGAGGGGTGTATCAGGATTAGCAGGATTTTTAGGATTTAGCAGGATTTTGGGTATCGGTTGTTAAGGTGATTTTGTGGAGTGGCTTAGCGACCACGAAATCCTTTCCCCAAGCGTATTTGATGTACGCTGTACGGGCATTATCGAATTATCACATTCTTAATTTATTGCATTAATAAACCACTCTTTCTCTGTCAGTACAGCTTCTTTTTCTATTTCTGCGCGCAGCTCTTGGAGCGCTTTTTTATTGTTTGGCTCCAGTTGCAGGATGCGTTCGGTGAAACGGATGATGTTGAGGTAGTTGTTGCGGTGGTAACCGATTACTTTTTTGCGGTGGATGTAGTTGCGCATGGCATCCAAGTGGGATTGGAGCAGGTCGTGTTCTTCGAGTACGAAGTAGGTTTTTAGCAGCAAAGTTTTGGCGGCAAGGTTGAGCAAGGGGTCGCGGTAATTGGCTTTTTGGAGCAGCAGCAGCACCGAATCGTAGCGATTACGGGCGTAGTCAAGCCGGGCCTGATTGAAACTGAGGGAGCTATCGCGGTAGGTGTCTTCCAAAAAGGGATTGTACGTTGGAATGAATTGTTCGGCCCAATCCAGTTCGCCGCAGCGCAGTGCCGCGGCCACGATGTTGTGGTAGGTGAAACGCGAAAGGGTACCATTTTCAAACAAGTAACCTGCCGCCAGCGCTTTTTGGTATAGTTCCAACACTTCATGCTCTAGGCTTCGTTCGCCACGGTTGGTCTGGCGGATGCAGTGGTTGATGGAAAAAGTATAAAATTCCCGCATTTCTGTTGCTGAAAACACTTGCTCCTCGACCGTAAATTTTTCTTTAAATATTTGGTAATAAATGCTTTCTTCGGGCATTTGCAACATTTTGCAAGCGGCGCGGTAAGTCGCAATAGCGGGCAAATTGACCCATTCCCGCTGTTCGGCCAATTCAATTACTACGCGGTGCAATGGATTATCTTCGCCACTTCGATACACATTTTTTTGTGCCAATTCCAGGCAAATCAGGCGCAAGCGCTGGGTCAGGTACGCCACATCGCTGTGGTGGGCCAATATCTTGAGCGATTCCAAGTCTGTGGGATTGAGCTTGATGGTGTTTTCATGGCGTTCGAGGAAGTAGTCACGCTGTAGGCTATGATACTGGGCATTGCGCTGTGGCTGTTCAGAAATTTCTCGCTCAAAGGCACGCATGTTTCGTTCAAAATGCCCCATCAGCCCGCGGTTTCTATAGACCGCAGCAAGTTGCAACTTGCTTGAAAGCCCCTTTTCGCCAAGCTGCTCTACCAGTAAAAAGCGTTCCAGCAGTCGATTTAAATAGCTCATCAGCAGCCGAAAACGGGTATCGTCAAAGGGTTCGTCGGGATAAATTTCTGACCAGAGTTGTTGCTTTTCGGAGATTGTGTGCTGTGATAGCAACTCAAACAGCCTACCGATATCCTCTCGCTGGTTGAAATACGGCGATTGGAGGAAGCGGAGGGCACTTTTTTGCTCGGCTACAGTGAATGACTGGATAAGTTGGTATAGATTGCTGCTTTGCATGAGACCTGAATGAATAAAGTAGAAATTGAACGCAAAATTAAGGCCTGTTTTTTCTATAAAATTTCTACAAATTAAAAAGCTTAAAAAATATTTCTTTTCGAATTATAAATTTGATTAACAATGCTTTATGCTAAAAAATTCATAAAAAACAGTTTGTTTTAAGCGATAAAAATAGAAGCAATTTTCTACAAATTCGCTATTTTGATTTTTTCTTCCCCGCTTTGATGCCGCACTTTTGCACCGTTGGAAATATTTCAAACAAACTATTGACAGACTACTTTGACAAATTGCAAACGTTGGCAAAATGCCCGGCTCATTGAAGGCTGATTATTTTAATCCCTACCAAATCGCTTTAACTGCCTGATGGAAAGGAATAAACAAAGTAGTTCCATTGATAACACAATGTCTGACAACCACTTTTTTACAAAAAAAACACTGCAAGGAAAATGAAAAATTCACTACTAACAGCCCTGCTATTTTTGCTTTTGGGCTTATCAAATGTTATTGCACAAGGGCCATCTTGTGACCCAGATGTCACGAACCCCGTACCATTAATTAGGTCGCAATTTATGGTTGCGACAAACCAAGGATCCGTCACCGTATTCACCCAGGATTTAGAGTATGCCAGCTATGATAACTGCACAGCATACAACGATTTGAACTTCTATCTTGAACTCGAGCCAGCATCCAGTGTGCCGCCAAGCACGAATTCGGTGACATTTACCTCAAGCCAAAAAGGGATTCATGAAGTCGCATTTTGGGTCGTAGATGCTTCGGGAAATGCGGACTATGCTGTTGCGCAGATTGCCGTTGACACTTGTTTTTCAAATCCAATTCTCGCGTGCAACGATTTCGTAACGGTTGCATTAGGTATTGATGGTACAATTGAGCTGACACCTGACATGTTGCTGGATGGTAATGTTTGCCCGAATGATGACAATCTGGTTCAGATTTACCTGAGCGAGCCACAACTACCATCAATCATCCTCACGGCAGCCGATTTAGGCCAACACATTTATAATGTTGAGAACTTTGCTAGCAATGCGTGCTTTGGCCAACTAATCGTGACACCAGGTCTGTACCTCAACGATAACTGCCCACAGCTGTATGTCAACATCGCCACCAACCGCATCCGCCCATGTTTTGAAAATAGCTATGGAGTATCATATTCCAACGCCAGTGTCTTTACAGTGGACGATGCTTATATCGACGTAGCATTGGATGGTTTTCTTCAATATGTGAGCAGCACAGTTCCTGCAATCAATCTGGGAAACAACAGTTACAGGTTTGAGTTGGGCACCCTCGATCCAGGGGAAACAGGGCAGTTTTCCGTTAAATTCCTTACCGATTGTGCTGCACCAGTGGGCGCTACCCACTGCTCCGAAGCGCATATCTATCCCGACACCCTATGTCCAACAGGCCAGCCCTGGTCGGGTGCGGAGGTCAGCGTTGAGGGCCGTTGCGAGAACGACACCATTTTCCTGAGCATAAAAAATACAGGCAGCGCACCCAATGCACAAGTACTTGACTATGTCGTGGTCGAAGACGTTTTGATGATGACATCAGGCACCTTTAACCTGGTCAACAACCAATCCATGAGCTTGGCGCCTATTTCAGGAAATGGCGCTACTTACCGCCTACAAGCCCAGCAAGAGCCAGGCTACCCATACAGCGGCATGCCTTCTGTATCCGTAGAAGGCTGCGGTGGCCTCAACCCAGGCATGGTAACTGTTTTTCCGACCGAAAACAGCAATCCAGCCATCGCTATCTACTGCCGGGAAAGCATCAATTCTTACGACCCGAACGACAAACAAGCACTGCCAAAAGGCTATGACACATCGCATTTTATTGAAAAAAACACGGCCCTGGATTATATGATCCGCTTCCAAAATACGGGTACTGATACCGCCTATACCGTTGTGCTGGTGGATACACTTTCCGCTTTCCTGAACCCGCAATCGGTTCGACTCGGTGCAGCCAGTCACCCCTACAAGTTTAGCTTGAGTCAAGGCAATATCTTGCGCATCACGTTCGACAACATAGATATCCCACACCAGGCGATCAATGATGAGGGCTCACAGGGATTTGTGCAATTTTCCATCCAGCAAACACCCAACAACCCCATCAATACCCGCATTGAAAACGATGCCGCGATCTACTTTGATTTCAACCCGCCAATCATCACCAATAAAACTTTCCACACCATTGGCAGCAACTTTGTAGCAACTGTAGCCACGAATGAAGTTTTGTCGGGATTGCCGCAACTAAAAGTGTTCCCCAATCCTGCTTCGGAGGTGCTGTATTTCAGTACTGAAACGCAAATCTCAGAAACCTTTACTTTCTTGATGATAGATGTGCTTGGCCGTCGCGTGCAACAGCGCCGCGCTGTTAACTTGCCGATGACTTTGGAGCGGGGTAAGCTGGATCAGGGAACCTATTTCTTCCAGTTTATTGGGCAGGATGGCCGGGCAATGTGGTCTGGGAAGGTGATGGTGAAATAAGGGCTCAGCCAAAACCTCGTAGGCCTAAAACCTCAGCAGCCTCCCCAAAAAACCTAGGTTTTTTGGGGAGGCTGCTGAGGTTTTAGACCTACGAGGTTTCTCATTTTGAAGGCTGTTTTTGATTGCCGAGCGGCGAGCGCATGATTGGCAATTGTTGAAGTAGGCGTTGCGCTAAAGTGTTGTGGTTCAAGTGAAAAGCCAATACAAGGTAGATGATTCTTGTGCTTTTCATTCCCAATACCAAGCGTGATAGGACTTCAACAATTGGCAATCATGTACTCGCCGTTCGTCAAATAAGCATAATTTGAGTTTTATCATGTTACATTTGTTGAAACTAGATGTTCTAATACCTAAAATTCGGCACTAAAAAACAGTATCGAAAATGAACAGAAAGTCTTTTCTCAAATCGCTGGCACTGCTGCCCTTAGCTACTTACAACATGAAACTTCAGGATTTTCCAAAATTGGTGGAAAACGCACCCAATACCACGAAAATGCCCAGCCTGTTCGTCGGCCACGGCAGCCCCATGAATGCCTTGGCAGACAATGCCTTTACCCGCAGTTTGCGAAAGCTGGGCACGGAGTTTAAAAAAGAGGGCAAAAAACCCTCCGCGATCCTGGTGGTTTCCGCACACTGGCTTACCCGCGGCAGCTTTGTCAACATAAACCCCAAGCCCGAAACCATCCACGATTTTGGTGGCTTCCCGAAGGAATTGTTCGACATGCAATACCCAGCGCCTGGCGCTCCGGAAAAAGCAAAAGAAACTGCCTTACTCAGTCACTTACTCTTTGAAACCGAAGAATGGGGCCTCGACCACGGCACTTGGAGCATACTCGTGCACCTTTTCCCGGAGGCCGATGTGCCCGTTTTTCAGCTCAGCATCGATTTTCACCAACCGCTGCAATACCACCTCGACCTGGCGCGGGAATTGCGTGCCATGCGAGAAAAAGGGGTACTTATTATTGGCAGTGGCAATATTGTGCACAACCTGCGCATGAGCATTCCAAAATTGCAGTCGGGCGACTCGGCTCCTTACGATTGGGCGCTGGAATTCGATACGTGGGTGGCTGAAAAAATAGCCGACGGCGACTACGCTGCCCTCACCAATTACGAACAGATCGGCAGCGCGGGCAAGATGGCCGTGCCCACGACCGATCATTATATCCCCTTGTTGTACACCCTCGGCCTGTCTGACGGAAAAGAAGCGGTGCAGCAGGTGTATGAATCGGTGGAATATGGCGGCATGAGCATGCGGACGTTTCAGGTGGGATAATCCTTGCGTGGGTGTCCATAAACCCTTACTTTTGTTAAAATATTTTTTGATATGGCCACTCAGAGCTTAAAAGCGATTTACACCGGATGGTGGATGAAACCTTTTTTGATTCAAGAAAAGATAATCCATTTGTGTAGCACAGGTGGTAAGTTTATGCGTAACAAATCTGCAAACATGCGCTACTTTTTAGTATTTATCGTCTCCCTCCTCTTCCAAAAACCACTTCCCGCTACAAGCATTGTCCCATATACCAACCTCGGCGACGCGACAACCAACAGCGAAGTCGTGGTACTGGCTCGGGCTATAAACCAGGTTGATGCAGCAGTGGGTTATAAAGTTTTCCAAGACACCCGCTTCGAAGTATTGGAAAATGTGAAAGGTGCGCTAATCCCTGGCGATATGTTCTCCGTCCGGCCCATTTCACACCGTACAGGCGATTATTACATCGACATCGCTGGCGATTTCAGCGCAACGCCAGGTAAAACGTATTTGCTTTTTCTGCGCAAAAAGGGCGATGTCTGGTCGCCCGTGCTGCTTTCTTATTATGTTTTTGAACAAATACGCATCGGTTCCGATGAATTTCTGGTGCCCGGCAGTGGAGAAGGTCTTGAGGTTCATGCTGCTGCTGGAAGCCCTTCTGAGCCGCTGGCGATGTACAATACTGGCTTATTACTGGAAAATTTAAGGCAGTACCCCTACCCCTGGGATGGCAGTATTGGTCAATTAACAATGCCAACAAGCGCCAATCCGGCACTTGACCGTACGCTGCCAACAGGCTGCGATTTTATGCTCGGGAATAACTCCTTCCTGACGCGCTGGGTGAATGTATCGCTTCCCATTTATTACGACGACACCGGTATTCCCACTGGCTGGACGACTTATTTCACGAATATTTTGAGCACCATGAACAGCAATTACCTCGGCATTAATGCGACAAATGGCGGTTCAGCTTCCTATAACCCGGCTTGTGATGGCGGCCCAGGGTTTGTTAATTTTTTCAACAGCAATCTAAACGGGGCACAGAGCGCCCTCATCATGTTTGACGACCCTTGCGATGAGTTTTATGATATGGTAAATTGTGTGGGTGTGTTGGCCTACGGCGGCTCATTTGCCTCCAACTCTACCCACATATTTGATGGTCAAACCTGGCACAATGCGGAGTATGGTTTTGTCGTGGTTAACGTCGGCGCTGAACCTTGTTACCCTGGCAGCAGTTTCGAGCGTATGATGACGCATGAGCTGACCCACGTGTATCGGATGGATCATCTCAATCCCAGCCTCTACCCCAATCAAAACATGAACCCCAATTGTTGCAACGCTATTAACGTCAAAGACAGGGAGTGCATGGACTACGCCTACCCTTCGGGCCTGCCAGTGGAATTAAGCTCCTTCGAAGCGCGTTTATTCGACAATCAAAAGGTCTATTTGAATTGGATCACCCAAACGGAGAAGAACAATGACCACTTTACGGTTCAGCGCTCCCTGGATGGGTTAACTTATCAAACATTGGCAGCAGTGCCTGCCGAAAACAAAAACACTGGCGGCAGCTACCAATGGATCGACGAACACGCTCAACCTGGTGTGAATTACTATTTACTGAGTCAGACAGATTGGGATGGCTCCACACGACACCTGGGCATAAAATCGGTAAATGTATCCGCTGGCAATCCGGTGCTGCGCATCATACCCAATCCCATTGAAGCTGAAATGCTCCGGATCCGGGTAGACTTGAGTGCTGATTTTGACGGCGTATTGCAGGTTGTGGACAAAGACGGCAGCATTGTGTTGGCGGCTGCTCTTTCCCTTGAAAAAGGAAGTACCTGGGTGCAGAAGCCGTTAAATGGACTTCCTGCCGGGTTGTACACGCTGCGGGTGTTTGATGGTCAGCAACAGTTTTCTGGGCGCTTTACACGGATATAGGTTGCTTGGCGCATGCTCGACCTACGAGGCTTGTTCAGTATCAGCGTTGCTTTCAGCCGTCGTTGCAAAATATTCCGCCAGCTTCCCTGCCGCCGCCTTTCCCACCACCCCTTCTATTTCCGCTGCTTCCGCCGCCCGTACCCGCGCCAGCGAGCCGAAATGCGTCAACAATTTCTGCGCCGTCTTCGCTCCGATGCCCGGTATTTCTGTCAGTCCCGTTTTGATAAAATCGCGGCTCCGCTGATTCCGATGAAAAGTAATGCCAAAACGGTGGGCTTCATCGCGGGCCTGTTGAATAAGCTTGAGCGACTCTGATTTTTTATTGATATGTGCTGCCGTGGGATCATCGGGAAAGTATATTTCTTCCAGGCGCTTGGCAATACCGATTACGGTAATTTGCCCTTCTAAGCCCAGCGCACGAATGCTTTTCATGGCCGCACTCAACTGTCCCTTGCCACCGTCGATGATGATGAGTTGGGGCAGTCCCGCCCCCTCTGAAATGAGGCGTTTGTAGCGCCGAAACACCACTTCCTCCATAGAAGCGAAATCGTTGGGGCCTTCTACTGATTTTACGTTGAAATGCCGGTAGTCGCGCTTGGCGGGCTTGGCATTTTTGAACACCACACAACTCGAAACGGGGTTTGTGCCTTGCAGGTTGGAGTTGTCGAAACACTCGATCCAAAGCGGCACAGCTTCCATGTGGAGGTCGGCTTGCAAGGTGCGGAGAATGCGTTCGGCGCTGGTTTGGCGGCCAGTGGCATTCATGGCCTGCTTCTTTTTTTGCAGCAGGTGGTATTGGACGTTTTTTTCGGAGAGATCGAGGAGCTTTTTTTTGTCGCCGATTTTGGGAACGGTGATCAGTACCCTACCCCCGGCCCCTCCTCCTTCGGGGAGGGGGCTGGGGGTGGGCATTTCGAGGATGCTTTGCCCGCGCTTGTACGTGATTTCCGGGTCCCCTGCCTGCCTGTCTGGCAGCGTGATCTCGAATGGTACGATGATCTCCGGGGTATTATCGCCGAAGCGCTCGCGGAGGTGCTGAATGGCGTAGACCAACAGGATTTCGCGGTCTTCGTCGAGGTTTTTAATGAGGGTAAGGGTGTAGGTATGAATGATGGCACCGTTGACTACTTTGAGGTAGTTGACAAAAGCTTCTTTTTCATCTTCTGCAATGGAAAAGACATCCACATCGCGGATGGAAGGGTTGACCACGGTGCTTTTGCCTTGATAATCCTCAAAAAGCGCCAGTTTTTCCTTCAATTGTTGCGCCTGTTCGAATTTCATGGATTCCGCTGCCTGCTGCATTTCCGCCTTCAAATGGCTTTTTACGGCAGCGAAATTGCCTTTGAGCATGTTTTTTATCTGCTCTATTTTCTGGTTGTAGGCTTCTTCGGTTTCAAAATTGACACAAGGCGCCGCGCAGTTTTTGATATGGTATTCCAAGCAGGGCTTGAATTTGTTTTTGTTGATATTCTCTACCGACAGGTTGAGCGTGCAGGTGCGCAACTGGAAGAGCTTCCGAATAAGCTCCGCAATTTGTTCTACCCTGAATTTTTGAAGGTATGGGCCAAAATAAGTAGAACCGTCCTTGAAAGTCTTGCGGGTAAGGAACACCCTGGGAAAGCGCTCGTATTTGATGCAGATGTAAATGAGCGGCGATTTCTCATCCTTCAACATCACATTGTAGCGTGGCTGATTCTTTTTGATCAGGGTGTTTTCGAGCAGCAGGGCATCGTGTTCTGATTCCACGATCATAAACTCGATGTGGTCGGCATGGCGCACCAGCACTTTGGTTTTGGCGAGTTGGTATTTTTTGTCGCCGAAATAGTTGCTGAGGCGGCTGCGCAGGTTTTTGGCTTTGCCAACGTACAGGATTATGCCTGTTTCATCCACAAATTTGTAGATGCCGGGATCGGTTGGAATGCTGGGCGAAAAGTCCTTGAATTGCTCGTTGGTCATGCAGCTGCGAAAGTAGGGCGAACCAGAAATTATTGCCTGATTTCAGGGGCATTCCTTTTTTCAAAAATGAAAAATTCTGAAATACTGATGTCAAAGTGGGGATTGGGTAGGTGTTGGTGCAATTCCCAGCCCGGTGGAATATCGGGTAAAAACTGTCTGGGTTTGAAATGCGGAAATATACCGCCCGTATTATCGTCCGTGTTGGAGGCGAAAATTACGACCCATTGTTGGGCACAGGAAAACAAGTGCTTTAGGTAAAGTTGATAGGTGTTTTCTTCAGTTAAATGAAAGATAACTTCCATTGAAAGCGACATATTTGACTGATATTCAAGTGGATTGAACTGAAATGGGTCATACAGGTCAAACTTCTTGGTAGCATCGCTCGAGAAAACACGCTTACAAGTCTCGATGGAGCTTGGGGAGACATCAAGGCCTGTGTACTGCGGGTATTGGGCCAATTGGAGTTGTTGCCCGTCGCCGCACCCGAGCTCCAGCACGCTTTGTATTCCCTGTTTTTTTACAAACTGATTGACAATTTCGGCTTTGTAGGCGGCCAATACACCACTGGAACCCGACCCCGAATTCCCTCCTGATGCATAGCGCCTTTCCCAGTAAGCAATGCCTCCCGGATAGCGCCATTTTCGGAATTTTATTTGCCATTTTTGAAATGACTGCATATTGATACTTTGTTGTGCGTAAATTTGTGCAATTCAAGCCCTTGCAGACAAGGATTGTGATACCATATAATCCGAAATAAACAACGCCTTTAAGGCTTGTAGTTCTTCTTCATTTTAACCTAATAATCATGTGCTTCTCACGCTTGCCCTTCGCCCTGTTTTGGGCCATTTTTCTAATTTCCAGTTCCTTACTTGCTACCACTATTGTCCCCTACGCCAATTTGGGCGAAGCTACGGCAAACAGCGAAAGTGTGGTGTTGGCCCGGGCCATTTCTTATGGTGAGACTGCCGATGGCGACAATATTTTCAAAGATACACGATTTGAAGTAATAGAAACCGTGAAGGGTGTACTAGCCCCCAACGAACTTTTTCAGGTACGCCCGATGTCGCACCGCAGCGGCGATTTTGACATTGACATCGCTGGTGATTTTGAGCCTGCATTGGACAAAGAATACCTGCTTTTCCTGCGCAAAAAAGGAGCTGTTTGGGTGCCTGTGATGCTTTCTTACTACGTTTTCGAGCAAATTTTAATTGGCGCGGATGAGTTTCTGGTACCCGTAGGCGGTCATGGCATTGAAGCAGTTGCTGCGCCAGGTGCCCCAATGTTTGAACCATTGGCGGTATACCAGGCTGATTTGTTGTTGCAAAACCTGCTGCAATACAGCGGCAAAACGGGCATACCCTGGGATGGCAGCATTGGCCGCAGCGGGCTTCAAGCAACTGACATCCAAGCCCTCGACCGGGTGATTCCAACTGGTTGCGATTTTATGCTGGGCAACTCTACCTTCCTGTCTCGCTGGCAAAATGCCGCTATTCCGGTTTATTACGACGATACGAATGTGCCGGCCGGCTGGGACGCTTATTTTGCCAGTATTTTGGGTGCGATGACCAGTAACTACACAGGGATTACGCCGTCAAATGCCGGCGCTACCAGCTATGTGCCAAGTTGCAGCGGCGGCGCTGGTGGCGGAAATTTTATTTCATATTGCAACAGCAACCTTGGTGGTCCCCAATGTGCCTTGATTATTTTCGATGACCCCTGCAACGAGATAGCAGCTTTGGTGAATTGTGGTGGTGTCTTGGCTTTCGGTGGCAGCTATTCATCCTCATCTACCCATACCTTTGACGGCCAAACATGGCGCGATGCACTTTATGGCTACTTGGTCATCAATGACGGTGTGCTGCCCAATTGTTGGCCAGGAAGTGATTTTGAGCGACTGGTTACCCATGAACTAACCCATGTTTATAGGATGGACCACCTGGACGCAGCCCTTTATCCCAACCAAAACATGAACCCCAGTTGTTGCAACGCCATCAACACCAAGGATATGGAGTGTATGAACTACGCCTATCCGGGGAGCTTGCCTGTTGCGTTGTCTTCTTTCGAAGCGCGTTTGTTAGGGAATGAAAGGGTCGAATTGAAATGGGTGACCCAAACAGAAAAAAACAATGCCAATTTTACGGTACAGCGTTCAACTGACGGACTGACATTCGAAAAACTGGCAGAACTGCCGGGCACAAACGCCACCACCGGCGGAACTTACGCCTGGATAGACGAACATCCGCAGCCCGGTGTGAATTACTACCTGCTGAGCCAGACGGATTTTGACGGCAGTACGGCTCACTTGGGCATAAAGTCCGTGGAGGTGCCCTCTGCCAACCCAATTGTGCACATCATCCCCAATCCGGTAGAAGCTGAAACGTTGCGGTTGCGGGTAGATTTGCCCTCGGCATTTGAAGGCATAATGCAAGTGCTGGACAAAGACGGTAGAATTATTTCATCCACGACACTTTCATTGGAACAAGGCAGTACATGGGTTCAGCAGCCCCTGAATGGCCTTTTGTCGGGAGTGTATACGCTCCGTTTGTATGATGCGCGGCAGCAATTTTACGCACGCTTTACAAAAAAATAACCGCGGCCGATAAAAATCACTTACTTATTCTCAGCGAAAAGCCGGACTTTGTGCCGGATTTCCAAAAATGCCAGCCAAAACATTTGGCCTGGCATTTTTGTTTCTAGGTCAGACTTTCTGGTTTTCATTCAACAGTATTTTGTAACCCACCTCAATTTTGAGGCACTAATTTGATCCAATACATCCAATGGGCGAAATTACACAACGGTACGACCCTGCAATTTTGAAGCAGCTTCCAGCCATCGTAAAATCTTACCAACTGCCGGACACCCGCAAAGCCGTCATTCAAATGCTGAACTCCTTTTTGCCTTTTGCGGCAATTTGGATTGCCATGTATTTCTTAGTAGACGTTTCTTTCTGGCTCGTTTTGCCACTCGCAGCAGTAAATGCATTTTTCCTGGTCCGCATTTTTATCATTCAACACGACTGCGGTCATCAATCTTTCACCACCTCCAGAAAAGCCAACGATATCATAGGGCAGATCTGTAGCTTTTTGAGTTTTATCCCCTACCGCTACTGGGCCAAAAGCCACAATTTCCACCATGGCCACAACGGTATCCTGTGGGAACACCGCGATATTGGCGATATTGAATTGCTGACGGTGAAGGAGTTTAAAGAACTGTCCCGCTGGCGGAAAATAAAATACGCATTTTTCCGCAGTGCCCCCATTCTCTTCATCATTGGGCCTATCTGGTACATATTCCTGAACAACCGCCTTCCAATGATTCGTTTGAAGGGTTGGGAACACGCACGCCGCTCTTTGCTGATTAACAACATCCTGCTTGTGGCCGTCCATGCCGGTATTATTTGGGCATTCGGCATCGAAGCTTTTTTGCTGGTACAATTGCCAATTGTCGTGCTGTTTGGCATCATCGCCATCTGGTTTTTTTACGTACAACACCAGCACGAAACAGCCTACAAGCAGTGGAAAGACAAGTGGGATTACATCCGCGCCGCGGTACAGGGTAGCACTTACTACAAGCTTCCACGCGTTTTTCACTGGCTGACGGGCAATATCGGCTACCACCATATCCACCACCTGAATCCGCTGGTGCCGAATTATGAGCTGGCGCGCTGCCACAAAGAAAACCCCATCATGGAAAAGGTGGCCAACAGCATCACCTTTATCGAAAGCTTGAAATGTATGTTCAACAAGCTTTGGGACGAAGATCAGCAGCGAATGATTTCGTTTCGGGAATATAAGAGGCGGTATAGCAGCAAGAAGAAATAACAGGCGCGTTCCGCTGTTAAAATTACGCATAAAAAAAGGGTGTCGAATTAAGTTTCGGCATCCATTTTTTGTATTACCGTACCAAGAATTTCCCACTAGACTCCCGCTTTCCATTAATCTCTACTTCATAAAAATAGACACCGGCGCGCAGGCTATGCGTCCAGTTCAATTCATTTTCCCCATTGAGCTCAGGATCATAGTCGAGATAAGTCATGTGTTGTCCTAAAGCGTTGTAAATGCGGACTTTGACGTAGTCGTTATACTGGAGGTACATTTTGAAACGCAGCTCGCCGTTGGACGGATTTGGCGAGACGATGGTAGGAAAGCGTTTTTGGTCGTCATACTCACCCACGTACAAGGTTTTGGCCGTGTTATCCATCCAGGCGAGGCGGTTTTGCAACCAATTCCGCAGGTAACTGGTATGGTCGAAATAGCTGCCACAGCAAAATGGGTTGGGCCATAAATATTGGTTGAGCACTGGCCAGCGCTGGAAATTCCGGCTTTGGCTTTCATACAACAAGCTTGTAAGCGAATCCATTACCTGAAGCACCTCCGTATTGCTGAGCGGCCCTGCCCGAAGCTCTGCCCAGCGGTCTTTTACTTGGTGCCGAAATTCCTGATGTCGCCACAGTTTTTGCCACCAAAACTGGGTGACCCAGCTGTCGCCACCACAAATGTTGTTGAAATCAATGGCCCAGTTGGCGGTGCTTTCCCCACCACAGTAATCGGCGTTTCCCAAGCCGATGTTAAAATCCCATATCGGGCCTGCATGCAGGCGTGGGTCTTTGTCGTCGCGGTCTTTCCAGAAAAAGGTACTGAGCCGGTAGCCGTCCACGTTTTTAGCGACTTCGTTGAGCAAGATAAAATCTATAAATGATTGGACATCAAGCAATTTCGGGTAGCCTGTTGCGGTATCTGCAAAAGCTGTCGAGGCCATGGTCGCTTCAAAATCATTGATCCAGGTATTGATATACTGTCGCTGTTGTGGTTGAATATTCTCTACTTTGGGATAGTGCACCTGCCACAAGGTCGTTTGCCATGCCCCTGGAAATGGTGGGTAGGGCGATGTCCAGTTGGAGCCTACTTCCCCGGTAGTTTTGTCGATTTTCAAAATAAATCCTCCCGTGAGCGAATCTCCAGCAAGGTCGGTCGCCTTGAGTTTGCGCACATCTACTCGGTCTTTACCACGTTTAATTTTTTCGGTCACGAGGTAAACGCCTTGGTACGCTCCATTCAACACCAATTCCACGAACCGGGTACGCGGTGCCCAGGGCATGATGCGGCCCGCCAGCTCAAGCATGAGCGCGTCGCGCACGAGGCTTTTATCGTTGTATGGCGCTAGAAAAGCCCAATCGGCTTCTTTGGGCATGCCTAGCAATGGAAAATCCTGGTCCTCGCCCTGCAAATCACGGGTTTCTACGGAATAGGGCTTTTTGTCGGAAAACAAATCAGAGGTACTGCCCCGCCGCTCAATGCCGATCAGCCCGTTGTAGTCTTTCGGTGTATCGGTCATGTAATTGCGCAAGCCGGGGCCATTGTCCAGCACCTGCATTTGAGCCGTTATTTTGGGCTCTTGTGGAATGGCTTGTCCATTGGTATTGATAAGGACAATGGGTAGGTTGGAGGAAATAAAATTGACCTGTGCCGAAGCGAATACAGGAAAAAAGATGAAAAGTAGTCTGAGAAGTTTCATGCCGGGAAGTTTCGGCAAAGTTGGCGATTTTAACCTACTCACATCGCGTATAAGCTCTCCAAAAAATGCAGCAAATATACATTCCCCACATTTTCCGCCAAAAGCGCCTCCACCGCATTCTTATCCAATGTATTGTACAGCGGGTTCTCCGTGCGAACCTCCACACTGAAGGCGTTCCACCCATCATCAGGCAATGTTTGCGTTTGCGTACTAACCCCAAAATTCCCCTTCGCTGTATCACCCCTGGTGCCGCGTAATTTGCGCAAATTTTCAGGCATGGGCAGTGCTGGCAGTTCCAGCTTTGCGCTGCCGTTGATGGGGGCTAGGCTGATGATGAATTTCAGGATGCTGCTGCTGAATTCATGGTTGAAAAGCCGGGTGCTGTCATCCAGGCCCAAGGGAATGACAGTTGATTCGTTAACTTCCAGCAGTTCAAAATTATTTGGTTCAATCACTCGGCTGCCATCTGGGTTGGTCATGATGCTTAGCCAGCAGCCATAGTCCATCATCAACACGGGTTGCACGTAGAGGTCTTGCGTTCCTTTGTTTATGAGTTGAATGTAGATGGGCGCGGCATATTGGGCACCGTTCTTTTTTAGTGACACGGCCACCACGCCATCTTTCAAGGGCAATGCATTGCCTTGTGCGTCCGTAATGTCAATTTGAAGCAATTCCGTTGGAATTTTGGTATCCGTATCATTCTGCAAATCGAGCATAAAATGCCATTGGGCCATATGCTTGAGTTGAACCAGCAAGTTGTTGACAGCATTTTGCTCCGCTTGAAAAACAGGCATTGCTGCCGGGCGGAACCAATCGTTGGGTTTGCACAGGTAATACATGCCTGCCGCACTCACCAAGGTATAATCTGCGCGGGGTTCATCGCTTTCAAGTTGCACAAATGCTTCGTTTTCGGGGGTGAACAAGGCTGTTGTAAGCGCTTCGGCCTGCAAAGCACTCAAGTCTTTGTTTTCAAAATACACCCGCAGCGGGCGGCTCGCCAAGCCTTCCAGTGTCGCAGGCATGGGCTTTTTCGATAATGTAGAAGCCGTGGTACCGTCAAAAATCACTTCGGCGGTGCTAAGGTCAGTGCTGCCGATGCGGCCCGTGTAGGTGCGACCATCTGTATCGGTCACGGTCACCGATGTTTTCTGCGAAGCCAGCCGGTCGAGAATGCCTTTGTCGATGCGGTATTCGAGCAACTCCGTGTTAAAATCGACGGTGCCGAAGCCTGTGTTGGCATCCGGGATTTCCTTTTTCAAAAAGCCCGACGTTTCAAGTTCAAGCACGGCACGCGGGGCGTAAATTTTGACACGCTGCCCGTACTTGTACCGGATACGGTTGCGGATGCGGTTGCAAATGTCGCGGTAACTGATGTGGCCGCCGTTTTCGCGCAGTATGTCGAGCAAAAACCAGGCAAATACCCCATGTCGTTCGCGGTTAATCAGCGCTTCAATGGCCGCTTCGTTACTTTCTGAAGCAGCAAGTTGGATGTATTGGCCTTCCGGCAAGAGCTTTTCAGCGCTTTCCCAGACAAACTCCTCTCGATTGAATTTTTCCGAAAAGATAAAATCGTCCCATTGGCGTTGTTTGAACGTGGCAAACGCCTGTTTTTTCACTAAAGCAGTTTCAATCGCGTTGCGGGTGTTGTCGCCAGCATGGCAACAATCGAAAAGCGTCAGAATATGCACATCGGGCTTGCTGATTTGCTGCAGCAGGTAGCGCAGTTCTTTATCTGCCAAGATGAATTTACCGGTATCGCCCTGTTCGTAATAGCAGGCTAGACCTTCGAGTCGGCCGTCGCGCTCTTCGCGCCAAATTTCCGTATCGGCTGCTTCTACAGTGCCGTGGCCGGAGTAAAAAATAAGGATGGAATCGCCCGCCTGGGCCAGGGAAAGATGCTCTTTGAACTCAGCCACGATGTTGGCTTTGGTGGCAGCTTCATTGAGCAGCATTGTTGGTTTGAAGTCAAACGAGCTGTCCTGCGCCAGCCAATCGTGAAGGGCCTGGGCATCGGCAGCACAGCCTTGGAGTGGGCCGAAAGCGTATTGGCCGTCGATTTTAAGGGTGGGGTCGTAGGTGTTGATGCCGATGATGAGGGCAAATAAGGAAGGTTTCATAGTTTCAAGGTTTAAGGTTTCATGGTTTCAGGTTTCAGGTTGTTCATTGCTAAAATGGTTTCAGGTTTCAAGGTTTCAGGTTTCAGGTTGGCTTCGCGTTTGGTGAAAAAGGTTTCAGGTTGGTTTGAAAACGAGGCTTCCAAGGCCCACACAATGTATTTGCAGGGTACTATCAGAGATGTCAAAGCTTTGAATTTCTCTAAAAAAAGTTTGGAATTTTGTTTCCCAACTGTCCACGGCTGGGCAAAACGCTGCATTGCTTAAAAGGTGTGTTATGGTAAGGCCATTGCCCGTCAATACATATGATCCTTGGAAATCGTTGCAAGCACTAAAGCCTTTAAGTGCGCCGCCTGAAAACTCGATTGTCATGACAATGGAATCGGGCACGGCTTGTATGATTTCGCCATCGGTGAAAGCCGTTAGTTTCCACTCCCTGCCTTCCAGCGATATGCCCGCGTTGTTGCATGGTCCGTTGGTATAATCCACGATTCCAGCACATTCGGCAAAGCATGAATTGCTATACGTTTTGTTGTTGCAACCGCATACTGGCGCGTATTGCTCCGTGCATAAGCAGTCGGGGTTGCTTTTTTCAATACAATCTGGGAGAATGTTGCAGGCGGTGGCTAACAGCGCAAAAAAGGTGCAGTAGAATAGTTTTTTCACTGGAATTGAGATAAATGTTGGTGGGCTTTGGTTTCTAAAAGTAAGAACCGTTGAATTTTATTAAAAGATGACGCTTGCCGATTTTTTAAGTTGCTTGGGAAATTTTTGATAGCGAAATTTGATTATTAACTTGATACCCACGGAAAAGGATTCACAAAAATACCTTATTTTTGTAAAAAAACGGACATGACTGCGCTCAAAAAAGCAGAGGATCTTATCCCAAAACTTTCTGACAACGAAAAAAGCATCCTGCTGGATTATATCTTTAACCTAAGAGAAAATAACCCCAGAGGCATAAGCAAGGCATCAGGTGTCTGCGGTGGCAGGGCTTGCATTGAGGGCACTCGAGTGCCTGTATGGTCTTTAGTCAACTATCGTTTTTTGGGTTTCACCGACTGGGAAATATTGTACAATTTCCCGACAATGACTCCTTCTGACCTAAAAAGGGCTTGGGAGTATTACGAGGCAAATAAGTTGGAGATAGATGTCGATATTAAAGAAAATACAGTGCAAGCGGTAGATTAAGAGATTGCAAAGCTCTATTCAAATGAAAACTTTGACTTCAAAGTGGTGGAAATTTTACGTTCCTTCAATCACGATGTATTTACGACAAAAGATGCAGGAAATGCCAACCAAAGCATTTCTGATGAGGAAGTATTAGCCTTTGCAATTGCATAGAAAAGAGCTGTAATTACCTTTAATTACCAAGATTTTAAAATTCTCCATCGGCTTAACCCGGAACACAGTGGTATCATTATTTGTACAGAAGACAAGGATATTCCTGCGCTCGCATTTCGGATTCACCAGGCCATTGAGTTCGCTCAGGGCGAACTGAATCAGCAGTTGATTCGTATAAACAGGCCAAATCCTTCGACAATAAAAATTTCTCCTTAGGCCCAAAGTCCAACGGGGCTTTCCCAGTATCCACAGCCGGAATAAGTAGATAAGAGTCAGCAGTCTCCACTGTCCGATTCCGAACACCCGCGTTCGCCCCCGTACAACATCCTCACAATCAAA
>Ga0105046_10006418_pt1 | contig 18568 bp, 14 predicted proteins | sample MAT03_FD_78385 | JGI IMG/M metagenome (GOLD analysis project Ga0105046, IMG submission 78385) | Freshwater microbial communities from Lake Fryxell liftoff mats and glacier meltwater in Antarctica - MAT-03 (megahit assembly) | ecosystem: Environmental > Aquatic > Freshwater > Ice > Liftoff...
CGTCGGCAGAGGGGGATCAGCGGAGTGGGCCGCTGTGGAATCACAGCCAAGCCTCACTCAGATCCCGGTGAGAAATATCGCACGGTCATCGTGACATTCAACATCCGTGCCAACGTGCAACCAACACCCGTTCATCCGCCGGGCCAGAGGCGTAATAGTATCCGTGTCGAGTCCCCAATTCCACCGGCGCGTCGACCGATCTCGATGATGGCTGGGGCGCCCGACTGGTCATCCGCTGCAAGTGGTACAGACGACACGGTTTGCCAGAGGGGTGGGGAGGGGGTCGCTATCAGCTTCGGTCGAATATGCCCAAGGCTGTGCAGGGAAGTTCGAAATGTGTGCGTCGGAAAAGATGGTGGAATCACACTCCCCTCTTGGGCACGAATGATCACGTGCCTCTTCAGCCGCGAAGCGGTGAGAGCCGGTCGCGATGTCGATGATTCGACTCCTCATTTTGAGCGGTCTGTTCTTTGTCACCGCTGATATCCGGGGCGGTTCGAAAAGCCACCGTCTGTCTGGACGCACACATGAGTTCGAACGCTGATTCAGCCATCACTTCTCCAGTTCGAGGTAGAGCGGGAGATGCCGGTAATAGACTTCGAGCATGAGCAGGTTCAGGCAGGTGACGTAGTGGCGGCCTCCGGCCTCGCCCCACTTTTCCGGTGTCGGCTGGTCTGGGTTCCAGCTGCCGCCGCTGCCGCCATCTTTCAGCTGACTGTTGACCAATGTGTCACGCAAGCGGGAGTTCCACTCGGTCCAATATTGCCCCTGCATATGGAACATGACTTGAGTTCCATAGTACCAGTAGTATGCATCGCGCTGGTTGAGATCGGGGAGGTGCTGGCGGAGAGACTCGGCACCCGCGATCAAGCGTGAGTCGTTCCGTTTCGCTCCCAGATATTGTCGCATCAGCAGGCCCTCGGCGGTCATGGCCGAACTGGCGGGGCGACTGGGGTGATAAGTGAACTGCCCCGGAGCGGACGTGCTTTCGACGGAGTCCAACCACCGTGTGACTCCGGCGTACGCCTCTTTGGAGATCTTGAGACCAGACATCTCGCCACTCTTCAACGCCATCAACTGCCAACCGGAAACCGATGTGTCCGATTCGAACTGGGGACGATAACGCCACCCCCCGAACTGAGGGTGCTGTCCTGCGACGATGAAGTCGAGAGCCTTCTGCGCCGGTTCTCGGAGGGCCGGGTCTTTTGTGAGGCCATACGCCTCACACAGAGCGATCGACGCCATTCCATGGCCGTAGAACCACACAAATTCCGTTTCGTCCGCAAAGAGATCGCCGTCGGGCTTCTGGTGCTGGAGATGCCATTTCACGGCACGCTCAACAACTGCCTGGTACTGCCCCGATTGATGCGTGTAGCCCGCACCAAGAAACGCCAGGAGTGCCAAACCGGTCGCAGCTGTATCCGCATGAAAGCTGCCGTGCCCCGAGCAAGTGTGGTCTTGGCATGGAAAGTCATGAATGCTCCAATGACCATCCGCATACTGATGCTGAGCCAGCCAGACGAGCCCCCGCTCGACCGCCTGTTCCGACCCTTCAGAGCCGCCGAGTGCTTTCGTGGCGTCTCTTCGCGACTCGGCCTTTCGCATGGAAAGACTCTCACTGATCATGGCTTCGGGCGAGCTCCCTTTCCCGGGAACGACCCTCTTAATCAGCCCGGCCAGTTGAGATTCGGAGGCGATCGTGGGACGAGGCTCGCCCACTCCCGGTCGCGACTGCCCCCCCGACAATCGCGTCGGTTGAGCAACTTCGGTGTTCTTGGCCAACTTAACGTTCGCGGGGCCCTCGACGGTGCCCGGAAGTCCCGCACGGCGGCGAGGGACAGTGCTACCTTTCTGCGGGCCAGCCAACGAACCGGCACTCTTGGACTGAGCTTGTGGACCGGAGAACACCAGTTCTCCGATCAGTTCTGCTGCCTCGGCCCCGGAAGGTAAGTTGGCGGCGATTGCGGAACGCGTGGCACCCCGAATCGCGCTGGCTCCATCCGCGAGTCCCGTGCCGACCGCGGGTCGGGAGCTGGCTTCCGTTGGTTTCGCAGCCATGGCCGTGCCTGCGGCGGATCGGCCGGCGGTTGCTGTTCCCGAAGGAGAAATCAGGCTCGGCGATTGACTCGGACCAGAAGGTCCAGACGAGCCAACGGCTGCCAGACCCGTCGAGCTTCGATCGACCGCAGTCTTGGCCGGACCGCTGGCCAGTGGTCCGCGTTCATTCGCCGGTCGACCAACTGAGCTGGAGACCGCGACTTCGCCCGCGTCTGTCCCGACCACTCCGGGTTTACGTCCGGCCCCGCCGGCGGTGGTTAAGGTCCCGCCCTCGGCTTGGCCGAGTTGAGGTTGGCCGGTGCCTTGCGACGGCTTTGCCATCTGACCCGTGCCTCGCTTCAGCTTGCCGGTTCCAGGCAGGGCGCGAGCCGTTCCTGCCCCAGCTGCGACGGTGCCCGATGGAAGACCAGTGGTCCCACGAGCCCGCCCTGCGGCGGCAGCCGGTTCGGAGACGCGGGGGGCATTCACGCCTCCTGTTTTTCCAACGGCGACTCCCTGAGCGACGGTCCCCGTGGCATCGCCTGTTCGGCCACTTCCGGCATTCGTGGTGCGAGCCATTCGTGTAGCACCTCCTGCTGACTCGGCGCTCCCTTCCAGGCGGGCATTGGGGCCTGCGAGTCTCGAAGTCGAACCCGTGCCAACGTTGGATCGCCCCAATTTGACTTGACCGGTGGGAGACAGATTCGCCGAACCAATCGAACTGGAGGAACCTTCAGCTCCAACACCAGACGATTGACGTCCGACGGCTGTCTTGGCCGGCCCACTCGCGAGTGAGGTCCCTTGATTCGACTCGCTCTTCGCCGCGCTGGAGACAGCCACATCGCCCACTTGAGTTCCGACTGCATCCGCTGGTCGTCCCTGGCCTCCGCCGGTGGCCATTGCCACACCCTCAGGCTTCCCCAGCTGGGGTTCGCCGGTTCCGGTCGACTGCTTGGCGAGAGTACTGGTCCCGCGTGTGGGGGCTCCTGTTGAAGGAGTATTGAGTGTGGCCCCCGTCACACCATCCGCAGAGCCCAGGGGGGCAGCTGCAGCGGCTCCACGAGTTCCTCCCCCGGAAGCTGCCGACTCGGAGACTTGCGGAGCATCCGCACTTCCGGCGGCACCGACCGACACCGATTGAGCCTCTGCCCCAGCGGCTTCTCCAGACTCCCCCCCGCCCATGTTCGTGCGGCGTGCGAGCGACGTGGCTCCTCCCGCAGTCGGACTTGTCGGGGAGGAGGTTTCGAGACCTGACGCAAGCCCCGGTCGAACGCGGCTGAGGCTGGCGGTGAGCGACGGAGCAGGGGTGTCGGTCATTTCTCGTTCAGCGCTCGGCGCACTCGCGGCTGGCTGCCGATCCTCCTCCCGAGACTGCTCCTCGGCTGTGGCTTCGCGGGCTTCCAATGTGGAGACCGCGACGCTCTGTTGATTCGCGTCAGCGGCCATCGCTTCCGTGGCCGATCGCTCGGGGAGCGGAGTCAGGTTGTCGACATTCGCCGACAGCTTCTCGACCGCTTGTCGAGCGGTCATCTTCGCCGCTTCGAGGCTCGGACCTTCCAATGTCATCTCGCTCCGTTCACGCTCGTTCTCCGGAGGAGCGCTTTGACTTTTGGCCAGCTCGACTTGGGCCTCCGGTGCTGCCTGGGTTGCCGAAGAGGCTTCAACATTTGGCTGGGCCACCGCCTGCGGGGTCAGCATGGCCAGTTCTCGAAGCTGGCGTTCGATCTCCTTTTGTTTTTCCTTTTCGAACACCGCTTGCTCCTGGGCTTCGGGAGTGTCGAGTTTGGTGATCTCCTCGGGGCGCTCAATGTCCTCGGTTTCGAATTTCTCCGGTTGGGCGATTTCGGAGTTCTGTCGTTCGAGTTCGATTTCGGAATCCGGCGCGGCTGAGTCGTGGGGTTTCTCCCACGCCGCTTCTTCCGCAGCGGGAGATTCCATACCTCCGTACTCGGGCAATGTGAGTTCTTCTCCCTGGGGTTCCGTGGATGCATGACTGGACGCGCCCCGAAAAGTGCGCACTGTGAACGAATGAAACGAAGCACAGATTAAGAGATGCACGAAGAGGCTGATCGCCACGGCCCATTGCAGTCGCTTCATCACTACGCCCCGCACAATCCAGGCAGCGAGCAGGAGCAAGACAATTAAGAGCGAGGCCCAGCCGAGCTGCCCTCCGAGATGATTCATCCCTGGCAGTGGCACTGCGTCTTCCGGAGAGAAGCGGGCCATCATTCCGGCCAACGCGAGCCCCCCGCTGGCCATCGCCAGGAGGATCGAGGTGATCACGCGCAGTTCATTCCGCACGGAGTTCTCAGCGAGTTCTTGATCCAACTGACGGAACAAGTCTCTCATGGGATGGCCCCTTCATGTTCGAGACTGTCTTCTTCGGGAATCACAGCGACGCGATAGTCCGTGATCTTGGCGACATTGCACAAGCTCATCACTCGCGCGATCGACTTCCAATTGACTCGTTCGTCCCCTCGAATCACCACCGTCTGGTTGCCGGGGTTGTCGATGGCGGAACGCCGCAATCGTTCGGCCAATTCCAACTCGGAGTGCTTCGTCCCGCCGACATAATACTCGCCTCCTCGATTCACATTGATCATCATTTCTCGCGGGCGCATGACCATCGGCATGGCGGCCACAGCCTGTGGAAGATTGGCATCCAGTGAGCCTTCTCCCGAGGTCTTGGACTCCTCTTCAAAATTGCTGGCGACCATGAAGAATAACAGCAATTGAAACACGCAGTCGATCATGGGGGTCATGTCGATGAGTCGTTTTCCACTGCGAGTGGTTCTGGATCGAAAACGCATGGGATCGGTCGATGAGGCGAATGGTTTGGAGAAGACCGTTGACCGTTGTGACTATTGGGTGTCATCCGGTCGAGCGTCACCTCGCGAGGCGGTACCGCTCCAGAGTCCGGACGGTGCGGTGATCGTTTCCGAGATGACCGGCAATTTGACGGGGCGCGATGTTCTGGCCGGAGCCGGAGCGATTGGAGCGGGTTCCGGGGCCGGCTTGGGGACGGTCCCCTTGAGTAACACTCCTGAGGACTCATCGGGCCCCGATTTTCGTGCGACACGAATCTTCCCCTCGAATCGTTCAAACTGCGGCAACAACTCCAGGAAGACATCTTCCATGATTCGCAACAGACGGTCGATGCGGCTTTCCAGCATGTTGGCAATCAGGATCGCGGGAATCGCCACACACAGCCCGGCAAAGGTCGTCACGAGCGCCACATAGATGCCTTGTGCCAATTCCTGGCCCTTGGCAGTTCCGGTGGCTGTGGTCGTACTGGTGACCATGAACGCGAGGATCATCCCCTGCACCGTCCCCAGCAGCCCCAGCAGCGGAGCGATACTGATCGCCACGTTGATCGGACGGATGTTGTGGGCCATCTCGTCGGCCTCTCGGGAGACGGCGTCCTCGACGGTCTTTTCTAACTCTGAGTGCGGCCTCCCGATCTTCAAGATGGCGGCGCGCACGACGTTGGCCAGCGGCGCAGGATGTGCCAGGCACACGTCGTAAGCCAGACGGGGATCGATCCCCTTGGCTTCCGTGTCGAGATCGCGGATGGCGATCAACAGTTTTTTGGGCACGATCTTGTTGCGTCGCAGCCCAATCATCCGCTCCAGCCCGAAGGCCAGCACCACGACGGAACAGAGCCCGATCGGAATCATGAAGATCCCGCCCTGCCGGGTCAGATCCCACGCGGTCGGAGACTTGGGCATCGCTGGGTCGCGACTCTCTTCTGCCGCCGGGGCGGCCGGCTCGGCCGCTGGGGGTGATGCCGGTTCCTGTGCGAAACCGATTTGCGTGCCGCTCGCCAGGATCAGCCAGGCGAAGACCAACAGGCTTCGAAGAGGTCGTCGGGGACTGAGCATGATCTGCAAGGGCATGGCCGGGTTCTCAGTACGCTGTCGCGGGTATCGCCGTCACGGGACACGATGTCACTTGGTTCCCAACGCGGCCAGCCGTGTGCGGGCCTCGGCAACTTTGGCGTGTTCGGGATACTTGTCCACCAGTTGCTGGTAGCAATTCTTCGCCTGGGCCACATCGCCCAGGACCTCGAAGCAGCGAGCGGCCTCAAAGAATGACAGAGCCGACCATTCTTTGTGACCGTAGGCGAATGCAGCTTTCAGGAAATGCTTCGAGGCCGCTTTGTGATCCTTGAGGGCAAAGAAGCATTCGCCAATCATGAATCTCGCTTTCGCAGCTGTCTCGGTGTCGGTCTCGTCGGTGACCTTTTCGTACTCTGCGATCGCTTCGGTCAGCTTGTTCTGTTGCTGCCACGCCCAACCCACACCGTAACGCGCTTCGGGTCTCAAGTCAAAATCTGGAAACTGATCGAGCACTTGCTGGTGAAACTGGCGACTCCGGTCCCATTGCTCCAGTGCCGAGGCGCACTCTCCCGAACGATACAACGCGAGAGCGCGATATGTCGGGTGCTGGGCGGCAATGACACCGGCGTATTGCAGTAAAGCCTTCTGCCACGCCTGTTGTTTGAACTCGCACTCTCCCAGCAAGAATCCCGCATCTCCCGCTAATGAACCCTGGGGATAAGCCTGGAGCTGCGCCCCGAAAGCGTCCGAGGCTTCCTTCAGCTTGTCGGATTTGAGGTAACTCCAACCGAGTTTGTGAACGGCCTTCTCGCCGAGTTCGCTGACTCCGGCCTTCTGCTGCGCCTCGGCATACGCTTTCGCTCCCTCAGCGAATTCCCCGGCCTCGTAGTGAAATTCACCCACGCGGAACAGACTCTCGGCAGCCAGTGGACTCGTGGGGTAGCTGGCGGCCAAGCGGTTGAATGCCGCCACGGCTTCCTTCGGACGACCGAGTTCGACATTGGCCCAGGCCAGTTCGTAGACGGCCTTGTCAGCTCCCGCGTATTGGGGATTGGCGTTCAAGATCGCGGCATAAGTGGTCGCTGCCTCTTCGTACTTCTGTTGCCCGGCCAGCGACAGGCCGAGCAAATACTGACCGTCGAGGGTTTCCGTCGGCCCCGGTTGGCTTTGGAGATATGTCGTGGCATCGGCTGCCGCAGCTGGGAAATCGTTCAGTTGGTAACGAGCCATCGCCCGGACGTACATCGCCTTCGAGACAAGGTCGGATTGGGCGTATTGCGTCGAGAGTGCGGTGAGGGCGTCGACCGCGTTCTGGAATTCATTCTTCTTGAGGTACGACCAGCCGAGGCCAAATTGGGCGTGAGGAGCAAATGTCCCTTGCGGCCAATTCTTGACGACTGCAGAGTAATGCGCAATCGATGGGTCAAACGCATTCTGTGCGTAGTTCGCTTCGCCCAATCGGAATGTCGCCTCCTCCCGGCTCGGACTTTGGGGGAATTGAGCGAGCAGTTGTTGTAACTGCGTCGTCGCATCGGCTTGCCGTCCCAGACGGCGGTATGAGTCGCTGAGGAGCAGCATGGTCTCGTCCGATTGGGGACGATCGGGCTTGGTTTTCAACGAGAGCTCGAACGACTGTGCCGCCTTATCGAACTGCGCCAGAGCGGCCTGGCAACGCCCGAGGATCGTCAGTGCTTCACTCTGAATCGCCGCGTCTTTTAGAGTCGCAATGATCGGCTCCAGCTCCGCTGCCGCCTCAGCGTTCTGGCCCCCTAAATGTTGTGCGAGTGCCAGCCGAATTCGGGCTTGGGGGGCATTCTCATGCTCCGGTGCCCCTTGAAAAAATGTGCGATAGAGCTGGACGGCTTCCCCATAGTTCTTGAGTAACAAACTCGCTTCCGCCCCGATAAATCGCACATCGGAGATCAGCTTGTCATTCGGAAACAGCTCGATGAACCGGGTGCTGTTCGCGAGCGCCGCTGTGTAGTCTTCCACGTCGAGGGCAGCCAATGCGGACATGTATTGCGATTGCGCAGCCAGCTCGGCCTGGGGGTACCTGGTCGCGAAGTCCGCATACAGCGAAACGGTCTCTTTGCGGCGGTCCGGAATCTCGTACAGGGCGTCAGCTCGCGTCAGCAACAGCTGCGGAAACGTAGGGCTGTCCGCGTGCTGCTGGATGGCGGCATCCAGGACTTGCAGTGCCTGTTGAGGATTCTTTTCCTTCAAGAAGGCCCGCGCGATCCACTGCTTGGCCTCAGCGGCTTCCGGCACGTTCCGCTGGGCGACTTTTTCCAAACCCGCTCGCGTTTCCGGATACTTGCCGAGCAGGAAGAAGCACTTGGAACCCGCGACCACCGCTGCGTCGAAGTACTTGGTATTCGAGAACTGCTTCGGCATGTCCCAATAGAGATTGCCGGCTTCCTCATACTTGCCGAGCTCGTACAAACAACGAGCCTGTCGCAGCATCGCTGTGTCGGCCAAAGCGTATTCTTTGTTTCCACTCACCTGAGCAAACAGGCCCTGAGCCGCCGTGTAATCCGCGTGAGCGAAGAGCAACTCCGCGTGTCGCATGCGGACTTCGGTCGCGAGTTCGTGCTGGGGAAATTTCTCCGTGAATGTCGCAAAGGTTGCCCGTGCGTCGCTCTCCTGCTTAAGCGATTCTTGACTGACCCCGAGTGCATAGTACGCATCGACCAATTGCTCGGCCTGCGGGTACTCCTGGATCAACTGGCTGTAACTCTTCGCAGCCTCTGCCAACTTGTTTTGCTGGTACAGGCTTTCTCCCCGAAAGAAGATCGCTCGCGGCACCAACGGGCTCTTTGGAAACCGTTCCAGCATCTTACCGAACGACTTTTCGGCCTGGTCGTAGTCTTCTGGCGTCTTCGAGTGTTGTGCCTGGCTGTAATACGCTGTGCCGAGGTTCAACATCGATTGGTCGAGAGCCTCGAACTTTGGAAAGTTCTTGAGCACCGACTCGAACGTCTCAATGGCGGCGGGGTAGAGCCTTCCCTGGAGCTGACATGTTCCGAGATAGTGCGTGGCCTTATCGACTCGAGAATCCTGTGGAAACTTCTGGAGGAAGACTTGCCATTCGTCGATCGCCTGCTCGAAGAGCTTCTGATTTTGGAAGCCGACAGCGACCGCGTACTGCCGCGTCCCCGCCTCGGTCTCTTCAGCCCGAGCGACCTGACATGACGTGAGCCAGGCGACCCCGAAGATCATGCAACACGCGAGAAATCCGACGTGACAAAGACTCTTCGCACTGTTTCTGAAGTCCATTCGGCGCCTCAAGCAGTCGTGGCGGTTCTGAACTGGCCCACACAGTTGTGATGCCAGCGACGAATTCACAGCCCGCTGAATTCAGGAAGAAGGGAATACGACTCTCGTCTCAGCCGTCGAGTTCGGAAAGATTGAGTCCATCCCCGATTGAGAACACACTTCATCGGAGCCACGGTTCAGCGGTTCTCACGGCTTCGGCGCTTCCCCAGCTGGCGGAGCGGCCTTGTCTCCTGCTGACGGAGAGAGCAGTGCCTCGCCAGCGGCCGGAGGTGCAGCCACCGATGGTGCTGCGATTTCACTCATTCCCTGATCCACACAGCTGAGGACGCAGGAATCAGAAGATAAGGGTTGGACACAGGTCGACACAGGACGTTGTGACCGGCACATTCGTTGACGAGCGCGACTCCGGGCTTCAGAGGTGCCGCATGACAGGCAGACGATCGTGCCAGCCAACACGCAAAGAATCATTTTCTTCATGGAAGTTCGACTCCAACTTGAGAAACCTGAACGGCATGCCATGGCCAGCAGTGCCTTCTAAGCAATCTTGCTCGTACGACGCTTGCATTGCAAGGGTTGACTCACCTTCCAATTCCAAATTGCGTCCGTCAGAAAAGTCGTTCCAAATCCGTGCAAGCGACGAGCCTCCTGCAAGCAGAGAGATCGAGCAGAGGGACCCCGACCGACTGTCGTCCCGTGAAATCGGTGCTGAGTTCCTGTGGCCAACGACGTTTCTGATTCCACAGACAAGGGCGACAACTCACGGCTCTTTGGCCAATAGTGACCCTCAACAAGTAATGCCGATTCCAATCTCTACTGAAGGGCGGAACACGTTTCAGGACCACTGATTGTCTGTCAATGGGGCTTCGCACCAACGAATTTCCGTTCAGCTCCGAGGAGCACCTACCAAAAAAAAGTCCAGCTGTTGAGCTGGACTGACGTTGAGACTGGACTGACGTTGAGATAGGGGTCGGGCGACGACAGGCTGCGACTACTTCGGAGTCTTGATGACCGCGGGGGAATCGACAGCTATGGTTTCAACCAGTTCTTCGCGGACGATGCTCACACTCTTGGGAGCATCGATTCCAATCTTTACGGTGTTGGGCCCGATCCGAACGATATTGATGACTACGTTGTCACCGATGAGGATTCGTTCGCCGGACTTTCTGGACAAAACCAACATGGCTCGCTCCTTCTTGGTGTGCGTGCGGAGCCCGCTCTCGGAGACGGACCAGAAACCGCATCAATTTAGCCACGACATCGGAAGGATAACACCCGCCAGTCGACTCGTCCAGTAAATTCTACAAATCTGGTTGTGCCTAAAATCCAGGCTGCCTCATTTTTGAGCACAATCGGATTCAAGTGGTAGAATGCTGGTTCACGACCGAAAGCCCATGACCTCGTAGATTTCCAGCCCTTCGACATCGACGAGCTTGAGTGCCACAATGGCAGTGAAGCTCACCATCATTTTGCGAGCTCCGATCGTGTCGGGCCGTTCTCGCTGGACCAGCAGGATGCCCTCGTTGACCTTGAAGTCGTTGAACGGGACCGTGTCACCAAACGTAGTAATCAGGACCCCCACCTTCGAAAAGGTCTTCGGCCAGTTCTCAAACAGAGTCCGCCAGGAGTTGTCACCGTCCATCTGTGCCCCTTCGCTGAATCCGCCCCGGCCAGTCGGTTCCGAAGCCGTTAACAGGAATTCGGCCACGATCGGGGAGTTCAATGAACGGGAATCCGATCGGCGGTACATCCCGAATACAGGGGCGCCAGCGTTCAATGGGGGCTGGCAGGGGTTCCGCCCGAAGGGGGGAGCGGGCAGACTTCCGAAGCCTCAGAAGATGTCGGAAGTCTTTCGCCCACACTCGACGTACACCTCAATCCTCCGCCTGGCTCCCATCTCCCCACATCTTGACGACCTTGGGGTCGAAGCGGGCGATGGTTTCGACGAGGGCGGCTTGTTGCCGCATCACTTCGTCGATGTCCTTGTAGACGCCGGGCACTTCATCGGAGCCTGCGGACAGGATGCGGACGCCCTTGGCCAGCAGGTCGTTCGCCACAGCTTTGATACGGAACTTCTCCCGCCCCTGGGTACGCGACATGCGGCGGCCCGCTCCATGCGACGCCGAATTCAGGGAGTCGGGATTTCCGCGCCCACGCACGATGTAGGCCGGGGTCGCCATCGAGCCGGGGATCACGCCCAGTTCGCCGACTCCGGCGGGGGTGGCTCCCTTGCGGTGGACGATGACCTCCCGGCCTCCGTGGATTTCTCTCCACGCAAAGTTGTGGTGGTTCTCGACTCCCGCAATCACTTGAGCCCCGATTAAGTGCGACACGTTCTTGTGAATCACATCGTGATTCGCAGCTGCGTAGTCACCCATCAGGTTCATGGCCGCCCAGTATTCCTGTCCCGCTTCGGTACCGAGGTCGAGCCACGCCAGCTGACGGTGCTTGGCATATTTGCGAGGCAGGTTGCACTGCGCAATCGAGCTGTAGGTGTTGCACACTCCAAACCCGGTTCCCCGGCTGCCGCTATGGCTGAGCAAGGCGACGTACTGCCCTGCAGGGAGGCCGAGTTCCGGTTGGTCGAGCGTCACAATACCGAACTCGACGAAGTGATTGCCCGACCCCGAAGTGCCGAGTTGCTTCCAGGCTTTGTCCTTGCTCTCGCGAGTGACGCGGGTCACGCTCCAGTCCTGATCGAGGACCGGGTGCAGCTGCTTGCGGTCGTGAGCGCCCCCGGCACCGAAAACAGTCCCTTTCTCCAGGGCTCGATCGTAGTCCGGGAACCGCTGGGCGTCGTCGATCGAGGCCACCGGCAGATCGAGAATCGAGAGCTTCATGCGGCAGGCGATGTCGACACCGACGGCATACGGACAGACCGCATTGTCGAGGGCCAGCACGCCGCCAATCGGCAACCCGTACCCGAGATGCGCATCGGGCATCAACGCAGCACCCACCGCGTTCGGCAGGCGACACGCATCCGCCATTTGATTGAACGCGTTGTCGTCAATTCGCTCGCGGCCCCAGACCTTATACTCGATCGGTTCGCGCGGGGGATCAGCGGGCTCAACGGTCAGCAAAGCCTTGGCAAAGGCGCCAAAGAGCGGGTCTTCCAGAAAGGTCGCTGGCGCCGCGAGGATCTCTTCAATGATCCGCGGCCCGTGCTGCCCCTTAATCTCACCCGCCATCGCAGCCTGCTGCACAGCCTGAATCGCTTCCACGACGCAGTCCTCTGGGCATCCGAGTTTCAACAATTGTTTCTTGTTCATCGTGACGGGGGGACACGCTGGAAGGGGAAGGGTTCGGGGAGGGACGATGGATGTGGGGCACGCTGCCTATGTGCCCTTCTGGTGCTTGGCGTGTCAGTCCCCTTCTGACTGAAAACTGACCACTGAAAACTCTCCAAGTGGCAATTTCTGCGGCACCCACCAGCACTTCCGCCCCACAGGTCGCGCCGGGCAGTTCACTCGCTATACTAACGAGTTGCCGTCGCCGACTCGCTGGATTTCCGGTGGAGTGCGGCCACGGAACGAAGGGTTGGCAGAGTCTCCATGTTTATCGATCGAGTGCATATCAGTTGCCACGCAGGCCAAGGTGGCGATGGGGCTTGCAGCTTCCGGCGTGAGGCCCACGTCCCGCGCGGCGGTCCCGACGGCGGGGACGGCGGAAACGGCGGCAGCGTGATTCTTCGCGCGGAGCATAACCTCGGAAGCCTCGCGAATCTGGCGGGACACCGCTTCTGGCGCGCGGAATCAGGCCAGGCCGGTGGCGGTACGTTGTGTACCGGTCGGACCGGCGAAGACATGATCGTCCTCGTCCCTCCCGGAACGCTGGTCAAAGACATTGAACACGGCAACGTGATTAAGGACCTGGCAGAAGACGGCGACCAGATCGTGATCGCCCAAGGGGGCCATGGCGGGAGCGGCAATCGCCGATTCGTGAGTTCCACAAATCGGACTCCCCGCGAATTTGAACATGGCAAGCCCGGCGAGGTCCGCGAAGTATTCCTCGAACTAAAGGTGATCGCCGATGTCGGCATCATCGGCAAACCGAACGCGGGCAAGTCGACCCTGCTCAGCCGCATGTCGCGGGCCACCCCCGAAATCGCACCGTACCCCTTCACCACCAAGTACCCGAATCTCGGAGCGGTCCGCGTGGGGTACGACCACCAATTCGTGATGGCCGACATTCCCGGACTGATCGAAGGAGCCCACGCCGGGATCGGCCTGGGGCACGAGTTTCTCAAACATGTTCAGCGGACCAAGCTCTTCGTCCATCTGATCGAACCCGACCCGGACGACCAGTCGAACCCGATCGACAATTACCACAAGATTCGCGAAGAGCTGCGGCTGTACGATGCCACTCTGATCGAACGTCCTGAGATCGTCTGCATCTCGAAGAGCGAACTTCCCGATTCCGAGGCAGCTGCGGAACTATTGGAGGAGTCACTGGGCCATCCCGTGCTGCGACTGTCTGCGGCGACGGGAGCTGGTCTCCCGGAGCTGGTGAAGCAGATTATTGCTCACTTGCAGGGGAAGGTCGGGGAAGACTGGTAGGCGGGAGAGTCAGCAGTCAGCAGTCAGCAGTCAGCAGTCAGCAGTCAGCAGTCAGCAGTCAGACTCGACAGACTTACGTCTGCCGCTCGCTCAATGACCGGCGGCTAGCTCTTTGCGGCCGATCACGACGACGGCTTGGCCGGGGGTGATGAGGCGATTGCCGAGGGTGACGACTTGGTCACCGGCGACGAGCCCTTGGGTGACCTCAACAAGATCCCCCTCGGTCGCTCCAATCTCGATCATGCGGCGCTGGGCCAACGCAGGCGTGCCCTCGACGATCATCACCGAGGGCCGTTGCCCATCGAGCAATGCGGCGACCGGGATGACCAGCCCTTCTCGCTCCGTCCCCGAACGGAGCGACACCCGCGTGTACATGCCAGGCTTCAGGAGCCGATCCGGATTCGGGATATCGATCCGCACATCCGCGGTGCGGGTGACTTCATCCAATACCGGAGCCACGCGTGAGACCTTCCCTTGGAACACCACATTCGGATACGCATCGACGCGCACTTCGGCTTCCAACCCCCCGCGCATCAACCGGTAGTCCCGCTCGATCACGTGGACTGTGGTACGAACTGTCGACAGATCGACGATCCGGAGTAGCGGAGCATCCGGGGCAGCCAGGTTCCCGACATCAATCATCCGGTCGGCGACAACCCCTTTGATCGGCGAGACCAGCCGCAACTCTTCCATGTCGAGCTTCGCCCGCAAGAGATCGGCGTTCGCCTGAGCGACTTTCGCCCGCTCCAGCTCGACGCGGGCCTGGGCGATTTCTAACGCCGCCTGGGATTGCTCCAAGTCTTGCGGGGTCCCGGCCCCCGACTTCGCCAGATTCTTCTGTCGAGCCAAGGTCTTCTCAGACAGTTCGCGTTCTGTGGCTTGTGCTTGGAGTTGAGCTTTCGCGACATCCAGAGTCGCTTCGGCGAGTGCGACGGCTTCCGACTGGGAGTCATCATCGAGTCGGGCAATCTCCGCCCCCTCCTCGACCGCATCCCCCAGGTCGACGCTCAACGAGCGGACATAGCCTCCGACTCGCGGTCGAACAACGACTTGGGCCAAGGGGGTCAAACTCCCGACCAACTCAATGCGGCTGCCAATACTGGCGACCTGCACAATTACGGTCTCGACCGCCAGCACCTCGGCGGTTTTGTTTTTGGGAGCGGCTTGGGCTTTGGCCTGGGCGTCGCGATAGACGACATACCATCCGCCAAAACAGGCCGCAATGACTGCCAAGCCGAGAATCAATCGAGTCAGAAATCGAAGCATCGGGCCGCCGAGAAGTGATGGAACGCGCGTCACTATTAGAGAGTGGCCAGCCATCAGGTTCAATCCCCAGCATCGGCAACTCCTGCCGTGGAATTGAATTCCGTAGATCGGTCCGGGAACGGCAGTTGAAGTTTCCTCGGGGAACCGGGATGATTGGCGGCGCGGGACACACAGTCCCCGATCTCAACTCCGGGGTGCAGCTGATGCAACGGTCCAGACGACCTACACGGGCTGTACGCTGGCGAGGGCGATCCGGGGCCGCCTCACTCGACTATGTTTTGATTCTGGGAGTGGTGCTCCCGATCGTGGCGTTTGTGCTGCCAGCCAGTCGGGTGGCGGTCCAGGCGTCGTTCGCCTGGTTCTGCCGCATCACCTCCAGTCCGTTCCTGTAAGACCAGCCCGAACCACACTGTTTCCAGTCATTTTCGGTCTGCCGGAGTCTGCCATGCACCAACCGCCATCAATGGGCAAACTTTTGCAGCGTGTTCATCGCGACGAAGAGGGAGCCGTCAGTCTGGAGACGATCCTCATCATCGGAGCGATCGCGATCCCGATTCTGATCTTCATTTTGAAGGTCGGCTGGCCGCGGATTCGGACCTTCTTCACCGGTGGAATGGATGACCTCGAGGTCCAGCGCAGCAACACCCAACAAGGTGTGCAGCAGTAGTCACCGCGCTCCGCTCCGTCAAAGCGGCTTGTTTCAATCTCGTTTCGCGTTCTCTTCCCCGAGGTGTGCTGCGCTGAAAAAGCACATCAACGCGACGCGTCAGCGAGGGCGACCGAAATGAGAAGTCTGACCCGCATGTGCGAGTCAATTGTATGAGCCGTCCCGCACTCAATCCGTGTTTTCCCTTCTTCAGAATAATCCTTTCGAGTTAGGTATCCCCTGCCCTCACGAGCCACCTGCAGGGAGGCGGTCCAGTCGAAGTTGCTGATTGGAATACAGCCCGGTTGATCCTCGGTAGAAGCCCGTTTGTGCGGCCTGGCTTGGCCCTACGAAGAAATGCCGCAGAGAGTCTCTACTCGAGGGAAGGGGATACCTGTTTCCGGAGACTTCACCCACATTTCTGACGCACACAAAGCGGATGGCTGAACGCTCATTGCTGACAGCTCCTCGACTTGGCACAATTCAGCGGCTCGCCCCTGCATCTCCCCAGAGACTTCTTCATGCCTGCCGAAATCGCTCTGATCACTGGTGCTTCCTCGGGCATTGGAGAAGAGCTGGCTGAGCTGTTCGCTCGCGACAAATCATCGCTCATTCTTGTCGCTCGCAGTCAGGACAAGCTGCAGGCTCTCGCGGATCGCCTGTCGAAGACGTATGGGATTCAGACGCTGGTTCTGCCCTGCGACCTGTCTCGTCCCGATGCTCCGCAAACCTTGTTTGACGCAGTGACCGCTGCTGGGTGGACCGTCGATTGCCTGGTGAATAACGCCGGATTCGGTGGCATGGGTTACTTTGAGGAAATCCCGCTGGCCGAGATGAATGACATGTTACAGGTGAACGTCGTCGCTCTCAGCCAGTTGACGCGGTTGTTTCAGCCCGGCATGGTGGCCAGGAAGCGGGGACGGATACTCAACGTGGCTTCGACCGCAGCTTTCCAACCGGGTCCGAACGCAGCTGTCTATTACGCCTCGAAAGCGTATGTCCGATATTTCAGTGAGGGATTGCAAACGGAACTGGCGGGGACAGGGGTGACCGTGACCTGCCTGGCTCCGGGACCAACCCGGACGAAGTTCGCCGAAGTGGCCCGGATGGAGCAGACACCGGCGTTTCAATGGAACTCGATGGCTGTCGAGCCGGTCGCCCGCGCGGGGTACCATGGTTTTCGCGCCGGTCGGACAATGGTCGTCCCGGGGCTATTCAACAAGGTCTTACAGTGGAGTTCCAAAATGAGCCACTGGGGAATTGTGAAGCAGGTCATGAAACGCATCATGCAACCGCTTCCACCGCGAAAAGGGTGAGCACTACGCGCCCGCTGACTCCACGGCGACAAACTGGCCTTGGAGCCGGGCCACGGCGTCTCCGGCATTCATGTTGAACAGTGCCTTGCCGCCGGTGCCCCATTGACCGACCTGATAGTGAAACACCGCGCAAGCATCGCGGACAGTCCCCACGGCGGCGACATCCTCCATGTCGCCGCCTTCGATCGCCTCAAAATGGAGTTCGATCGAAACAAAAGCCGTCAGTAATCCCGAGGGAACTTCTCGGGCCAGAGCGAATTCCGGTTGCCAGTCGCAACGGACCCACCGCAGTCCGCGCGGCTTGCCAGAATGCGATGCGAGCTCGAAGAACTGGGCCTCCAGGGTTTCACGCTGCCGACGAAACGCCGCCTGAGCCTGTTGGGTCTCGCGCTGCTTCATCCAACGAGCGAGTGGAATCGCAGACACCGCGACAACTGCAATCGTCGCCACCAGACCACATACAATCCACAGTGCGAGTGACATCAAGTCCCTTTGAGAGCAGTGTGACGCGTCGTCGCTCCACGTTCCCATCACTGGGGAGCGCGACCAGCATACTAACCCGCAGCGTCACCGAGGGCGACCGGGGGGCCCAGTTTCAACCGCAGGTGCGGGGCAGCCGCTCGCTCGATTCCACGGGGGCGGCCCGCAAAACGGGGGCTCCCAGTTCTCGCCCTCGCTGACACGTCGGGTCGGTGTCCGTAGCGGCCCAGGAAGGCTCGACCGTCGCGCTACTTGGCATCGGTCGCCTGAATCCCTTCCAAAAATCCCAGGTAGGCTGCGGCTTTGTCGGTCGATGGAATGCCGCGATCCCCTTCGATCAATCTCCAAAGTTCTGGCCCCTTACCGATTCGAATCGACAATCCCGCCAGCATCCGCATCGCGTCTACTCGAATGGTCGGGTCATGCAGACGCTGGACGTAGGTGTAGCAGCCGGCTGTCGACTGTTCGGCCAATGAACTGACCTGGATCAGAACGTGCCGATCAACGACATGCCGATCGCACAGTGCTCCCACGTAGATCGGCTTTAAGGACTCAGCGGCCTTGCGGTAGTCACCCGCCTTCGCCATCGAAACGGCAAACGCCATAGTACCGATGGTACTTTCGGCAGTTCTGATCGCCTTCTCTTCCTCCGGAGTGATCTCGCTTCCGATCTGCTTCGCGAACTCCTTGTTCCCCTGCGCGAGAGCCGTGTAGTACAGGTCCACGGACAGCGAGGACCCCGTGCGATACGGCTCCAGACGAGCCATCTCCGCTTGCTCATGCTCTCGGGAAAACTGCCAGACCTCCTTCAACAATCCAAACCGCATGGCTCGCCGGAGAAGTGTCTGTTGAACGGCAAACCGGTCATTCGCCAACGTGAGGATCACTTCGCATTGACCTCGATATTGGCTCAGGGCCCGCCGCTTCCTGGCTTCGTCGTCTCCCAGATTGAGGACATTGTTCAACTGGTTCTTGATGACCTCAATGTTGTCATTACTCTGGTCGAACAGATGCTTCGCCATGGCGGGGCTGGGGCTGACGGACCGCAGCGTCTCCATCGCCTTGGCTTGAGTGGCCCAGCCTCCCGCCATGTTTCCAAGCTTCATTTGCAGATCGGCGATGTCCGCCAGTGCGAGCGCCAGAGATGTCCCGGGA